>Ga0187884_10004003_pt1 | contig 11101 bp, 9 predicted proteins | sample June2016WEW_20_4_FD_132983 | JGI IMG/M metagenome (GOLD analysis project Ga0187884, IMG submission 132983) | Peatland microbial communities from SPRUCE experiment site at the Marcell Experimental Forest, Minnesota, USA - June2016WEW_20_40 | ecosystem: Environmental > Terrestrial > Soil >...
ACAGCCGTATCGCTCGCCGCCGCCGCCGCTCCAACTCCGCCGCCGTCCCCTGTGGTCGCATGCACGCAGTATACACCACCGCGGACGATCTTTCTATTACTTATGCAATCCTCAATAAGGGCGTCGAGCAGGCCGAACTCCTGCTCAGTGAGGCGGAGAATCTGCCGATCCTCCTCGTTGAGGAGGCTGCCCAACGGCTGTCGCAGGTCGAAGGTCGGGGCCAGCGCGTCGCGGAGGATCTTCTGGGCTACCGCGTCAAGGGCGGCCGGGCCGCCCAGTTCCGCGCGCCAGTAGTCGAAGATGCCGCCCACCTTTTTGTCGAGCCACGGCAAGTCTTCGTTGCAGATGGCAATCTCCTGCGGCAGGTCGGGCGTGAGGTCTCGGGCGGGCGCCGCGCAGTCGGGGAAGGCGACCGCGTGTCCAATGCGCACCCAGCGGTTCCCCCACCGCGGCAGGGAGCGGATCTTATCGATGAGCGCGTGTCGGTTGTTGCGGGCCTGTGCGATGGGGTCGTCGATCGGTATCTGGTTGCTGGTCCAGGTGCCCGTGACGCCGTCGCGGGCGATGCGCCCGCCTTTGACCTCGATGACCAGCATGCCGCGGTTCGGTTCGACGAGGACGAAGTCTGCCTCGCTGTCCCTGGCATCGCCTTCACGTTTTCGAGCCAGCCACGCGACCCCATAGAAGACCTGAACGTCTTGGGGCAGCTGCTTGTCCAGTTCCACGTACATCTTGCGTTCCGCCGTCCGGCGCGGGTCTTTCAATACCGCCTCCGGCAACGGCGTCGGGAAGATTCTGGCCATTCCCCAAACGACTCCCGGAGGCTACGTAAAGGCGCAAGCCCGTTGATACAGGGGGCTCATCTCCGATAAGGCGCAACGCGTGGAGCGGGTGAAGGCGGCCGAGGCTCAGCACCGCGAGCTGAAGCAGCGAATCGAGGCGATCAAGACCGCGGCGAAGGAGCTGGTTGACGTGCGGCAAGCCCTCGCCCAGCTCCGCTCCGAGCTGCCGCCGTGGGTTCGCGAGGTCGAGCAGCACGAGATAGAAGCCGCGCGGACGCAGACGGCTCTCGAAGATGTTCGCAAGACACGCGACGCGAATGAAGCAGCGCGGCAGCGCGCCGAGCTTGCGGGCCGCTATCTCGACGAGCTGCGCCGGGCATCGGCCCTCGATGATCGGTTGCGCCGAATTGCCGAGGCGTCCGAAACTCTTGCGCAGCACAAGCTGGAGCGCAGCCGCCTAATCGCGCCCGATGCGAAGACGCTGCGCGCGATCCGGAAGGCAATGAAGGGCCACGATGACGCGCAGGTGCGCCTCGAAGCCGCGCTGATCACGCTGGAGATCGTTCCCGAGGAATCCGTTGCACTCGTTATCGTGTCTGGTGAAGAACCCGGAGAGCGATCGCTCTCAGCGGGGGTGCCCGCCCAAGTGAAAGGATCACCCGAGGTCGTTGTCGATTTGCCCGGCATCGCCCGCCTCCGCGCCCGCGGGCCTGCCAGTTCGATCGCTGAGATCCGCGCCGAACGGGAGAAGGCGGGGCAGAAGCTGAAAGCTCTGACCGAGACATTTGGCACCGCGGACCTTGATGCGCTGGATGCATTGCAGGACAAGGCGACGCAGCTGGACGAACGAGTCGCGGCCGCGCAAACACAGATCGACACCCTGCTGGCTGAGGAAACGGTCGAGCAGATCGAAGCGGAACACGCCACTCTCGCGGCGGCGATCTCGCGGATTGTCGCGGACTATCCGGACTGGCGCGACGCACCTCCCGATGCGGAGGCGCTCAGAGCCGCGGCCGATGCGGACAAGCGAGCGTTCCTCGCTTCTCTCGACGCGGCCGAGGCCGCTCGCGACGCTGCGCAGGCCGCCTTGAATGCTGCCAGCCAACAGCGAGGCACGCTTGAGGTGCGCATTGAAGAGACCGACCGACGTGAGCGATCGTTGGCCGCCAAGCTCGCTGAGCTGACCAACGACGGCAAGTCTGAGGTGGAACGCGAGAGTGAGCTGAGAGGAATCGTTCTTGCCTGGGATGCTGCGAAGGCAGGTCTCGAAGAGATTGAGGCGAAGCTCGCCGAGTTTGGCGACGATCCGGGCACCGCGGTGACCACGCTAGAGAAGCAACTGCAGGCCGCTGACGATACAGCGACCAAAGCGCTCGAACAGGAAAAGAGCGAAGAGGGCCGGCTCATGCACGCTTCAGCGCAGGGCCCGTATTCGGCCCTTGCTCGGGCGGAGGAGGAAGTTGCCCGCTTGAGCCGCGAGGTTGCCAGCGACGAGCTGCGGCTGGCCGCCATCCGCCTGCTGCGGACAACGGTGGAGCAGACTCGAAGTGAAGCGCTCGCCGCCGTGGCGGGTCCGGTGGAAGCTGCGGCAACTCGCACGCTCCAGCGGATCGCTGGCAGTCGGCTGGGCCGTGTCCAGCTCGGGGAAGCGTTCGAGCCGACGCAGATGATGCCGGGAATTGCGAATGGGCCGGTGTCGATCGAAAGCATGTCAGGCGGTGAGCGCGAGCAGATCTACCTCGCTACACGACTCGCTTTGGCCGACGTGCTCGCCAAAGGCGAACGTCAACTCGTGGTTCTGGACGACGTGCTAGTTGCGACCGACGCCGGACGCCTTGCCCGTGTGATGCGGATACTGGAAGAAGCTGCGCAACGATTGCAGGTGCTCATCCTTACATGTCACCAGGAGCGGTACTTGGGTTTGGATGGCGCACGCTTTTTCGATCTGGAGCGAATTCTTCGTGATGGTGCGGCGGTGTGACCGACTCGCGCCGTGAATTGTGACAGACGCACGCACTGGACTTTTGTGATCGCTGGAGTGCTCCCAAGGGCCGGCACCATTGATTGCACTACCGGACGGTCACGGCCTTCGGCCCTTGCCTGTAGTTCACGCATCACGCGCTACCCTTGAGTTCGCCTCGCTTGCGGAAGGACAAATTGTGCGCGTCGGCTCGCCACGCTTCCACGAGCTTTTCAAAAACAATTCGGGGGCGAGTTCGCTCTGTCGGTGAGCAATCGAACCGACTTATCGCCAGCTCCCCCGCCGACCGTACGTCCCTTGTCTTTGTCGTCGGTCGTGGCGGACTGCTGCGGGGTCGTGTCGGGCTCCTCGCGTTGCATCTGCGTTTTCTTTTTCATTCGCCAGAGCACCTGCCCGATTGACTGTTCCGTCCAGGGCCGATCGTGCTTGGTCAGAATGCCCATTCCATTCAGCTGACACGCAATTTCCGCCGGCTGGATTCCTTCGGCGGAAAGGCGCCTGGCAATTTGATGGGCGTGACGGTTCAGCGCAACCTCGATCCGCGTGTCGGGCACACGGTCCGCCCAGACAATGCGGAGGTAGATCTTCTCGAGGGTGCGCCCCTCGACCTTCACCACGCTCACCACGCTCCGAATGATTTGCTTGCGGTCCGGATTGAGGGTCGAGGCCGCGTGCCACAGCGGCGACAGATCCCGGCACAACGCCACCAATTCTGCGAAGGCGTTCTCGTCGAAGATGGCCATGGGAGAGGTTCCTGATTCCGCCGCTTTTTCCAGACGCTTCAGATCGCGTTGGGCCTGCTCCAGTTTCGTCTCCAAGCCCGCCGCAACGAGACGGTTCGCCGGATCAACGGACATGTACCGATACTCGAGATCACTCGCTGCCTGGCGCGCGCGGTTGAGCTCTAGCTGACACCGATGTTGCTCGGTCCGTTCGTCCGCTCTGGCGCGCCGCCATTCCTCGCGAATTGTTTCAAGCCGCGGCACACTGAGCCGCTCAAGGATCGCCTGAACGACAGCACGATCGAGCGGTAGGCCAGGAATCCTGCCGCACTGCGGTCCGCCCACCCAATAGTCGCCTTGGCAATAGTAGCTGTGGTTGCGGCCACCATCGCGACGTTGCCGTTGATACACGCTCGCCATGGCGCGGTCGCGATGAAGGGCGCACCTCACAATGCCCTGCAGGAGTGCACTTCCAGGTCCCAAATTGCGACGCACTTCCGACGGACCATTCAGCTTCAAGATCGACTGGATCTCGTCCCACTGAGTAGGGGTGACATAGGCGTCATGGTGATTGCGGACGACGATGACTTCCTCTACCGCCGCGCGCCGGATTCGCCAACGCCCCATTGGGGTGCGGCCTCGGGCCCGGTCGATCCGAAGTCGACCATAGTGATACTCCCCCCGATAGGATGGGTTCTTCAGCATGTGTTGCAGCAGGCCGGTGTTGGGCCGTATCCATCTCAGGGCCCCGCAACGGGTGCGTCGTGGCAACTGAATCCCCAACCTGTTGAGAGCGACAACGGTGCGGTTGAGCGACCGTTGCTTGAAGAATTGGGCGAAGACGGCCTGAACCGTCGTTCGGACCCTCGCCTCAGGGTCGAGCAGCCACTGGCCTTCCTTCTTTTCCCGAACGTAGCCGGCAGGCGGTTGGCTGACCGTGTGTCCTTTTGAAGCCTTCGCAATCCGACCGCGCTCCAGGGTTTCCCGCCGTGTAAGATTGTCGTGCTCTGCCATCACGGCACCGATGCGAGCGAGGAGAAGATCGCCGCGATCCTGGAAGTTGTGCACTTTGCCGTCGGCGACGATGAGGACGTCGTGGTTGACGCACAGATTCAGCAGTGCGAACCACTCTTCCGCATCTCGTCCTAATCGAGAGAGGTCCGACACAAAGATCGCACCGACAAGTCCGGCGCGCACTTCGCCCACCATCCGCAGGTAGCCTGAACGGTTGACCGTCGTCGCCCCGCTCAGACCCAGGTCGTCCTCAATGACCTCAATCGCTTCGTCCGGCCAGCCCCATTCCCTGGGGTAGCTGGCCTGGCTGCGCTGGTAGTCGGTGCTGCCCCTGTTCTCTTTGACCTGAATCTCTGTGCTCTGCCGAATATAGACCTTTGCGCGTCTTGCAAGGTGGCTCGCCTTCACTTCGCGTGGCCGTTGTAGGTTCATTCCCCGTCCTCCTTTTTCGAACTATCCGGATCGCGAGCGCGACCAGGAATCGTTCCACTTGGGTGTGAATATCGAGATTTCCCTCACCGTCCGCATTCGCTGTTCTCATGACGCATCCTATACCACGTTCTGTAGAACACTATTTAGGATGCGTCATTAGAACAGTCGTGAAATCAGTTACTTGCGCTGCTACTCTCCTCGCTTCGCACTGCCTCGGTCTTCTCCGGTCGTCGGCTCACCTGCTGCAACAGAGAAAGGACGTGGTGCAGCATGCGAAGCTTCTCCTCTAAGATGCCTTGCCCTTCGTTGTCTCGGTCGGCGCCGGGGACGTCCATTTCCGTAGGCTTAGTCTCCATCGGTCACCCTGCTCTGCGCCGTCGAGGTGAAAGGGTCATTGCAGGAGGCAGTTCATGCTGTTCGGCCTCGCGACGCCAGCCGCCGGCGAGCGCTTGGCCACCGCCTTTGATCCAGTCTTCCAATCCTTCCGAGTTTATGCGGATCTGTCGTCCCAGATGAACGACAACCCCGTCCGGCAACATGTGAGTCCGCGCAAGCTCGTACACGCGGGCAACGCTCACCGCGAGAATTTTCGCCGCGTGGCGTGCATCGATCAATTCCATGAGATCTCCCTCAACTTCGTCTCCGCTGAGGGATTACCACGGGCCCCCAAAATCCCAGGGCCAGCTTGAGCGACCTCTGAAGCTGGCACTGCCGCGACGCAAAAACTATCGGTAGCGTGTGGAGTTAGAGGGGAGACGCGATGAGCGCCTGCCAGCCAACACTCAAAATGGGGGGCTTGACTGTTCCCCGTCGAGAATGCGTCTGAGCTTATCTAGCTCTCGATCGTTGCTGCGAGCGGCAGCCAGCAGGGTGCGCATCCGGCGCACCGTGAAGATCGGCTTCAGAGCAGGATCCCGAGGGGGATCGACTCCGAAGCGGGCGAGGATGTTTGGAGCATTCCGCGCGACCGCATTCAGATAATCGCCTAACAGAGCGGCAGCAATCGTTGACGGAGTTCGAATCGTCCTGACCCATCGCCGGGCCTTGTACTCCGTTACCTTGTAGTCCAGCACGAGCCTCTTTCGTCCTTCACGCGCTAATGCCGCAAGGGTTCGGGCCGTGTCTTGAATGGCTTCGATCTTGTTCCTTTCCGTATCAAACCGCCGTAACGTGCCGATACGCTGTGCCTCTCCATACCGTTCAGAGTCGTCGATCAATTTGCGGTTCGTCGATCTCTTCGGCGCCTTGGGAAATCGTACCTTCAACTCGTGGCAGATCGTTTGGTAACTGCCCAAGAGCATCGGCAAGAACAACCATTCACTCGGAAGCGCCGACCGGGGACGCGGCCGCGGGACGAATGCGGCGGGGCGGCCTCTTAGGAGATCACGCCCATACCGAGCGGCGGCATCGATGATGGAGCGGTAGTGTTCGGGGTGAAACTCTCTCAGGACCACCAGCGCTGCCCGGGTTGTCAGTCGCGCCGTCTCGTGAAGAACCGAAAGCCGCCGTTCGCGGTCCGCATTGTTTGCGGGCGCGGGCAACTCCCGAAGCAGCTGTGAGAGGACCGAGTTCAGCTGGCACGCAACAGCTTCGATCGCCTTAGGAGTAACGACCTTATCAATCCCGCGGCCTCGCATGTCCTCTGTTTAGAACGACCCTGTTGAGCTGTTCAAGTGAGGACGGCCGCGCCGGCGCCTTCCCGAACCGCGCGCGTGTACGTTGCCGATAAGCTCGGATGCAGAGCGGATGAGCCGACCGGGGGTCAATTTTGCACGCTCATTGACACTTCTTCGCTTTACTTTCGTCTGCCGCATGGTACCATGAATTCCGAACCTAATCGCCCTTATGTTCGGAATAACGGGGGTGGTGGGCGGCTGTGGCATGGACAAACGGGCACTCGTACCAACGAATAATCTCGAACATAACGTCCCGGCGCTTCTCAAAAGCTCCGCCGGCAGCCTTCGCGCCCTTGCCCGCCTGTACTTCACCACGCACGTCGCTGGTCAGGCAAAGGCGAAGATCGAGGCCAAACGCCGCGACCTGGCGCGCTTCATCGCCTTCTATGAAGCCCTGTACCACCACGATTATCCCGGCGAGTGGTACACGTCCGTCACGCGCGAGTTTCTGAAGCAGCTCGCGCGCAACCGGCCGGCGCAGGCCACGATTGTGCGCACCTACGCCAGTGTCCGTCACTTCGCCCGGTGGATTCACCAGAAGGTACACCCGTTCCCGCTCGGCTGTCCGGTCGACGGCATCAAGCCGCCGCAAGAGCCGGAACCCGAATGGAAGGGTTTGAGCCGGGCCGACGAACTGCGGTTACTCTCTGCTGCACAAACACTCCGCGTCCGTCCAGGCCGCGGCACGAACCAAGGACTCCGCGACCACGCCGCGATCGCCACGCTCTTGGGATCGGGACTCCGCGTCTCGGAGCTGCTGGGATTGAAAAGGGACCAGTACGCCGGCCGCGGATTTCAGAACGTGCTCATCAAAGGCGGGCGGATCCGCGAATTCGTCCCGGTGCAAAGCCAAGCCCGGCAGGTGCTCGAAGACTGGCTCAATGTCGGCGCTGCTCAGAGCGGCTTCATCTTCACCACGCGCACCGGCAAACCGCTCAGCCGCTCGCAAATGTTTGAAGTGCTGCAACGGGTGGCAGCGCAAGCAAACGCACACCGCCACGACGGCGAGCGTATTGATGTCTCGCCGCACGTGCTCCGGCACACGTTCCTCCGCAAGCTCGCCGAAGAGAAAGGCGTCCACTACGCGAAGGAAGCCTCCGGCCACCGTAGCGACCGCTACATCTGGCGATACGTCAAGCCCGACAAGCAGAGTCTGGCCGATGCCATCGACGAACTGGAGTAGGGAGGCCCTCGGCTTGGTAAGGTCTTCGGGGATGACCACCGCCTAGTAACGCCTTTGCATTACGCGCCGGTGGTGCGTTATCCTGCGGCCCGTGTCCGAGCTGTCCGTCACTCTCACCTTACTCCTGTTCCCCGGCGTTATTTGCGCCTTATTCGTCGAACAGCTTGTCCCGACCCGCGAGTGGTCGTCATTTCGATTCCCGCTGTACTCGTTCGTCCTCGGCCTCGTGTGCTATCTCATCTACGCGCTCATCACCGCTGGTTTGCATTGGCGATGGCCCCCGGATGTATCCTTCGTAAAGGTACTGGCCACCAAAGATCCAGCCGCCGTCTACGATTCGCTCGCTGAGATTTTTTGGGTGTCGCTTTTGGCCGTGCCCGTCGCCGCCGACGTCTCTTTTATCCTCAACCACAAATGGCTGCACAGGATTGCCGCGGCGATCAAGGTAACTGAGAAATTTGGTGATCTCGACGTGTGGGCCTTTGTTTTCAATTCCAACGTTACCGAATGGGTGACCGTGCGCGACATCAAAAACGATCTGATGTACCAAGGATGGGTGCACGCCTTCTCCGACTCATGCACCCCGAACGAGCTCCTGCTTCGTGACGTTCAGGTCTTCCGCAACAGCACCGGCGAGGAACTCTACAAGACCGATGCGCTCTATCTCTCTCGACCGCTGGGCGAACTAACGTTAGAGTTCACCTGGACCCTACAAGGAGGAACCACAAATGTCCCACCAACCCCCACCCCCACCGGGGCCACGCCAACCACTCCGTGAAGGTATCGATAAAGGCGGTCGCAATCCAGAACCCCGCACGATGCGACCACCACCGCCGCCCCCACAGCGCCCGGCACAGCCGGGGCAATCACCGCGTTCATCAACACCAGCATCCAGCACACGAGGGGGATCGAATGACGAGTGACAAGAAGACCCCAGTCCGCCGAGAGATCGCCGGCGGCCGAAAACCTGAGCCAAAAGCAGCTCGGCCACCGGCACCAGTGGCTCAAAGACCTGCTGGACAATCGCCCGCAGCCACCACCGCCACTCACCGGCCGACATCAGCAAATTCCGGAGGATCGTCACCCAATGGCCAACGCCAAGGGCAATAAAGCCACGACACATCCCGCACGGCTCGTGCTGGAGCTGACCCCACGCGAGTGGAAGCGGCTGTGCCAGGACCCAGCCGCACAAGCAGCCGCCTGAGCTGAGTAGGGGCGCACCTCGGACTGCAAAACCGCGCGGTTTTCGTGTCGCAGTGTATGGCAATCGCCGACGGCGCAGCAGAAGCTATATTCAGGCGCGTCGGTGCACCGCGCGGCTGCCCAGCGCACTGAGCAACAAGCCGAGTGCCACCAACCCTGCAGGAGACAACGCCGGGGCCGGCGCCGCTGACGGTGCCTTAGAAGGCTGCACCTCGAATGCACCGATGTCACACACCGGATCACCAGGAGGGAAGCGTGTGAAGCCGCGCTGATCCACGCCGCTGACCAGCGGGTTCGAGCAGGTCGTGTTGTCGCCGGCGTCGATCGCAGGGCTTCTCCCCGCGCACGAGGCCGGCGTGCCGGGTCCCGTACACAAGGCGATCGTCTGCGTCGGCCCACCGTTGTTCGCCAGTCCAGCAGGATCGAGCTCGGGGTCCGTGTTGCAGAAGGACGTGCCGCTGGTGTCGGCGCAGCCGGTGCCCCTGAACCCGCACGTCGGGCCGCCATCGATGTTGTGACCGCCATCGGTGATGCTGCCACCATCGACGCAATTCACCCTGGAGTTGCCGGCAATGATGGTGTTGGTGACGGTGGCCGTGTCGTCGTTGTAGATGGCGCCGCCGCTGTACGCGCTATTGCCCGTGAAGGTACAGTTGGTGACGGTGAGCGTGTCGTCGTTGTAAATGCCGCCGCCGGAGCCGCCGTCGGGAGCGCTATTGCCCGTGAAGGTGCTGTTGGTGACGGTGAGCGTGTCGTCGTTGTAAATGGCGCCGCCGGAGGCGCCGTCGGGAGCGCTATTGCCCGTGAAGGTACAGTTGGTGACGGCGAGCGTGTCGTCGTTGTAGATGGCGCCGCCGTAGCTGTTCGCGCTATTGTCGGAGAAGGTGCTGTTGGTGACGGTGGCCATGTAGTCGTTGTAAATGCCGCCGCCGTAGTCCGCGCTGTTGCCGGAGAAGGTGCTGTTCGTGACGGCGAGCGTGTCGTCGTTGTAGATCCCTCCGCCGTAAATCGCGCCGTTCCCGGAGAAGGTGCTGTTGGTTACGGTGAGCGTGCCGTCGTTGTAGATGCCGCCGCCCTTATTGTTGACCGAGCCGTCGGCAATAGTCAGGTTCTGGACCGTGAACTTCACCCCCGAGTTCACTGAGAACACGCCGACGGTGTTGCCACCGCTGATCGTGATCACGCCACCGCCATCAACGGTGGTGTCGGCCTGAATCGTCCTGGTGGCGGTCACGGTAATCGTGGCGGGGCCGCAGGTGAAGGTAACGAGTCCACCGCCAGAGAGAGCGGTGTTCAGATGCCCTTCATCGCAAGTGCTGACCACGCCGGCCGCCCGTGCACGGTGCGACCCGCCAAGCGCGACCAGGCCCAGTGTTGCCAGTCCCATCGCGAGTTGTGCACGTGTCGTCACGCTCATCGCTCCCTCCCTCTTCGCTAGGTCTTCGCGTGCGCCCGCCGAACACCAAGAACATGACACACAGTGGGCGTCAAGTCAAAAGCAAGCTCGATGGAATCCGATGGAAATCGAAGACCCGGCCGCGGCTGTCGCCTCCCCCCTACAAAGGCGCCAACGGCACACCGGAAGCCCAGAAAAGAAGCGAGTGTTCAATGCGGGCCGAGCAGGAATCCCGTCACGGCGACGCAGTCCTGGGATTTTTCGATAGGTTTGGTTGGAGGAGCCTCGCCACAACCGACTGATCCGCTCTTCCGGCGAGACGTTAAGGTGCAGATTCGTGTGGTTCAACCTTGTTGCTCACAGGCTTACAGTTTATGAAGTATACCTCTTGAGAGCTGCCGGAGCCCGATGCGGCGCCTTCGTGAACGGAAGGCGACGCGCCGCCTTTTGGTATAGGGGCGGGTAATCTGATAGTTCGGCGGCACAAATGCGGAATAGAATCGCTCCGACCTTTAACTCAAAGACAGGAGTTCACACAATGCAGAAGCGCAAACTTGGAAAGAGCAACCTGGAGGTTTCGGCCCTAGGCCTGGGCTGCATGGGAATGAGCTTTTCCTACGGCCCGCCCAAGGACACGCACGAGATGACCGCTCTTCTGCGGGCCGCCGTGGATTGCGGCATCACGTTCTTCGACACCGCCGAGGTTTACGGC
>Ga0187884_10004005_pt1 | contig 11101 bp, 13 predicted proteins | sample June2016WEW_20_4_FD_132983 | JGI IMG/M metagenome (GOLD analysis project Ga0187884, IMG submission 132983) | Peatland microbial communities from SPRUCE experiment site at the Marcell Experimental Forest, Minnesota, USA - June2016WEW_20_40 | ecosystem: Environmental > Terrestrial > Soil >...
ATACGGCAGGAACGGTTAGTCCGGCGCCCGCATCACGATTGCGTGGGCGACGGAAGAAGGTCAGTGCCGTTTGAAATACTGCACCGCGCGTTCGTGCCGCTCGGCCGCCGCGCGCGTGTCGAAGGTGCCGAGGTTGCGGCGCTTGCCGGTCTTCGGGTTCTTCTTGCGCGAATAGAGCCGGTATTTTCCAGAGGGCAGCTTGCGGATCATCGCGGCGCCTCTAGCAAAAACGCGGGCAGCCGAAGCCGGGCGTGCATCCGGCCGGCGGGATGACCCACTGTCCGTTGTGGCACGTTTGCGTGCCGCACATGCCTCTGATGCAGCCGATGGTGCAGAATTGGCCCTCGCCGTAGACGCGGCTTTCGAAGCTGCAGACGCGCGCCACGACGTGCCGGTGCCGGTGGTGAGCGGCCTCGCCGTCGGCCTTGACGATGCCCGGCGCGAAACACGCCGCGATCAACAACAGCACTACAACAGCCTTACGCATGAAACGGCTCCCCCTGGCGAACGTCTGCGCACGATAGCCAAAGCGCGGCAAAGCTGCCATGGCGATTGTGACCGCAGCGGATGCCGTTCCGGCTTGGCACGAGAAATTCGCCTCTCCCCAGCGGGGAGAGGCCGCCGAGCACCGAAGGTGCGAGGCGGGAGAGGGGGGACCGCGCTTGCGGTCGTTCGGATGATTCCGTCAGCGCGAAAAGCTGCGCCTAGTGATGTCGTCGAACGAATAAGGGCACGTTGCCGGAAACGTGGCCTCATCCAGCCCGGTTTCCTTCGCCGCCTCGATGCGGGCTCTGCGGTAGGCGCGCGTGATGGCCTCGCCGATTCGCGGCCGCAGGCCGGGATTGTCGGCCAGCACATCCGCGATTTCCAGGCGTTGCTCCTCGATGGAGAGCGCCCAACTGCGCGACCGCAACGCCGGCTGGTGATCCCACTTCAGCATGTGCAACATCAGCACACGCAAGGCGCTGACGAGCTTGTTGAACTGCTCCCGCCCCAAAGCTTCGATCTCCTCGGCAAGATTGTCGCGATCGAGCGCATCAAGGCGGCCGTCGCGCAGGTGCCGCGCTTGCTCCAGCAGCCAGGAATAGAAGTCGCGCTCGTATGCGACGCCCACCGGCTCGTCGCCGGGCGCCAGATCGGCCGCGATGTCCTTGCCAGCCTGATTGTTCTTGTAACGTCCGGCCATGGCCTACCTCGACTGAGAGTATAGCAGATATGGCGGCACAAATCCCGGCTACTGGCCGGCTAATCGGCCGGCTGCCCAAACCCAGCCCGCTTGAGCCGCACGATGGCCTGATCGAGCGCGGCGAGGAAGGCGGAACGGTCGCGCGGCGAGAACGGCTTCGGGCCGCCGGTGATCTCGCCGGCGCTGCGCAGCGAATCCATCAGATTGCGCGTGGCGAGCGTGAGGCCGATCGAATCCTTGGTGAAGGCCCGGCCGTTCGGCGCGATCACTTCCGCGCCGGCTTTCACGCAGCGGCTCGCCAGCGGCACGTCGGCGGTGATGACGATATCGCCGCGCCCGGCACGCTCCGCGATCCAGTTGTCCGCCTCGTCCATGCCTGAGCCGACCACGACGCGCTCGATCATCTCATCGCGCGGCACGGCGATCGGGCTGTTGCTGACCACGAAGATCTTGAGCGCGGTGCCCTTGAGCGCATGCCGCTCGGCGACGCGATACACCTCCTGCTTCACCGGGCAGGCATCGGCGTCGATGTAGAGGGTAATGGGTTTGGATGGCAGCAGGAAGGAACTCACGCCCTCTCCAAGCGGCGCGGCAGGCCGAGCTTCATGCGCGCCTTGCGCGCCGCGGTGTCGCGCGGCACGACACGATGGACGATCACGTCGGCCTTCTCGCCGCGCGCATATTTCAGCGCCTCCTGCAAGCTGGCGCGGATGTCGTCGGCGAGGCTGAGCTTCGCTTTCGCCCGTTTTAGCTTCTTTGCCATTCTATTCCGCCGCGTGCACCGCACGGCTATCGAGCGCGACCAACGCCACCATGTGATCCCGCAGATCGGGGAGGACGGCGGGGTCGGACTTCAATGCAGAAATAGTGCGAGGCTTCGGCAAAGCGCGACCTTCCTGCGCTTCCGCCTCGGCATAAAGAGCGAGCGCCTCATGGGCGTTGCGCAACGCATCGTCGATATCGTCGCCGGCCGAAAAACAGCCGGGAAGATCGGGAAACCAGATGCCGATGGCCTTGTCCGCTCCGGCATCTTCAACAATGGCGACATAGTGAGTCATGGCATCGCAAGTTATGGCATCATCAATCGGGCTGCCATCCAGCCTGCTTATAGATATTACGAACCAAAGCCGCGGCCCAAGTCCTTCTTCGGATGGGGTAAAACGATGGTGGCCCTTGTCCGCGGATGCTTAAACACGTGATGCGAGCCGGCGATGCGTTCGAGAATCCAGCCTTCGTGCTCCAGACGGCGCTTTATATCGCGGCTGTTGGTGAGCATCCTGTCCCGGATCGCATGAGCCGCTTCTTATATCACGTTTCGGTCCGGTTTTCGAATGGGTGCTCGCCTGAGCCGTTCGCGCCGCGTTCAATCCGCCTATCGCGCGGCACGGCGATCGGTGAGTTGCTGACGACGAACACTTTGAGTGCCACACCCTTGAGCGCATGCCGCTCGGCGACGCGATGCACCTCCTGCTTCACCGGGCAGGCGTCCGCGTCGATGTAGAGGGTAATTGGTCGCGCCTCGACTTTCGTATCAGTCGTCATTTCGCCTTCTAGTCACGCTTCGGGAAAAGACCGAACCTGCCAATTGTGGGGTTGCCAGTGAACTTCGTCGCATGCGAAGAATTCTGAACATCTAAGGGCGGATCAGTATTTTCGATGACGATAAATTGCCGATCTGTTTTTGCCTTTTCCAGATACTTGTAAAAACAGGTGTCGAGATCAGTACCCCGCAAATCGTCATCCTGGCTGTCTGGTTCCCGATATGAAAGCAAGGGAGAATCTAGAATCACAAAACCGGGATGCGGCGTTTCGTTTTGACGGCAAAATTCGAGGAGCCCAATGGTGAACGCTGCTTGGGTTATTGCTCTCAAGCCCTTGCCGTAGGAAATTCGGCTTTTACCGTTGATGACGAGGTCACGTGTTTTCAGATCAAAATGAACTCGCTCGGCCTCTGGAAAATGCCAATCCCTTAGTATAGCCAGAACGAGTTCTGCGAACTTATCGACCGTTGAGGTAGATAATCCGATATCCGCGGCGTTGGTTGAATCATCAGCATTCTCCTCCGCTAAAAGCTTCAACCGCCGGTCTTCGAGGTCCTTGAGTGTCTTGTACAGGCTAAGCGCCTCTCTGACTTCGCCCTTTTTGTCTGCCAACTCCCCGTATGCCGTGCGCAGCCGCCGAAGGTTTGGAGCTACGATCGTTTCAATTTGCTGGGAGATTCCGCGCAGATCCGACTCGATTTTTGGAATGCGCCGCTCAAATCCCTTAGCTTCCTTGTGCAAGATCGCAATCGTCTCTTTAAGTTCTGCCTGACGTAGCTCGATCTTGGCCACCTCTGCCTTCGCCGCGGTAACAACCGCTTCAACATTCCCGTCGCAGTCCTCACTGAGCCGGTGATGGTCGGGTAGCGCGCCACAAAGGGGGCATGCTGCTTCGCCAAAAGCGACCAACAAAGTGCCAGCCTCCTCGATGCCTTTGAGGCGTTCAACGTCGGACGTGTAGTGCTGGTCTAGCAATGTGAAGCGCTCAAGAAGGTTTCGTATCTCTGTAAGCCGGTTATTCGCCTCCTCAAGTCTTTTTAGAAACGTACGGCGGGTACCCGATACGTCGCGGTACTCAGCCTCGGAGATCGCCAGTTGCCGCCCTTGATCTGATATGAACTGGTCAAGGCGGCCAAGCTGGGCCTCCAATTCTACTGGAGGACCAGCCAAATCTTTCACCTGTTGCTGCAAATCCTTGATAAGCTGATCGAGCAGGTCGATCTGCGCTTCGCGGGATGTGTCCTCTTGTCTCGTGACTGAAGTGGAGACAAGCGACGAGTCGTCGACGCCAGTCAGCAACAGCTTGAAGACCGAGGTGTTTGCCGTATCCGCGATATAGGTTCCGTCGGATAGGGGCGATCGTTGCTGTATTATTTCTTCCTCGTTGATCAGGACAAGTCGGGCCAGATTCCGGAAGCTCAAGCTTTGCGTATCGTTTTGCTTGTTCCGGCGAAGCCGCTTTTTGTTTAGTCCGATTTTCGAAAGCAGATAAGTTGAAAGGTTATCATCGCGGCGGTCGCTGTGCTGCTCCGCGTATCCCGTGCCCTCTCCCTGTGGCGCGGTTTGGGAGAAAAGCCCATCGTATATTTGGAAAGCTCCCCCGCTCGTGCTGCGCCTGATCGTGAATTCTTGACCGTCGAGCGTTTCCATTGCCAGCAAAATACGATCGTAACCGACCCGCTCCGGGATGTCCCGCAGAGGCCCTTTGCCTCCGAGCATAAAATCAATCGTATCAACGATGAACGACTTGCCAGTGTTGGAGGCGCCGTAAATGACGTTGAGCCCTGCCTCAAAAGAGATAAAGGCCGGCTCGAGGTTTGGCCCGGAAAATGTCAGATGTCGTAAGCGAAGACCCGCTGCGCTCATTCGTCGGCCCCCAGACTACGCTCGACGGTCTGAAATTCGACTATCCAGTTGTCGAAAAATCGCCTCATCAGCTCGTTAAATTCCGCATCGCTGTAATCCGCCAGATGGTCAACAAGCCAGATCGCGCGTTCATTCAGCGCACGAAGGTAGGGTGTGCGGATCGAGTTCAAAAATGACGCTGCCGATTCCCCCGCTGCGTAGCGAAGCCCATCGGCATGGGTTTCGCGCACTATGAGATCGCGCGTCATCATCAGCAGCAGTGCATTGTAGACAGTTTTGCGGCGAACCTCGGTCGCCGGCGTCTGTATAGGTGTGGTCGGATGGAGGTCGTCTGGTCCACCGAGCTGACGGGTTCTAACCAAAAGATAGTCTAGCGCGGTTAGCCGCTGAAGGTCGAAGGCGCGGGGAAACGCCGCGCCCAAAATGGCGACCATGCGGACACCTGCCTCAAGTGGCCCATTAAAGGTCAGCGCATGCCGGTGGGTCGCTACCTCGTCCATTTAAGACGTTCCGCGTTCGCGAGTTGATGGCAAATGCCGTGCTTATCCAGCACGAATGTGCTGGGCGCGAGTGGATGGGCGTCAACGGGGAGATTTTGTGCAACGCCGGTCACAGCGACGACCCGTTCATAGCCGTCGGCGTGTTCCGCGTCGCACGTATCGACTACGCCGTGGTAGATTTGATCTTGCAGGGACTCGAACGTTCCTGGCTCGACCTTATCGCGTACAAAGACGCGCAAGGATTCAGCATGGTAAAACGCCTCGCGTTGGCGCCTGAAATGGTGTTCAAGCTTGTTCCACTTCTTCAATTCTGCAATGTTGGGGATTGGCTTCTTGGTGTGATCCGCATAGGCCGCCAACAGCTCGGCGACGTAGCCACTTTCCGCCGCGTCGATCTGCTCCGGCGGCGCGCCTGGCTTCGGTCGTGGAGGAATGCCGCCGCCGAAACGAGCAACAAAATAGGGTGTCTCCTTGTGCTGTTCGAGGATTTCACGAATAGGCTTGGACTTGAAAATCGAAAAAGGAAATTGCTCGACGTAAGCGGCAAAATCGTCCGATAAAGATACCGAACCCGTATTGGTAATTTTATCGCGGCAGGCTTTGTCCCAAACCTTTTTCAGTTCCGCCCTTAAGGCATCCGGATTGCCGAGGAATTGGCTGAGCGTCGTGCCCGCTCCACGCGGTGCCACAAAAAAATAGTCGCGCGGCGCTTTGTAGTGCTTTTTGAAGGAATACCAGAGGATCTTTCCAATCTCCGGCCAAGCATCCGTAGGATGCAGAGCGTGGTTGTAATGTTTGCATTGATAATTGTCCCACACGCCCATGAGCAGTCCATTGTCGACAAAACCGGCAATGTCGATTCCTTTGTCGTTTGCTCCCGTGAAGCGCTGAACCTTTTGATACTTGCTTTTGAGGCATACCGATGCCCATTCCTCGATGAAGCCTTCCCATTCATCGGCGGAATAGAGAAACAGCCGCTTTAATGGATCGATGGCGGGACCCGCCTGCATCTGCACGGCTGTCAGCAGCGAGGAAGACGGCGCGGGTGCGCAGATTTCCGCAAATTCTGTGTTGATGTCCTTCGCGTCGGTCATAACTTCCCGCCAATATCTCAAACTCTAACGCTTATAAAGCGCTGGCGACTTCCGCGTCGGTTACATCGCGCGATTGGCAACCCCTCACACCCTCTCGACGAAACTATCCACTACACGCTTCTCGCCGGCGCGGTCGAAGGCGATGGTGAGCTTGTTGCCGTCGATGGCCGTGACGTTGCCGTTGCCGAATTTCTGGTGGAAGACGCGGTCGCCCAGGGTGAAGGCGGAGACAGCACCGGTCGATTTGGCGACCAGCTCGCCTTCGATGGTGAGCGGCAGGCGGCGGCCGCCGCCGGGGCTGCGCTCCTCGCGGGCGCGCCAGGGGGAGGGCGATGAGGTGTCGTCGGCGGCGCCGAAGCCCGGGCGCCGAGCGCCCTCACCCGGTCGAGCTTCCGCCTTCGCCCTGCGGGCTTCGGCGGACGGGTCGCTCGACCGACCTCTCCCCAACGGGGAGAGGTGAGAATCTTCGTCGGCGGCGTAGCGCGAGCCGGTCTCGGAAAAGCCACCGCCGCCGCCCTTTTTGGCCTGCGCGCGCTGCCAGCCCGGCGTTCCGTAATTCGAGCCGAACGCGGTGGTGGCGTCGAAGCGCGAGGCGCCGTAGCCGCCATAACCGCCGAAGCCGCCCTGCGACTCGGTGACCTGGACATTGGCTTCCGGCAGCTCGTCCAAAAACCGCGACGGGATATTGGTCTGCCACAGGCCGTGCATGCGCCGGTTGGTGGCGAAATAAATCTTCGCCCGCTTGCGCGCCCGGGTGATGCCGACATGGGCGAGCCGGCGCTCCTCTTCCAGCCCGGCGCGGCCCTGATCGTCGAGCGTGCGCTGATGCGGAAACAGGCCTTCCTCCCAGCCGGGCAGGAACACGGTGTCGAATTCCAGCCCCTTGGCCGAATGCAAGGTCATGATATTGACGGCGTCGGCCTCGGCGGCCTTGTCGTTGTCCATGACCAGCGAGATGTGCTCCAAAAAACCCTGCAGGTTCTCGAACTCCTCCATGGAGCGGACGAGTTCTTTCAGGTTCTCGAGCCGGCCGGCGGCGTCGGCGGAGCGGTCCTTCTGCCACATCTCGGTATAGCCGCTTTCGTCGAGCACGATCTCGGCAAGCTGGTTATGCGGGAGATTGTCGCGCTGCTTGCGCCAGCGGTCGATCGACTCGATCAAGCCGCGCAGCGCGCCGCGCGGCTTCGGCTTGAGCTCGTCGGTCGCGACCATGGCGCGCGCGGCTTCGGTGAGCGGCACGCGGCGCTTGCGGGCGTGATCGTGCAGAAGCTGCACGGTGGCGTCGCCGAGGCCGCGCTTCGGCACATTGACGATGCGCTCGAAGGCGAGATCGTCGGCCGGCGAATTGATCACCCGCAGATAGGCGAGCGCGTCGCGGATTTCGGCGCGCTCGTAGAAGCGCGGGCCGCCGATGACGCGATAGGGCAGGCCGAGCGTGACAAAGCGGTCCTCGAATTCGCGCATCTGGAACGAGGCGCGCACCAGGATGGCGATCTGGTTGAGCGAATGGCCGCCCCGCTGCAGCTGCTCGATCTCCTCGCCGATGGCGCGGGCTTCCTCCTCGGAATCCCACGAGCCGGTCACGGTGACCTTCTCGCCGGGCACGTCGTCGGTGCGCAGCGTCTTGCCGAGCCGGCCCTCGTTGTGGGCGATCAGGTGCGAGGCGGCGGCGAGGATGTGGCCGGTCGAGCGGTAATTGCGCTCCAGCCGGATCACGGTGGCGCCGGGGAAATCGTGCTCGAAGCGCAGGATGTTGTCGACCTCGGCGCCGCGCCAGCCGTAGATCGACTGGTCGTCGTCGCCGACGCAGCAGATGTTTTTTAAAAAGCGGCCGGATGGCGATGCGGGGCGAACCGCAAGAGAGCGCGGATCGCGCTCGCCTGGTCCGGCGGCAGCTGCGGGTCTTCCATCGGGCCGGTGCCCGGCTGGGTCGGCGGCTCTGTCGCCGGAGCCGGCTCCGGTGTCGGCGGCTCCCCCATCGGCTCCCGTTGCGGATCCTCTATAGGGGTCCACCCCGGCTGGGTCGGCGGTTCGCGGACCGGCTTCTGATCGGGTTGCGGCGTCGGCTCGTTCGGTGGCATGGCCTTGTCCTTCTCCGGCAGGCTGGCTGCCGCTCTGTCCCAACAGCCGCAGCCAGAGATACTGCGCGACGTTGGTGTCCTGGTATTCGTCGACCAGGATGAACTTGAAACGGTTCTGGTACTGGCGCAGCACTTCGGGCTGCTCGCGGAACAGCCGGATGTTCTCCAGCAGCAAATCGCCGAAATCGGCGGCGTTGAGGATTTTCAGCCGCTCCTGGAACGCCTTGTAGAGCTTCAAACCCTTGCCGTTGGCGAAGGCGGCGGCTTCGCCCGCCGGCACCTGCTCGGGGGTCAGGCCGCGATTCTTCCAGCCGTCGATCAGCCCCGCCAGCACCCGCGCCGGCCAACGCTTCTCGTCGATATTCTCGGCTTCCAGCAGCTGCTTGAGCAACCGGATCTGATCGTCGACGTCGAGAATGGTGAAATCGGGCTTGAGCCCCACCAGCTCGGCGTGGCGGCGCAGAATCCGCACCCCGATCGCGTGGAAGGTGCCCAGCCACGGCATGCCCTCGACCACGCCGCCGACGATCTCGCCGACCCGGTGTTTCATCTCCCGCGCCGCCTTGTTGGTGAAGGTCACGGCGAGGATTTCGCTGGGGCGGGCGCGGCCGGTCGCCAGAATGTGGGCGATGCGCACGGTGAGCACGCGCGTCTTGCCGGTGCCGGCGCCGGCCAGCACCAGCACCGGGCCGTCGAGCGTCTCGACCGCAAGCCGCTGCTCCGGATTAAGCCCCGCCAGATAGGGCGCGCCCGGTCCGCCGGCGCGGGCGCGCGCGGCAATACCGCCAGGCGCGGGGGGCGCAGCGGCCGGCGCCGGCGCTTCCAGCGGGTGGGTGTGCTTCAAGGGGTCAGCCAAGGTTCGCCAACCATTACGGCCGAATACCAGTGATTCTCATGGGAAGAACATGGCACTTGGACGTGGCTTTTACGAGATGGAAGCGCGGGCGAGAGCGGGAGTGTCGCTCATCGTTTTGTGGATTGGCGGAGGGTGAAGGAATCGAACCCTTAACCCGAAGGTTAGCCCGGTGTTCGGGACCGGTTGCCCACCATTGAGCGCCACCCTCCGCTGGCGGAGGGGGCCAGAACCGAACTCGCGCGGGACTTCACGCCTCGGCTACGGCCTAGCAAGCCGAGGCATTACCGCTCTGCCACCCCTCCGGTGATCTTGATGAGCTGTCGGATGACATGGCGGTTGCTCCGAGTTCTGTTGTCGCGTTAGTTGTAATGAAATTGCGGCCTCAGCAAGACAAATAGTGAGGCTCCGGTCGGACACGTTCAAGCCTTCCCCGGCATGGCGATGCGCCGGCCGGCGCCTTCCGGCAGCGGCAAGTGCGCGTGCGCGGCCTTCATCCGGGCCAGCCGCGCGGCAATGAAATCGGGCAACGGCGCGGTCTTTCTGGCGATCATGTCGACGTGCAAAACCATGTTCTCGGAGGTGGCCGACAGCCAGCCTTCCTCGGCGTGATGGAGCTGTTCGAAATAATGGATGCGCTTGGCGTCGTAATCGAGCAGCTGAAACGTGACCCGCACCGGGTCGCCGGCATGCAGTTCGCGCAAATAGCGGATATGGGCCTCGGCGGTGAAGGTGGAATGCCGCGTCCGCTCCAGATAGGCCGGGCCGCAGCCGAGCAGTTCGTACACTTCGTCGACCGCGCGATCGAACAGCACGTTATAATAGGCCATATTGAGATGGCCGTTGTAGTCGATCCAGCCCGGCTCGACCCGCATCACCGAGGACACGAAGGGCGCGAAGAAGGCGGGTTCGGGGTCGAGGCGGTCGAGCATTGGGTGCTATCGCATCTTGTCGGCGGCAACTTTGGCGGATTCGGCGCGATAGGCAAGCGCGGCCGGCGGCGCCGCTTGACCGGCGAAAGCCCTGGCGCCACCCTCAATACCAGGAGGACGTCCAGATGGTCATGACCGAAGCGTGGGAGGAACTTAAGCACGACCGCCCGGCGGTCGAGGCCGTCATTGCCGCGCTCGCCGCGATGGTCGGCAACCGGCTCGTCACCTCGCGCGCGGTCCGCGAGCAGCACGGCAACACGGTGACCTGGCTGGGCAATCAGCCGCCCGACGCGGTGGTGTTTCCGCACACCACCGAAGAGGTGCAGCAGATCGTGCGGCTGTGCGCGGCGCACCGCGTGCCGATCATCGCCTTCGGCACCGGCACCTCGCTCGAGGGCCAGGTCAACGCGCCGCGCGGCGGCATCTCGCTCGATTTCCGCGACATGAACCGCGTGCTCTCGGTCCACGCCGAGGATCTCGATTGCGTCGTGGAGCCCGGCGTCACGCGCAAGCAGCTCAACGAGCACTTGCGCGATCAGGGCGTATTTTTCCCGATCGATCCCGGCGCCGACGCCTCGCTCGGCGGCATGGCGGCGACGCGGGCTTCCGGCACCAATGCCGTGCGCTACGGCACGATGAAGGACAACGTGCTGGCGCTCAAAGTCGTGCTCGCCAACGGCGACGTGATGTCGACGGCGCGACGGGCGAAGAAATCGTCCGCCGGCTACGACCTCACCCGTCTGATGGTCGGCTCGGAGGGCACGCTCGGCATCATCACCGAGCTGACCTTGCGCTTGTCCGGCATCCCGGAGGCGATCTTGTCCGGCACCTGTCCGTTCCCTTCGGTCGAGGCGGCGTGCAACGCCACGATACAGACCATCCAGTCCGGCATTCCGGTGGCGCGGATCGAGCTTCTCGATGCGCTGCAGGTGCGAGCGTGCAACATCTATTCCAAGCTGACGTTGCCGGAGACGCCGATGCTGTTCCTCGAATTTCACGGCACCGACGCGAGCGTCGCCGAGCAGTCGCAGCGCTTCGGCGAGATCGC
>Ga0187884_10004009_pt1 | contig 11086 bp, 8 predicted proteins | sample June2016WEW_20_4_FD_132983 | JGI IMG/M metagenome (GOLD analysis project Ga0187884, IMG submission 132983) | Peatland microbial communities from SPRUCE experiment site at the Marcell Experimental Forest, Minnesota, USA - June2016WEW_20_40 | ecosystem: Environmental > Terrestrial > Soil >...
ACCCTTTCAAGTGGGTGAAGACCGCGGACGAGATTCTGACGAAGATTGCCCGCTTCTGCGCTGACACCGTGGCTCGCCATGGCTAGTCGCTTATTACGCGAATTTAGGTTACGGCCGACTAGGTCTGCGTCATGCCAGGAGCTTTGTTCTCATCGCGGTGAGCATTTTGCTGATTTCGGTGATCAAGGCAAACGCTGGCGCGGTTTCCACTTCGCTCAAATATCCCAGGCGAATGGAAAGAAACAGGTACGTCTCAACTTCCATCAGCGAACCCTTCGCAATGGCTAGAAAGTTGGCGTAATCCCGGCGCGTGCCCCTCGCGTTGCCTTCGGCGATGTTCGCGGGCACCGAAGCAACCGCCCGCGTCACCGGACGCTACTTCTTCTTCGTTTGCGCCAGGTCGGATGCGGCGATCGCTTTCACCGCCTTGGATGACTTTAGGTTGGAGAGAATTTTTGCTGCTTTCGATGCGACTTTAGCGGACGTCTGTTTGGTGTTCGGCATCTCTCCTCCCTTATCAGCCCGTTGAAAAAGGCTTTCCGCTCGCCCTTCGACAGGCTCAGGGTGAGCGGAAAGCCTTGCGCCGCAAGCGTTCTCCCGCTCATGCTGAGCTCGTCGAAGCATGAGCGCGGTCTTTTTCAACGGGCTGTTATGGTTGTCGATCGCTTCCGCCGGTGTGGAGATAACATTGCGCTGACAAGCCAAAACTGGAAGGCGCCAGTGAAGATCGGCTGGGATCCGGCTCATGTCCAGCCGATAGGCATCACGGCCGCGCAAGCCAAGAAGGGTAAACGGCCCGCCTAGAGGTCCTAGCAGGCCGAGGGACTGCTCAGAAAAGCGCCCCCATCCCTTCGACAAGCTCAGGGCAGGCTCTGACCTTCCCCCGTTGCCGGAAGTGGCAACAGGGGAAGGAACCCAACACGTGCCGGGTTTATTTTCATGGTACGGCCGTGGGAGAACGCGGTGCACGGCCTTGCGGAATCCGAATGGCGTCGACAAGTCTAAACTTTCAGCACACGCGATCTCGGAAGGTTTGTACCAGCGTGAACTTTTGGGATTTTGGATCTGCGACGTAAAATTCAGAGTGAAACTCTCCAAATTTTGATCTGCGAGGGCAAAGTACAGAGTGAACTTTTCCATTTTAGATCTCCGACGGCATGATCACGGCCTGTTCCGGCGCGATCTAGATCAAAAAAGGCGCCCACAAGCGTAAACTTTCAGCGCGCGCGATCTCGGAAGGCTTGTACCAGGACGAACTTTTGGGGATTTGGATCTGCGATGTAAAGTTCAGAGTGAAACTTTCCGAATTTGGATCTGCGAGGCCAAAGTTCACGGTGAACTTTTCAAATTTGGAACTGCGGGAGGTGCGTTCGACGTGAATTTCTCAAATTTGGATGTGCGACGGCATGATCCCACTTGTTCCGGCGCGGTCTAGATCGAAAAAGGCGCCGACAAGCCTAAAACTTCGGCACGCGAGATCTGCGAGGGCTCAGCGCATTTAGGCGAACAACCGCCGGCTGGCAATATCCGCCCCTTCGCGCAGGGCTTTCAGCTTTTCCCACACCACCTCTTCAGCCACCTCGCCGAGGCCTGCTGCGGTGTCGAAACCACAGTCAGTGCCGGCCAAAACGCGGCGCGGGTCGCCGATTGCCTCGGCGGCGCGCTCGATGCGGTCGGCCACAACTTCCGGATGCTCGACGTAGTTCGTCGTCGGATCGATCACGCCGGCCACCAGGAGCATGCCGGGCGGCAGCGGATGGCGCGTGAAGCACCGATGCTCATGCGCGTGGCGCGGGTTGGCCATGGAGAGCACCAAAGCCCCGACCTGCGCCTGATAGAGCCGGGGCAGAACCTCCTCGAGTGGCACGTCGAACGTGTGCGGTCCTTCGTAGTTCCCCCAGCACACGTGCATGCGGATGCGGTCGCGACGGATGCGCACTACGGCGCGGTTGATTGCCGCGATGTTGAGATCCACGAACGAGAGGAACTCGTCGAGCTGCCGCTCCGCAAACGAGGTGTGCCGTTCCATCGCCAGGTCGGGACAATCGATCTGCAGCACGAGCCCCCGCGCAGCGATGTACTCGTATTCGGTCTTGAGCGCGTCGGCGACCGCGAACACGTAGTCCTCGTAGCGTGGGTAGTACTCGTTCAGCATGGCTGATGCGACGATGCCGGGTGACGCGGCCGTCATGAACGCTTCGGTGAAACGCGGGCCCTGTTCACCGGCGATGCGGAGGAAATCGGCACACTCTTTCTCGAGCGCCGACCGATCGATGTAACGGACCTCGCCGACAGCCATCGGCGCGTTCATCAGACTGACCATGGTACGCGAGAACTCGGGCAGCTTCAGTTCGAGAAAGCTCGCGTAGTGAATGATGTCCTTCATGATTGGCCGGTTGCTTTGCCCGCCGAAGCCGCTGAGCCGGTGTTGGACGTAGGTGAAGAAGCTCTCGCGCGCTTGCTCGCCGTTGTTGCCGATGTCGATTCCGGCTGCGAGCTGTGCGGCGATGACGCGGCGAGTCGACTGCTCGACCAGATTGCCCAAGGCTGCGGCGTCCACCGGCTCTTTGCGGCTCAGGCGCACCTGCATGGCCACCAGCTCCTTCGGGCGCGGCAGACTCCCGGCATGCGTGGTCAAGATACGCGTTTCGCTTCGCTGCATATATCTGTCCTCTTCTCCTCAGCCGGCGCGCTGCTCGGGCGCTGTGCGGGCAACGGTTTCAGCCCACGGTTTCACCCAGGGCAGCAGCGCAAAGGCGGGCAACGCCAGGAGGAACGTCACACCGAAATACGCGGCGTACCCCAAGTGCGTTGTACCCCAGCCGCTGAACGCCCCGGCCAGCGAGCGGGTGAATCCGAAAATGGCGGACAGCAGCGCGTACTCGGTGGCTGCGCGCCGCTTGTCACAGACGTGCATGAGGAACGCGAGGAACGCCGCGGTCGCCAAGCCGGCACCGAAACTCTCGCACAGTGAGGCGGCATAGATGCCGGGGCGCCCTAGATCAAAATAGGCCACCGCGGTGTAGCCGAGATGTGCAGACGCCTGAATCAGGCCGAGAATCCACAACGCACGAAAGATCCCCCAGCGTGTGGTCAGCCCACCGCCAGCGAGCGCGCCCACGATGCTGGCGCCCACGCCCAGCGTGGTGGAGATCAAGCCGATTTCCTCAACCGTCAGGCCACGATCGACCCAGAACGGCTTGATCATCGGCCCCATGCTGCTCTCGCCCAGCTTGTACGTCAGCACGAACAAAAACACTATCGGCGCGCCGGGCCGCTGCAGCCAACGTAGGAGCGGCGTGAACCAGTTCTGCTGCGGATCTGCCGGCGGCACGTGCACCGCTGGGCTGTGCCTTGCGAGCACGGCCACGCCGGCCAGAATCACCGCTCCCAGGAGAAACGACGCCGACCACCCGAGACGGCCGGCGACAATCACCAGTCCCCCGCCGCTGGCGACGAGCGCAATACGGTAGGCAGATACCCGGACGCCATTGGCGATGCCTTCCTCGCCGGGGGCGAGCAGACCGATAGTGTAGGCATCGATGGCGATGTCCTGCGTCGCCGACGCGGTGGTGAGCAACATCAACAGCACCCAAAGCCACATCGTCGGCGCTGACGGATTGAAGAGCGGCAGCGTTACCATGACCAGCGCTAGAATCGCCAGACAGGACACGAACCACTGCTGGCGTGTGCCGAATCGGTCCACCAACGGCGCCCAAAGGACCTTGAGCGTCCACGGCGCCCCGAGCAGGCTCATCAGGCCGATCTCGGTCAGTGAGACGCCGTGCAGGCGGAAATAGACGGGAAGATTATCGATGGCAATGCCGAACGGAAACCCTTCGGCGAAATACAGCACGCTGACCCAGAACAGCTTGCGCCGCAGATCCATCCACCCCACCGGCAACTCGGCTCCTTGTACACGGGCCGCAAGACCGTGGAAAGCGGATCAGCATCAGGTTCACCGACCGGGTTTCCGTTGGCATACTCGTCAATCCAGCGTGAGGCGGAAGGTCGCGCTGCCGCCGCTCGACGCCGTACTGCTGATCATGAAATAGTACGTCCTCCCCGCAACCGCTGCCAACGTGACCTGCGACTGCACCACGAACCACGAAGCGTTGTCGTTACACCCTCCGGGAATCGCACTCAGGCTGCCGCATGATCCGGTGTATACCGACAGCACCGTGTCGTAGCTGCTGCCGTATGTGTTGGCGACGATGGTGCCGCTCCGTGGCGCCGTGTACCGGTACCACAGCGTGTGCGTCCTCGCGTTGACGTTGCACGCTGGGATCGGGTCGGTGGGATCCGCCGTCGCGGCGGTGGCGTTTACGGTGCTGACGAACGGGCTCACGGTGACTACGATCGCACCGTTGCAGGCGTTGTTTGCAGGTGCCGACACGCTGGCCGTCCGCGTCGGCGTCGGCACGACGCGCGTCGTCGGCGTGCGCGTCGGCGTGCCTGTGCGGGTAGCGGTGGGCCGAGGTGTCGCGGTCCGGGTCCAGGTCCGCGTCGGCGTCGCGGTCGGGATCGCGACCCGAGTTGGCGTGCGGGTTGGTGGTGGCAACGTCCACGTCGCTGTCGGGGTGCTGGTGCGAACCGGCGTGGGCGTCGCGGTCGGCGCGGCTGGGCCGGTCTGCGGGTAGATGAAGCTGACGCCATTAATGTCGTCGGTTTCCACGGTGGCGCAACGGCCGTCGAAGTGCGCAAGGTAGTACATGGTCGCGTTTTTCAGAACCGGGTTCGGCTCGTCTGGGTTGTTCGACGAGTGCCCCAGACCGATGGTGTGGCCGATCTCGTGCGTCGCCACTTCGGCGAGGTTGCACTGGGTCCAGAAAGAGCATGCGCCCCAGCCGTTGTTGAAGGTGACTTTGCCGACCGTGATCTGCCCGAAGGTCGTGCCATTGACGACGGTGGTTCCAGGGCCGCCGCAGTAGCCGCCCATGGCGAGCACGCCGCTGCAGCCGCTGGGATCCGTAATCTCGTTGTACGGATCGTTGAACACTATACGGTTCATGTCGCACGGCCCGAAGGGCGCCGGGCTCGTGAGACCCCCATCTTGGAGAACGAGATCCGAGGTGGGGACGTTGGTCCAGGCAGCGAGGGCCCCATCGACCGCGGACCGCGAACTCGCAAGCCCCAAGGTGGCGTCGCCGGTGGAGTCGACATAGTACGTGACCGGCTGGCCGCTGTCAGGCTGAAACCAGCGGCACGGGGGGTTGCTTAGAAAGGTATACGCGCTCTGGAACCGCGTTGCCGGGTTGCTCAACTCCTCGGGGACGAGACGCAGCGGGGATGCTGTCTCCTGTGCCTGACGTTCGGCATGCGCTTGTTGGCGCAGGCGTCGCAAAAAGGGAAGGAAGCGCTCGCTTTGGCGCGGCGTCTCGGCGATCTCGCCGGTCGTCGGCGTCAATATTGACGCGCCGTATCCGAAGTCCCGCACCGCTCTTGTGTGACCTCTGGCATCCACGTTGAGCGTAAACTTGCCCATGGCCAAGCTGTTGGTTTGCAGGGTGCCATCGCGGTTGCGCGACAAAAAGAGCAGGGCGCGCTCGCCAACCGAGAATTCAGGCGTACCGAAGATCACCTGCCGCCGGTCCCCCACCGTGCCACCCGGCTCACGCAGAACGAGGGGATCCAGACCGAGCGACCCCTTGATGATGCGCTCAGGTTGCACGTTTACGTAGGTGAAAATGGCGCCGTCGGGATCAGCGGCGCCGGACTCGATACCGGTGATCGTGCCTACGATCACCGCGGCCGATGAGCGCAGCAACGTCTGCTCGCTCATGAGCACGAAGGTGGTACTGCGTGCCGTTGCCGGCAACAGAAGGACAACCCCAGCGACCAGAAGGGTGTCTCGTACAAACTGGTGTACGCGCATCATCTACGGTGGCTCCCTAAATGATCGGACAGCAGATCGTGTACCATCGCGGCAAGCATGCTCGCGGCGGTGCCATCACTTTCGGCCAAGTACGCGAATCGCCAAGGATTTGCCGAATTCGGCGACTTGGTCGCATTGTACCTGCACCTGCCCTATCGGGCAGTGTCGAAGATGCGTACGAACTCGACTGTATCGCCGGCATTGATGCCGTGGCGGGCGCAGAACCCGCCGTTCACCTCGAGCACGTACTGGGATGGAACCCCAACACCGCGCGAGTCAGTGGTGAAAGGCCGCGCCTCCGGGACGATGCCGACGATGCGCCGTTGCTTGTCGATGAAGACCATGTCCAGCGGCAATATCGTATTCTTCATCCAGAACTGCTGGTCGGACTCCTTGGGAAACACGAACAGCATGCCTGCGTTGGCAGCCAGGTCGCGGCGATACATCAGGCCGCGGGCGAGTGTGTCGGGCGTGTTGGCGATCTCCACCTGAACAGTGACCGGCCCGCGAGCCGAATGGATCACGACCTCGGGTCGCTGCGAGCACGCCGCCAGCAGGGCGCAGCTGACAGACAGCACGGCTCCCAGCTGCCATAAGGCATGTCGCAAGCGGCCCAAACTGTCTTGCAATGCCGGCGGTTTTCTTTTAGGAGTGCGCCGGGCCGCGGACTGCCGGCTCCTGTTGGAGGGAGCGTAATGAGTACGTTGATTTTCATACTGCTGATAATTGTCGCACTGGGATATTTCGGCCGCACGATGCACGGGCGTATCGGTGTGCTGCTCAAGGTAGAGCCGGCCGACCGCTTCGATCGCATTCCGGAGCGCATCAAGGCGCTGCTGATCTACGCGCTCGCCCAGAAGAAGTTCATTCAACGCGAGCCGCGGCCGGACACCGTTCTGAGCGAGCAGGCCGCCGGCTGGATGCACTTCTTCATCTTCTGGGGCTTCTGCATTCTCGGCATCGAAGCCCTTACCATGTTCGGCCGTGGTTTCAGCGACGACTTCCACCTGCCGCTGCTCAGCCCCCATCTGCTCGGCGGCCCGTACCTTCTCCTCAAAGACATCATGGCGGTGGCGGTGCTGGTTGCGATCAGCATGGCGCTGTACCGCTGGGGCGTGTCGCATCCGGCCCGTTTGTATGGCTTCAAGCCCGCCGAAGAGAAGGTGGCCGGCCACTCGCATTGGGAAGCCTACCTGATCCTGGTCTTCATTGGCCTCATCATGATCGGGGGACTGCTGTACGACGGCGGGCGCATGGTCTTCGACTCCGCAAACCCGAGCGTGCGAGCCGAGATGCCCTGGCAGCCTGTCAGCCGCATCGTCGCGCTGCTTCTCGGCGGCCCGCGCTCGGCGAGGTTCTTCAGCAACGCGGGCTGGTGGGTGCACAACTGCGTCATCCTGGTGTTCCTGAACCTGCTGCCGCTCTCGAAGCACTTTCACATCATCACCTCACTGCCGAACTCCTTTTTCGTCAAGACCGAGCCGCGCGGCGCCCTCAGCAAGATGGACTTGGAGACCGGCACCCGCTTCGGCACATCTTATATCAATCAGTTCACGTGGAAGCAGGTCCTCGACATGTACTCCTGCACCGAGTGCGGCCGTTGCGCCTCGCACTGTCCTGCCACCATGACCGGCAAGGAGCTTGCCCCGCGCCAGATGCTCTTGGACCTGCGTGACTATGTGTACGAGCATGAAGCTGATTTCCTGGCGCTGGCGCCAGCCGCCGGGGAGGGCGCCGAGCCACCGACCGTGGGCGAGAACATCGTCGGTGAGCGGCTCATCCACGATGAAGTGCTTTGGGCCTGCACCACCTGCCGCGCCTGCGAGGAGGCCTGCCCGGTGATGATCGAGTATGTCGACAAGATCGTCGACATGCGCCGGCACCTGACGCAGGAAGAGGCGCGCTTCCCGGTCGAGCTGACCCGGACCTTCAAGGGCATGGAAAACCAGGGCAACCCCTGGGGCCTCGATGCCGGGCAACGTGCCGCCTGGGCCGAGGGGCTGGACGTCCCCTTGATGGCCGATCACCCCGATGCCGAGTACCTGTATTACGTCGGTTGTGCCGGGGCCTTCGACGACCGCAACAAACGTACGACCATCGCCTTGACCAAGATTCTCAAGAAGGCGGGGGTCAATTTCGCTATCCTCGGCGCCGAAGAGCTGTGCAACGGGGAAACGGCGCGCCGCCTCGGCAACGAGTACCTCTTCCAGAGCATGGCACAGGCCTGCATCGAGGTGTTCAAAAGCTACAATGTGAAGAAGATCTTGACAAACTGTCCGCACTGCTTCAACACCATTAAAAACGAGTTCCCGCAGTTCGGCGGCCACTATGAGGTGATCCACGCCACGGAGTTCGTCAAGCGGCTCATCGCGGCCGGCAAGATCCAGTTCAAGGCCAACGGCTCGCGGACGGTCACGTTCCACGACTCCTGTTATCTAGGCCGTTACAACGATATCTTCGATGCGCCACGGGACATTTTGCAGCTGATCCCGGGAGTCCGCTTGCGCGAGATGGAACGCAACCGCAAGTTCGGCATGTGCTGCGGCGCCGGCGGTGGCCGCATGTGGGTGGACGAAGAGCCGAGCAAGCGCGTCAACACCAAGCGTGTTGAGCAGGCGCTCGAGACCAATCCCGACGCCGTGGCGGTGGCGTGTCCCTACTGCATGACCATGATCGACGACGGCCTCAAGTCGAAGGACATGGAAGAGAAGGTGAAGACGCTCGACGTCATGGAGCTGGTCGCCGAAGCGATGGTGTGAATGGGAGTGCGGCGGTGAGCCGGTGCGGAATTCTAGATACCGGCTCACTGGCACACTGGCGCACCGGCTCACCTGCCCCCTACACCGGGCAGGAGTCTCGGCTGGTTGCTATGCATCCCCGGCATGGCGCTGGACACGCCGCCCGCTGCCGGCAAATAGCACTCCCGCACGTAGTCGCGCACCATGCGATCGGCGTTGAAGTACGCCGCCAAAGTTACAACCGCGCGTTTCATCCGCGCCACCCACGCATGCGGCACCGTGCCGCTGTCGCGATGATAGTAGAGCGGGACGACCTTGTTCTCCAGGACATCGTACAGCGAAGCCGCATCGCGCGCATCCTGGACCGCCGCATCAGCGGGCACATGCTCCTCACCGATGGCGAAGCCGTTCTCGCCGTCGTAGGCCTCCGCCCACCACCCGTCGAGCACCGACAAGTTCAATCCGCCGTTGAGGACGACCTTTTGGCCGCTGGTGCCGCACGCTTCGAGCGGCCGTCGTGGGGTGTTGAGCCAGACGTCACAGCCCTGCACGAGGTGGCGGGCGACGCCGAAATCGTAGTCCTCGACGAATATGATCCGCTGCCGAAAACGCGCGTCGCGGCTCAACGTGACCACATGCTGGAGCAAGCGTTTGGCGTGATCGTCGCGCGGGTGGGCCTTTCCCGCCATGATGATCTGCAGCCCGCGCCCAGCCTCGTTGACAAGCGCTGCCAGCCGGTTTGGATCGCTCAACAGTAACCCCGCGCGTTTATACTCCGCCATGCGCCGCGCAAAGCACAGCGTCAGCACGTTGACGTCGAGCGCCGGTGCCGCGGGCGAGCGACCGGTGCCCGCCCCCCGGAGGATCGTGCCGCGCATGACGTAGTTCAGCATGCGACGTTTCCCCACCCGGTGCGCTTCCCAGAACTCAGCATCCGGGATCGCCTCCATCTTGTCCCAGATCTCCGGGTTACACATCTGCTGTTGCCAGTCCGGGCCGAGGTGGCGCGTGTACAGGTTCAGCATCGGCGGCGCAAGCCAAGACTTCGTGTGCACACCGTTGGTGATGTGCCCAATCGGCACCTCAGCTTCAGGCCGGCCCGGCCATAAACTCTGCCACATCTGTCGGGTGGTGCGCCCGTGCAGTGCAGAGACCGCATTGGCGTAACGAGAGGACTTGAGCCCGACCACCGTCATACAAAAGCGCTCGGACGGATCGTGTGGGTTGACGCGTCCGAGCCCGAGGAACTCCTCCGGTGAGATGTCGGCCTCACGCTGCATCCAGCCGAGATGCTGCAGCACCAGCTCCGGTGCGAAGCGGTCATGGCCCGCTGCCACCGGCGTGTGGGTGGTAAACACGCTGCGCAGCGCCACCTCACGGTGGGCCGTCGCAAAGGCAACACCGTCCGCAACTTTCCACTGCCGCGCCAGCTCAAGCGCTGCGAGCACGCTGTGCCCCTCATTCATGTGCAGCACCCCGGGTTGCATGTTCAGAGCGTTCAGCATGCGCATGCCGCCGATGCCGAGAATGATCTCCTGCAGCAGCCGTTCGCGCTCGTCGCCGCCATAAAGGTGGGCCGTCAGCGCGCGGTTTGCGGGTGAGTTGCCCTCGATGTCGGAATCGAGCAGCACCAGCGTAGCGCGGCCAACCTCGGCACGCCAGGCGCCCAGCAGCAAACGGTCTCCATCGAGGGGAATCTCAACGACCACCGGGCGACCGTAACGCCCCATGGCGCGACGCAGCGGCAGGGTGCGTAGGTCCACCTGGCCGTAGCTCTCCTCCTGCCATCCGGTCGCGTCAAGTCGCTGGTGGAAATAGCCGTGGGCGTAGAAGATGCCGATCCCGACCAGCGGCACGCCGAGATCCGAGGCGCTTTTCAGGTGGTCGCCGACCAGCACCCCGAGTCCGCCGGAATACATCGGCATCGACTCGTGCAGAGCGAATTCAGCGGCGACGTACGCTACCGGCGAACGCTGCAAGATGCCGAAACTGCTGCCTGCAAGCGTGCGGCCCTCCCGCAGGTATTCGTCGAGCTGACGAAAGGCGCTGTTGATGCGGCTCTCTAGTGCAATCTCATCGGCGCGTTGCTCGATACGCTCGTGGGGTAACACCGTGAGAAAGGCTATCGGGTTGTGATTTTGCTGCCGCCACAGCACCGGATCGAGATCGCGAAAGATAGCGACCACGTCGGGTTGCCAGGTCCACCAGAGATTCCAGGCAAGCTGATACAGCTGCCCTGCCAACGATCGCGGGCTCTCCACAGTATAACATTATTACCCCAGGCCCGTGTCGGTTGGGAAGCCCCGTGAAAGCTGAGGGCTGAAAGCTGAGGGCTGAAAGCTGTCCCGGGTCACTGCTGTCCGGTTAATACGGGAACAAACTCAGCTGGTTGCTGACCTCGTGTGGCGTGCTCATAGCGTCGAATCGCTGGAAGAGGCTTGAAATGGGAATTTTCTCGAAGAGCGTGAGGCTG
>Ga0187884_10004018_pt1 | contig 11073 bp, 8 predicted proteins | sample June2016WEW_20_4_FD_132983 | JGI IMG/M metagenome (GOLD analysis project Ga0187884, IMG submission 132983) | Peatland microbial communities from SPRUCE experiment site at the Marcell Experimental Forest, Minnesota, USA - June2016WEW_20_40 | ecosystem: Environmental > Terrestrial > Soil >...
CGAGCATGACGCCAAACGTCACCATCTCGCGGCGGCGCTTGGGATCGGTCACCATGACCACCCGCGAATTGTCGATGTGCTTCGAGAAGTAGATCTCCGGCGTGCCAAGGCACATGCCGCGCGGCTGCTGCTGCGCCGTCACCTGCTCGTTGAACTCACCGGCTTGTGCCAAGGTCGGGTAGAGAACTCCGGCTGCCATAGCTTTCTCCTGCTGAACGCCTTCTTAAAGTCCGCGTTCCGATGATCTTTTTGGGTACACGGGCCGAATTCCAGGAGCCCCAGACTTATTCACATTACCCACAGCTTTTTCCGCAGCCGCCCCAACATCGGTACCAGGCAAAGTTGCGAAGTTGCGCAATCGAACAACTGACCAAACTCGTCAAACCTTTTCCGCTGCCCGCATCTTTGCGCTGCGCGACCGCGGATTGCGATCGATCTCTTCCTCATCAGCAATCGCCGGCTTCTTGGTCAGCACGCGGTATAGTCCATCGCGTGCTCCATCTCGGAACGCATCTTTCACAATGCGATCTTCCAGCGAGTGGAAGCTGATGATCACTAACCTGCCGCCCGGCTTCAAGACTTGCGGGGCTACGTTCTTACTGAGCAGCATCCGCAAATCGTCCAGCTCTTGGTTCACCAGAATTCGGAGTGCCTGGAAAGTTTTCGTCGCTGGATGAATCCGCCGCTCAGCTTGGTTCATTGGCCGGGCCGCGGCCGATATCACACCCGCCAGTTGTGCGGTGGTATGAATCGGCCGCGCCCGAACAATGGCTCTGGCGATTCTCCGCGACCTCCTTTCCTCACCGAATTCGTAAATCGCATCGGCAAGCTCGCGCTCGTCGAAACGATTTACCACTTGTTCGGCGGTCAGCCCCGATTGCGTATTCATCCGCATATCCAGGGGTCCGTCCGCCTGAAAACTAAATCCGCGCGCCGCATTCTCAAGTTGCATGGAACTAACACCCAGGTCGGCCAGCAATCCGTCGGCGGATTGCGCCGCCACATGCTGGGCTACCTCGGCGAACGACGCATGCACCAGCTCAACCTTCGGCCAGTCGCTTGCCAGTTCTGCCGGCGGCTTCGTCAACCGCTCGCGCGCCCGTTCCAACGCTGCCGGGTCTTTATCGAAGCCAATCAGGTGACCCTCCGCGCCGAGATGCTTTGCAATTTCGAAAGCATGTCCAGCTAATCCAAGGGTCGAATCGATATAAGTCCCGCCGCGCCGTACGGCCAGGAAGTCGATCGCTGGTTGTAAAAGAACTGAGACATGGCTAAATTGCTTCCCCCCATGTCCGCTCCCAGGGGAGCTGTTCGCTTCTGAAAACTCGTTGTCCACTCACTCCCAATCCGAGATCGCGAATGGAACCAAAATCTGTTTAAATCCCCAAGCCGCCAAGAGTGCTCTCGTCTTCTTCGGTGAAGGGCTCCGCGATCGCCTTGCGAAGCTCTTCGGCATTCCGCACCACCAGGTGCTTCAGATTGCCCATCACCGCGACCTCACCTTTGAGGTTGGCGGTCTCGCGCAGGATCTGCGGCATCAGCAGCCGGCCTTGCCCGTCGAACTCCACCACTTGCCCGTAGTAGCTGGTGCGCTCCAGAAACTTCTGCTTGGTCTTGTTCATTTCCGGCAAAGCGGCCAGCTTCCGCTCGATCTCTTCCCACGACTGCAGGGGATACACCTTGGCACTCTTGCCGTCCCAGCTGGTGATATAGAATTGAGCGCTGTAGTTCTCGTCGATCTCGCGCTTGAATTCCGCGGGCATCTTGAGACGCCCTTTGTCGTCCAACCGGGTTAAATGATTGCCGCGAAACATAACGCTCGGCCTTACGAGAAATGACCAAGGAGGAGGCGAACATTCCCAGCCCTAGAGAGCAGTTCCAATTCGGCAATAGCGATGGATTTTCTTCGCATGCTGCTCGTCCTCGAGGCTGAGAGTTCTTAACCACCGTCTCCCACTTCGTCCCACTTAGGACGTATCCTATACCTAAATCGTTGCCTGTCAAGCAGAAATTGGGGTTTTCTGCACCCTCCCAACTTTCGACTCGCCAGCCACAATTCCTAGCGGCATCCAAATCTAATAGACACAATAAAATGGGTTTACTGAGATGGTTCCCTGCGGCAGCAAGCCGCCTGTAGCCATGAAAATCCCTTAGCTAATCAAAAACATTTCCTGATGGGTTCTTAGCTAACGAAAAAAGCACGCCATCGCCAACGACTTATTAGGTGGATTTCGGTAAGTCTTAGTGGTGGTGAGGGCCTAGCTTTCGGACGAGTGCGAAAAAAATGGAATACAACTGGGAAATCGCAACGTATCGCAAAAAACCGATCAGGGGAAGAGCCCATTCAGGCAATATTCTTGTTCGGCCTTAGGTGGGGTACCCAATAGCCGTGCAACTCGCAACCGTTCGAACTGGTTTCCGGCGAAGCGGGAGGCTTGGCACGTGAGCACCTCGCGCAACCGTAAGTTTATGGGAGCATCAATTCATGTCGTCGCAACCGCTGCCGTTCATCCTGCAGCAGTTCGACTGGCCGCAACCTGCGGCGGGGGCCGACGCGTTGCTCTTCGCATTAACCGCGAAGGTCGAGAGTTGTTGCTCCAGCTTCTCGGTGTGACATTGAGGGCATTCGGCTTTTTGCTCGCCGAAAATGATTGCATCAAACTTATGTCCACATGACTCGCAGCGGTATTCGAAGATCGGCATAGAAAGTTCCAACTCCCACAAAATAGCGCGCGGCCGGTTTAGGCGGACCAGCCTTCACACATGACACTCTATTATAGATACAGGAGCCATCTGTCATCGCCGCCAACGATCAAACTTTGCGCAAGCCCAGCGATGGTCAGCCCTCGCCTGCCGAAGCGGCGTCTCGCGACCACTTTGGCGAGCCGTTCCGCCCGCGGCGGCCGTTCCTGAACAGCCATGCGCAGACCATCGCCGGGAACTTCCTCCCCCGCCGTAATCTGCTTCCCCCACCCGAAGACCGGCTGTTTACCGTTGAGCCTGGAGTCCAGGTGCTGTGTCACTGCCACTGGCAACCGCAGCGCCCAACCTCGATGACCATAGTCATCGTGCACGGCCTGGAAGGCTCCAGCGACTCGCAGTACGTGATTGGGACCGGCAGCAAGGCATGGGCCGCCGGCATGAACGTCGTGCGCATGAACATGCGCAACTGCGGCAACACCGAGCACCTCGGCCCCACGCTCTACAACTCCAGCATGTCAGCCGATGTCGGCTCCATTGCGAAGACACTCATCGCCGAAGACGGTCTGCAGAAGCTCGCGTTCATCGGATATTCGATGGGCGGCAACCTGGTTCTGAAGCTGCTCGGCGAGTGGGGCACAGACGCGCCTCAAGAAGTGAAAGCGGGCGTAGGCGTTTCTCCCGCCGTCGATCTCGCGCCCTCAGCGGACGCGCTTCACCATCCTGCCAACCGGGTTTACGAGTGGAAGTTTTTGCGAGGGCTGCGCAACCGTCTCCGTCGCAAGGCAGCGCTGTTTCCTGAGCGCTACGATGTGCGCCATCTGCAGGGCATGCGGACCTTGCGCGATTTCGACGACCAGATCACGGCGCGCTACTCCGGTTTCCGCGACGCGCACGACTATTACTTCCGTGCAGCGGCGGCTCGTGTCGTCGATTCCATTTCGGTGCCTACGCTTATCCTGCATTCGCTCGACGACCCGTTCATTCGCGTGCTGCCGGAAACTCGCGAAAAGCTGCTGCACAATTCTCACATAACTTATGTGGAAACCGCACACGGCGGCCATTGTGCCTTCCTGGCCGACGCCAACGGGTACGATGGCCGCTGGGCCGAACGCCAGGCGGTTGCATTTCTGCAACGTGTCGAAAGCGGGCTCCCGGTTCGGCTGCCAACGCGCTGATTCTTCCCTCATTTGCGTCCCACAATGTGGGTGCATATTAATGATTTTATTCTCGGAGTGTTTGATTTAGAATGTGCGGCACTTTCGTTCTGAGCCAACTGCATCACTGCTCACACACACTCTCCAGGCAGCCCGTGCGAGAAACGTGCTGTTACATCAGTTCGGCAAGAAGAATGAATTGAATCGCTATCGGCGCAGTTCATGAGGGGGCCGGCTATGATTCCGCAAAAGGCAAAGCAAGCTGCCAGCAACATCGATCAACTGGCCATCAACACGATTCGCACTCTGGCGATCGACGGCGTGCAGAAAGCCAACTCCGGTCATCCCGGTACTCCGCTAGGCGCAGCTCCGACCGCTTACGCTTTGTGGCAAAAGGTCCTGCGCTACGATCCCCAGCAGCCGTGGTGGCCCAATCGCGATCGCTTTCTGCTCTCTGCCGGACACGCCTCCATGTTGCTGTATGCGCTGATTCACCTCACCGGCATCAAGGCGGCGAACGCCAGCTACGAAGGCAAAGAGCGCGCATCGGTTCTTCTCGAAGACCTCGAGACATTTCGCCAGGCCGGCAGCCGCTGTCCCGGCCATCCCGAGTACGGCTGGACCACGGGCGTTGAAGCCACAACCGGCCCGCTGGGCCAAGGTATTTCCAATAGCGTTGGAGTCGCTATCGCCGGTCATTGGCTCGCTGCCACCTACAACCGCCCCGACTTTGAATTGTTCGACTTCAATACCTACGCTCTTTGCGGCGATGGCTGCCTGATGGAAGGCGTGTCCAGCGAGGCGGCCTCCCTTGCCGGCCATCTCAAGCTGTCCAATCTTTGCTGGATCTACGACTGCAATCACGTGACGATCGAAGGGCACACCGACCTCGCGTTCACCGAAGATGTTGCCTCGCGCTTCCTGGCTTACGGTTGGGAAGTCGCGCGCGTGAGTGACCCCAACGACATCGAACTGGTTCAGCGCGCGTTGAAGCATTTCAAAGACACCACGGACCGTCCGACATTGATCATTGTGCATAGCCACATCGGCTACGGCGCTCCGCATAAGCAGGACACCTCTGCCGCTCATGGTGAACCGCTTGGCGTGGAAGAGGTTCGACTCACGAAAGAGTTCTGCGGCATCTCGCCCGACTAGTCGTTCATTGTGCCGCCGGGTGTGCGCTAGCACTTCAACGATGGCATGGGAGCGCGCGGTGCCAAGCTGAGTAAAGAATGGGACGCGATGTTCGCGCGCTACAAGGCCCAGTATCCCGACCTGGCCGCCGATATCGAGCAGATGAACAAGCGCGAGCTTCCGGCCGATTGGGAGAAAGCGCTTCCCACATTCCCGGCCAGCGTCTCTGGCATGTCGACTCGCGACGCCTCGGGCAAGGTCCTGAATGCGATGGCGCAGAAGATCAACTGGTTGATGGGCGGCGCCGCCGATCTCTATCCCAGCACCAAGACGCGTCTCGAGTTCGAATTCGCCGGCGACTTCCAGGCGCCGGGCGAACTGGGCAACTATAAAGGTCGCAACTTCCACTTCGGCATTCGCGAGCACGCCATGTGCTCCATCGTGAATGGCATGGTGCTCACCGGTTTGCGCGCGTTTGGGTCGGGATTCCTCATCTTTACCGACTATGCCCGCGGTGCGATTCGTCTTTCCTCTCTGATGGAAATTCCCGCGCTCCACATCTGGACGCACGACACCATCAGTCTTGGCGAAGACGGACCAACGCATCAGCCGATCGAGCAACTTGTGTCGCTACGCGCCGTGCCGGGGATGCTGGTAATTCGTCCTGCCGACGCAAACGAAATGACCGAGGCCTATCGCGTCGCTTTGTCGACCAAAGACCATCCCTGCGAGCTAATTTGCAGCCGGCAGGCGCTACCCATTTATGACCGGACAAAGTTTGCCGCCGCGAGCGGCTTGGCCAAGGGCGCTTACGTCATGGTCGACGCTCCCGGCGGCAAGCCCGATGTCATCCTGATCGGCTGCGGCAGTGAAGTCGCTCTGTGTGTGCAGGCCTGGGAGCAACTTACAACGCAAGGCATCAAGACCCGCGTGGTAAGCATGCCGTGCTGGGCTCTGTTTGAAGGCCAGGACCAGGCTTATCGCGACAGCGTTCTGCCGCCGGCAATCGGCGCTCGCGTCACTGTGGAAGAAGCGTCAGCGATCGGCTGGGAACGTTATGCCGGCCGCACTGGCGTGGTGCTGGGCATGCATACCTTCGGTATGTCGGCGCCCATGAAGGTCGTGATGGAACATTTTGGCTTCACGGTTGAGCATGTGGTCTCGGCAGCGAAGCAGGCGATCGCAAATTCCAAGTAGGTACCACAGCGTGGGAGGCTGCAGCTGATGTCGGAAGGAATGTCGGATGCCTTTGTGTTTTTCGGAGCTACGGGCGATCTCGCCTATAAACAGATATTCCCGTCGCTGCAGGACCTGATTCGCGACGAAGGATTTAACATCCCCATCATCGGGGTCGCCAAGGCGGGATGGAACCTGGATCAGCTGAAAGCGCGCGCGAAGGATAGTCTGGAGGAGCACGGCGGTCTGGAGCAGGGTCCGTTCGAAAAGCTGACCAGCTTATTGCGCTACGTGGACGGCGACTACGCTGACCCCGCCACGTTCACCGAGCTACGTAAGCAGTTGGGCGCCGCCAAAGCGCCGCTGCACTACCTGGCGGTCCCGCCCAGCTTGTTCGCCACGGTCGCCGAAGGACTGGCGAAGTCAGGTTGCGCCGACAATGCACGCGTGGTTATCGAAAAGCCGTTCGGCCACAATCTGCCGACGGCGCTTGCGCTCAATCGCACGCTGCACAAGTTTTTCCCTGAAGAGAACATTTTCCGCATCGATCATTATCTTGGCAAAGAGCCGGTGCAGAACATCCTGTACACGCGCTTCGCCAACCCGGTGTTCGAGCCCATCTGGAATCGCGAATACGTTCGCTGCATTCAGATCACAATGGCCGAGAGCTTCGGCGTCAGCGATCGCGGCAAGTTCTACGATGAGACCGGTGCCCTGCGTGATGTAGTGCAGAATCACATGCTGCAGGTGCTGGGCAATCTCACGATGGACCCTCCCACCGGGGAAGAGCATGAAGCGGAGCGTGACTCCAAAGCCGCGTTGCTGAAAGCCGTTCGCCCGCTCAAGCCCGAGGACGTGGTGCGTGGCCAGTACAATGGCTACAAGAAGGTCGAAGGCGTGGCGCCCGGTTCCACAGTTGAAACGTTTATCGCGATCAAGCTGCAGATCGACACCTGGCGCTGGGCGGGCGTGCCCATCTACATTCGCGCCGGAAAATGCCTGCCGGAGACTTGCATGGAAGCGATTGTCGAGTTCAAGCGTCCTCCGCGCGAAACGTTCAAGGAAGTCGTGCCGGCCCGCTCCTCGCACATGCGCATGAGGGTGAGTCCCGACATCAGCATCGGCCTTGGCGTGCGCGTGAAAGTTCCCGGTGAGCGCATGGTTGGACAGGACGTTGAGTTAAATCTGAAGAGCCACGCCGCTTCTGATATGCCGCCCTATCAGCGACTGCTGGGTGATGCCATGCGCGGCAACGGTGAACTCTTTGCGCGCCAGGATCTGGTCGAGGCACAGTGGCGCATCGTGCAGCCTATTCTCGATAACGTCACTCCCGTGTACATGTACGAGCCGAACACGTGGGGGCCGGATGAAGCCAATCCCCTGATCGGCGCCGATGGCCCGTGGATCAATCCGTCAACGACGGACGATAATCGATCGCAAGCGGCTGCCCGGGGATAAATGAGCACGAAGAGAGCCATGAAATCGAAGACCGCACGTCCGGCCGCGCGTCGAAAAGGCATAAAGGACGTGGTGTTCCTTTTCGACGTCGACAACACGCTGCTCGACAACGATCGTCTGCAGAGCGACCTGTTCCGGCACATTGAACGCGAGTTCGGCAAGGACGCTCGCACACGCTATCTCCAGATCTTCGAGGACTTGCGCAACAAGCTTGGCTACGCGGATTACCTGGGCGCGCTTGAGCGCTACCGCCAGGAAAAGCTTCGCGATCCGCGTTTCCTCCACGTGGCAAACTGGCTCATCGAGTACCCGTTCGCGGCGCGGCTCTATCCCGGTGCTCTCGACGCCGTCAAGCACACCAAGCGATGGGGCAAAGTAGCAATCTTGTCGGACGGAGACGCTGTTTTCCAGCCGCGCAAAGTAGAACGCTCAGGACTTTGGAAAGCGGTCGGCGGAAATGTGCTGATCTTCATTCACAAGGAGCAGGAGCTGGACTGCGTAGAAAGTTTTTATCCTGCCCGGCACTACGTGATGGTCGACGATAAGGTGCGCTTGCTCGAGGCCATCAAAGACATCTGGAAAGATCGTGTAACCACCGTTTTTGTGCAGCAGGGTCACTACGCGAGGGACAAGAAATCCCTCGCACAATACCGGCCTGCGGACATCAGCATCCGACGCATCGCCGACCTGCTGGACATCGAATTACGCTCGTGGGTGCAGAAGAAGAGGTAAACAGATGAAAGCCACGCAAGCATTGAACAAACTCGGCCAAAGTTTGTGGCTCGACAATATCACCCGACAGATGCTCGACAGCGGCACGCTAAAAAAGTACATCGACGAGCTCTCAATTACCGGACTGACGTCAAACCCGACCATCTTTGATCACGCCATGACCCACGGCAACTCTTACGATGCCGAGATTGCGAAGCTCGCGGCGGGGGGAATGGCGGTCGAAGATGCATTCTTCGAAATGGCCATTGAAGATCTGCGGCGCGCTGCAGACTTATTTGCCGAGATTCACCAGCGCACGGCGACCGTCGACGGCTGGGTTTCGCTGGAGGTGTCACCATTATTGGCCTACGACGCGGTGAAGACTGCGGCTGTCGCGAAGCAGTTACACCAGAAAGCCGCGCGTCCCAACCTGTTCATCAAGATTCCCGGTACGACGGAAGGCCACACGGCAATCGAAGAAGCGATTTTCGCCGGTGTCTCGGTGAACGTAACATTGCTATTCAGCCGCGACCACTACATCGGTGCTGCGGAAGCCTACATGCGCGGTCTGGAACGCCGCGTGGAAGCTGGCTTAAGCGCGGACGTGCGCTCGGTCGCCTCTTTGTTCGTCAGCCGCTGGGACAAGGCGACCATGGAAAAAGTGCCGGCTGATCTGCGCGACAAACTTGGCCCGGCAGTTGGGATGCAAACCTACAAAGCGTATCGCGATGTGCTGGAATCTGATCGCTGGCAGCGTCTGGAGAATGTCGGTGCTCGTCCGCAACGCCTGCTGTTTGCCAGCACCGGAACCAAGGACCCCAAAGCCTCCGACGTGCTCTACATCGGTGCCTTGGCCGCGCCCAATACGGTCGATACCATGCCCGAAGAAACCCTGCTCGCGTTTGCCGAACATGGCAACGTGGCAAAGCCGATTCCGCGTGATGGTGGAGATTGCGAAGCGGTTTTGGCAGCATTCTCGAAGGCGGGAATCGATGTGGCGAAACTGGCCGCCGATCTGCAGTCGGAAGGCGCCAAGTCCTTTGTCGATTCGTGGAAAGATCTGCTGGGCTCGATCGAGTCCAAAAGCAAAGCATTGAAATAAGGAGCCGTGATGCCGGAAGCAAAGATGACTACCCAGCGACCCATCGATACTGCAGCCTGGAAAGCGCTCGAGGCGCACTACGACAAAATCAAGAATGCCCAGCTGCGGCAGTTGTTTGCCGATGACCCACAACGTGGGACACGCCTCACGGCCGAGGGCGCCGGCTTGTACCTGGACTACTCCAAGAACCGCGTGACCGACGAGACCATGAGCCTGCTCGTGCAGCTGGCGCGCGAGCGGGGCGTGGAAGAGCGTCGCGATGCCATGTTTCGCGGCGACAAGATCAACGTTACCGAGAGGCGCTCAGTCCTGCACGTGGCGTTACGCGCTCCGCGCGGAACAAAGCTCGTCGTCGATGGGAGAGACGTGGTCGCGGACGTACATGAAGTGCTCGACAAAATGGCCGCCTTCTCCGACCGCGTGCGCAGTGGCGAATGGAAAGGTCACACTGGCAAGCGCATCAAGAACGTGATCAATATCGGTATTGGCGGCTCGTACCTGGGGCCGGAGATGGCGTACATCGCCCTGCGCGACTTTTCGGATCCCGGAATGACCTTCCGCTTTGTCGCCAATGTCGATGGCGCGGCCTTCACCGATGCAACCCACGATCTGAACGCCGATGAAACGCTGTTCATCCTGTCATCGAAAACCTTCACCACGCTGGAAACCATGACCAACGCCGCCACGGCGCGCAAATGGATCGTCGATTCGCTGAAGAGCGATTCAGCGGTGGCCAAGCACTTCGTCGCAGTCTCCACCAATGCCGAGGGTGTTTCCAAGTTCGGGATCGACACGGCAAACATGTTCGGCTTCTGGGATTGGGTCGGCGGACGCTATTCCATGGATTCGGCAATCGGTCTCTCCACCATGATTGCTGTAGGACCGAAGAACTACGGAGAAATGCTGGCCGGCTTCCACGATATGGACGAGCATTTCCGCACGACGCCTTTGGAGAAGAACCTCCCTGCTCTTATGGGACTTCTGACAGTGTGGTACAACAACTTTTTCGGAGCGCAGACCGTCGGCATCATGCCATACGCCGACAACATGAAGCGCTTTCCCGCCTATCTGCAACAGTTGCAGATGGAGAGTAACGGCAAACACGTCGATCTGGAAGGCAATCACGTCGATTGGCAGACCGGCCCCATCATCTGGGGCGAGCCCGGTACTGATGGCCAGCACTCGTTTTATCAGCTGATCCATCAAGGCACCAAGCTCATTCCGTGTGACTTTATCGCCTTCCTTCAGCCGCTGAGTCCGCTCACCGTGATGCACGATTACCTTATGGCTAACGTCTTTGCCCAAGCTGAAGCGTTAGCCTTCGGCAAGACCGCCGAAGAACTCAAAGCCGAAGGCTCACCTGATTTTCAGACTCCATTTCGTGTTTGCGAAGGGAATCGGCCAACCAATACCATCCTGGTCGACAAACTTACGCCTCACGCTCTCGGTACTTTGGTTGCGCTGTATGAGCACAACGTATTCACGCAGGGCGCGGTGTGGAACATCGATTCGTTCGATCAATGGGGCGTCGAGCTTGGCAAAGTTCTGGCGAAGCGCATCATCCCCGAGTTGGAGAGCGATGCGGCTCCGGCGCTGAAGCATGACAGCTCCACCAACACATTGATCGGCCGGTAC
>Ga0187884_10004019_pt1 | contig 11072 bp, 8 predicted proteins | sample June2016WEW_20_4_FD_132983 | JGI IMG/M metagenome (GOLD analysis project Ga0187884, IMG submission 132983) | Peatland microbial communities from SPRUCE experiment site at the Marcell Experimental Forest, Minnesota, USA - June2016WEW_20_40 | ecosystem: Environmental > Terrestrial > Soil >...
AATCCCGGTAATCTGGTAGCCGGGCAGACCTAAAAGGATCTCGGATTGAGTCAAAACGTTATCTCCCAAGATTGTTTTACCAATCTGGGATCACGGTCTGCCCCCGTTTTTGATCAAGAGCCGAGACATTCATCGAGCCCACTGAAAACCGCTTACATCCTGGCACCTCTCTCCTCCTATAAAAAGCCCGACAAACCCAACATGGAATGATCACATCTCGGCCTTACCGCGTCCACACATGGATCACTCCAGTTCGGAACAGAAGCAAGGGGATTGTTGCTGGAAATGGTGAAAGGCGATGGAATGGCGATGACACGGGCCACGACAAAACCGGGCCGCAGTGGGCTACTTGCCTACCGATATGAGGTGATAACGTCCGCTTTCAAATGGCAGGCGAGAACGCAATCAAGACCCGTTCGGCGGTCGACCAAACGTTGATAACTTCGAGTCCGACCTGGGGAGCCAAATCAAATCGCTGCTTTCAGACTTTCCTCTTGTGCTTCTTCAACTTGCCGGTTCGAACGTCTATTGAGTCCCCAGATGGGACTCGAAATGGATACATTTAGAACGTAGACGATGTCCAAACGACCTCTTCTTTTTGCGCCGTGTGCTTTCAACCTTGCAGAGACGAGCCGCATGGTCGAAATTGCTAAAGCGGTCGAACGAGACCCTACAGCCGGCTCGGCTTTCGACATCCAGTTCATTTCCGACGGCGGCGACTTCGAGGGCTTGGTCGAAAAGCATGGGTTTCCGTTGACGCGCATGGAGCCACGCCTCACGAAGGAAAAAATCGAACACATTGCCAAAGTGGACCGCGGAGAGAAGTTTGCGCCCGCCTTCACCGATCTCGAAATGATCCAGCGCGTAGACAGCGAGATTGCCCTGCTGAGGAAAGCCATGCCTGCCGCGGTGGTCACCGGGTCGTACCTGACCATCCCGATTTCGTGCCGCATCGTTCAGACACCCCTCGTTTGGGTCATTGAGTCGACCTGGCTCCCGGACTTCTTTCGGCACGGCGCGGGCATCACCGATAAAGTCAGGCCCGCTCCACTGAGGGCGTTCGCAGACTGGTCCGTGATGCAATTCATTAACTTCTGGATCCGGTTCGGATTTCTCAATCCCGTCAACAGGGCCGCCAGGCATTTTGGGGTTCCGGGATATGCCTCGATCTTTGAGTTCTGGCGGGGCGACATTACGCTGGTCGCAGAGCCTCCCGAGTTTTCCGGGGTTAAGCTGCCTCCCAAACACTATTTCACCGGTCCCCTGATCCCGCAGGGTGAATTCACGATCCCGCCGGAGATCACCGCCATTCCGAGGGATCAGCCTCTGATCTATTTCGCAATGGGAAGCTCCGGCACGCCCGAGATCGTCGCGAAAATCGTTGAGAGCTTCGAAGGCAAACCCTATCGCGTGATTGCTCCCGTGAAGTTTCAGTTGGGCCAGGTGGCCGGAGTCCGCGTTCCTTCCAATGTCCTCGTCACGGACTGGGTTCCGGCGCTTCAGGTCAACACGATGGCGGATCTCGCCGTCATTCATGGAGGCATCGGAACCGTCATGACTGCCGCGCTGGCGGGCAAGCCGGTCGTCGGCGTCGGCATGCAGATGGAGCAGGTCGCCAACCTCGCCTGTCTCGAGCGGCTCGGCTTTGCGATCCGCGTCCCAAAATCCCAAGACCCATCCCGGCAAGTTCAGGCCGCGATCCAGAAATTGCTCCATGACGATCAGGCAAAGGCCAGGGCCGCTTCGTTCGCCAAAGTGATCGCGCAATGGGACGGACCGAAGCTGGCGGCCGCCATGCTGTTTGAGCATTACGGCAATGCGAGACCATCCGCGTCCGGCGTCGAATGACCTTGGGGGCTGAGTGGTTGGGAATGGGCCGCTTCTTACAATGGGCTTGCACAGGATACGCATCTTGTCGCAACCTTGATATTTAGCGGAAAGACGCATCCATGCCCGACCTTCAGCCATTCGCCAGTGACTTTGTGATCGTCGATGGCCCTCTCGTCCGCGATATGGGAGTCGTGTTTACGACCCGGATGGCCGTCGTGAAGCTCTCCGACGGTTCACTATGGGTGAATTCTCCCGTCTCCGTGCCGTTCGATACACTACAACACATTACCGAACTTGGGCCGGTGAGATATCTTCTTGCGGCGACCCCCCGGCATGTCTGGCGGTTGGCGGCGTGGCACGCCCTATTTCCCGAAGCACAGCTATGGGCACCCCGCCTCACCCCGTTTACGTTGAAGAAAGGGCACCTGCCCTTCACCCGCATTCTGGGAGACCAGCCGCCTCAAGCCTGGAAGGATGACTTCGACCAGCTGGCCTTCAAAGGCAACCCGCTAATCGAAGAAGTTATCTTCTTTCATAAACAGTCGCGCACGGTCATCCTCGACGATCTGATCCAGAGTCATCCCATCGCGAAGGGCAAGCCTTTTCGCAACGCGCTGTTGAAACTGGCGGGCGTTGCATCTCCGCCTGGCGGTGTCCCTCTCGACATAAGGTTGTCCTTCACCAATCGCGACCTCGCGCGCCGATCACTCGAAAAGCTGCTGTCATGGGATTTCTGCAAGCTTGTCATGGCACACGGCCCGTGCATCGATAGAGACGCAAAGCCATTCGTGGAGCGGGCCTTCCAGTGGCTCGCGAGACCCCACGTCGCTCGTCACGGCCCTGGATGACGCTGATGACGCTCACCCATCGACCGAACGAGCAGGGAAAAACTACAGCCTAGCCATTGCGCTGGCAGCACCAGTCGAACCACGTTCAATCGGGCCACCGTGGCTCACACGGGCAGTGGCCCGGCCAGTACGTCCGAACGATGGTCAGGCGGGAGTTGAGGCTCGACCCTCAAGAAGGCGGTCGGACAAACGACCTTTTGTGAGGAGCTCCGGCGAGTTCGAGACGTGTCCAACCTGGGTGCCCGGCATGGACACAGTTCCGCGGTTCGCACCGAGCATTCTGAAAACAATGCGCGTCCACGGGTTCGATCACAGGCGCAACTCGCCCGCGAAAGTTCGAAACGTATCCAGACTGGGGAGCCACCCCAGTTCGCCGTTTTCTTGATTTTCCTCTTTTGCTTCTTCAAGTTGCCGGCTCGAACGCCTGTGAGGTCCACAGATCGGACTCGAACTCTTCGCGCGTCGGTGGAGGAATCGATCACCGCAGCAGCGGGTAGTCGGCGGGGTTCCAGGGGACCAGGACAGGTCGAACGAACTCGCGCCGGACGCGATCGAGCGGTTCGCCGCGAGTCTCGATCTCCTCCAGGCGGTGTGGCCGGAGTCCGGCCTTGTGCGCCCAGGTGAAGGTCGAGATCTCGTCGGGCTCGAAGCCCATGAGGCTCGCCGCCACCATATCGGTGGCCAGAGGATTCGTGCCAGCGATGATGGTCTCCATGGGAACCTGGGTTCCGCCTGTCGGACCGTTTCCTTCCATCGCCGTAGAGCCATCGATCACCACCAGGCCGAGCTTGTTCGCGCGCACCATGTCCACGATCGGCGCCGCTGTAGCGGAGGGCTCGACCTTGGACGCCATATCGTGCATGTCGCCGCGTACCGCCTGATAGATGGCGCCGGGGTAGACGCCGATGAGGTTCTTCATGCCCAGCGTGACCCCGGCCAGCACGTGGGTTTTCATCATGGGCACCGAGCAAAGCAGGTCGATCTCGGTCAGTGATCGATGTAAGGTCAGCGTATCGAACAGCAACGCGTTAGGAACATTCACATCGACCAGATCGCCGGTGTGGAGATTCACCAGCGGGACCTTTTCCGACTTGCTGAATTCGCTATAGCCCAACTCGTCAAAGACGCGACTCTGAAGGCCGTTAAGCAGATCCTTGTTGGAGGTGCGGAAGGTCTGGTCGTTGCGTACATTAAACGGCGCCGCGGCGGCCGAGCCCTCGCCGATGGAAACATCCTTGTGGGCACTTCGCATCAGCCGCACGAGCGCTCGCATCACAGGCAGCTTGGTGGTGGCTTCGGGAATCGGCGCGACGAGATTGGGCTTGAGCATGATGCGATCCTTGCCGCGAGTGATCGCCGCCATACCGCCCAGCAACTCGATGGCCTCTTCCACGGCGGCTTCGATATTGCCCCTGCGGATCCTGACCACGCTCACGACTGGCCTGGCTTCCGCAGCTTGGCACGACGCTAGCGTGCCGGTAAGCACGGAGATGGCGGCACCGGACAGGAACTCTCTGCGCGTTCGGCAAATCGCGAGTTTAGGCTCCATAAGGCCGAATACGAGCGAAGGGGCCACGAGGTTCCGTCGAGTGCATGTGCTTGGCCGCTTGCCTCATCTGCGATGTCGACCCCGACTTCGTTTCCGCTTGCCAGCGTAACACCCATTGTTAACACGTGGAAGGCCAGCAGGTCCTCCGGGACGAAGCACTTACCTATACATCCCCGATCCTGGATTGTCCGCCCGACATGCTCGGAATCCGATAGTTCGAAGACCCGATGCGTCGCGCCCTCGATCCGCGGCACCGGGGATGAGGGACAGGCCGGGCGGCCGCCGAAATTCTGTGGAGGACCGAAGATGATTAAACCCCCAATATGCGGTGTGATTTGGCAATAGCACGATGGCCCGCATAGAATCGGCGTCCGTAGTGTAGGCTGCCGCCATGGGATCGGCCAGGGTGACAGCCGCGGGCGGCGTGATAGCGCGTAACGCGTCATAGAGCCACGAATAGGTGCCCCCACCTTCCATCAGGGTATGCATCCCCTGCTCGCTACTCGGTTTCTGGAAAACTCCGTTGTGAGGATGTTGAGAGCCGCAGGGCAAAAGTCAGGCGGCCGGCCAGCACGCCGAATTGCCTGCCGATAATAGCGAATCAGGCTCGCACCAATCAAAAGCTATATACTCTTTGAAAGAGTAGCCATGACGGAAGTTGACGTCGTCGAAACCGCGACATGAAGAGACACCAAAGTATGCTCTTGCCGTTGGCAATCGCGAATCTCGCAGCCCTGCCAGCGCTGGTACAGGCGCAATCGCTGCCCGGTTCGAAAGATCCCTCCAGCACCGGTGAAGGCACAACCCCGGCGCAACCAGACCTGCCGTACACACGTCCGACACAGGCAATCAAGCTCCGCAACTATCTCTTCGACGGGTTCGGCCCGTATCCCATCGCCGGCGCAGCGCTCGCGGCTGGCTTTAGCCAAGCCAGTAATGGAATCCCGGAATGGCAGCAAGGCGCTGAGGGCTACGGAAAACGGATCGGGTCCTTCTTCGGAATCGCGGCGGTAAGTACCACAATCCGTTATGCGCTGTCGGAAGCCTTCAAGCAAGACGCGTTATACTACCGCTGCGAGTGCACAGGCGTGTTTCCACGGCTGAGACATGCCGTGTTTTCGACCTTTACCGCCCGCCGCGGCAGCGATGGCCACCGCGTCTTCTCTGTCCCTGCGCTGGTTGCGCCGTATGTGGGCACGATGACCGCCGTCTATGGCTGGTATCCCGGACGCTACGGCGCCAAGGATGCGTTCCGCATGGGTAACTACAACCTGCTGGCATATGTGGGCGGGAACATCACCCTGGAATTCTTCTATGGCGGACCACACTCCTTGCTTTCTCGAATGCATTTAAACAGTAGACACGGAGCGCCAAATTCGGGTTCAAATCCATGACCCGCCCGGAAATTGAGGGCGGTCGCCGACATGCAGCATCTTCGTCATGGGTAAGCGAACAGGCCGTTTCGGATCGGCATGTCCTCAACCATCCAGGGACGCTTTAGCGTCTTGAGGAAAAAGAATCGCAACGCGGAGAGTTGTTGGGCGACACTGATGGCATCCAGCTTGCGATCCGCCGGTGTATATGCCGGGCAAGCCGGGAATCCCATAGCCTTGAGCAGCGAGGGGGGCCGGACCAAGGAAGGTTCCATGCCGACAACCGCATTCGCGCCGGCGAGGGCTATCCCGATCACGGCGAACAAACTTCTGATCAATTACCAGTGGACGGAGGCGGCGTCGGGCCGCACGTTTGCCACGATTAACCTTTCCACGGGCGAGGAAATCTGTCAGGTCGAGGCGGCTTGTGCTACGCTAGCCGGAAACCACTAGCCAAAATGGAAATCCGGCGTAGGTTCGTACTGAGGTCTGGCGAATGAGGCGGGCGTCGTTGCGAAACGCGTGTGCCCTTCTCGCCCTAGCACTGGCGCCGGCGGCACTACTGGCGCAGTCATCTACGGCGGTTGGGCTTTCCAGCGGCAAGGTGCGTGTAGAGGTGCGCATCGAGCAAGGCCGCGTAGAGGAGCGCTACCTGGCGCGGTCAGGCCCGGTCTGGGTTCTCATCGCCACGGCCGCTGGTGATTCCGCCGGCGCGATTTCAATCCGCGGCTCGGGTGGCGAAGTTGTGCCGGCGACCCCTGCAGGTATTGCCATCGAGCAGGGCCGCCTCGTGGAGCACTTTGCTGCCGGCGGTCAGGCCGTCACCCGCATCATTGCCGTCGATCCCCGAGAAGCATGGTTGCGCGTGGCAACGCAATTGGATCCACTCGGCGCTCCAAAGTTGCATACCTTCGCCGACGAATTTCGGTTCGCCGAGAAGCCCGACTGGTCGTACTCGCCCTCGGTCGGCGGCTTCAACCCAGACGCAAAATATAAGTCCGCCGTCATCCTCACGCAGGCAGGAAACCACGCCTTTGCGATCGTTCCCGACCTGGACACCCTGGACGCAGCGGCATTGAAACGGTGCAATCATGCCTTGCAACTGGATGTTCCCGGCGGCCCGGCGCTAGCCGTCGGATTCATGCCCGCGCGCCGCGCGTATCATACCGTGTTTGTGCCGGACCAGGACCGGGCCTGGACCGCCGACGGTCCGGTCGTTAACGCATACTATATGATGCTCACGGCGAGCGCTGTTCCGAACCAGGCGTTCCGTGAGGCAGTTCGTTTCCACTGGCAACGGTTCGGCAGGCCGGCACAGGCCAAGGCAGCGCTCGAACAGGTGGGGACCGATCCCGCCTACCGCGCCCTCGAGTTGTGGGAGCAATGGCGTAAGCAGGTTTGGGATACGGAATCGCGCCAGAAGTGGCTTTCCGCTCGACTGGATGGTGTGACTGTGGGGGCGGTCGGCACCCTGCGCTGGGGTGGGCCGCGGCCTTCCCTCTATATGTCGGCTTGGTTCAACAGCGTCCGCACGGCCGTCGGAATGGCCTTGTACGCACGGCGCATGCATAACCAGGAGCTGATGGATCTGGCCGCTCAGACCATTCAACTTGCATTACACGCGCCGGGCCAAGATGGGGCGTTCAAGTGCGTCGCTGTTCCCGATGGCGCCAACATCGCTTGGGCCGCGGGAGACGGCGCCGGCGGGAGCGTCGAGAACGGCTACCTAGGCTTCGACATGAGCTGGACCGGGTACTGGCTCCTGCGATGGAGAGAGGCTGGACTTCCGGATTCGGGCGAGATTCTGCCGCGCGCCGAGCGCCTGGCCGATTTCCTCACCGCCCGGCAGTTGCCAGACGGCATGCTGGCCACCCGGTTTGACGAATCCGGTGCCACGGAGGCGCGGCTGTCGCGCCAGGTCTTAGCAGAAACCGCCCCAGTGGCGCTGTTTCTGCTGGAGCTCGCGTCGCTCGATCACCGCGCGCGCTACCGCGATTCCGCACTGCGCGGTCTCGCCTTCCTAGAGAGGAACGTCATCCCGGATCGAAAGTGGTACGATTTCGAAACTTTCTTCAGTTGCAGTCCGCGTGTCGAGTCTCTCGACTTCGCGACCGGCCAGTGGCCGGCGAATGACCTCGCTCTCATCCATGCGCCCGCCGCGTTCCTGGCGGCATGGCGCGCAACCGGCCGTCGCGAGCTTCTGGACCGAGGGCGGGAACTGTTGGATTACCTGCTCCTGTTTCAACAGGACTGGACGAACCCGGCGCTCGACAGTCTTTCCGGTCCCAACATGTTGCTCGGCGGCTTCACCACGCAGAATTCGGATGCGGAATGGTCGGACGCCCGGCAAAGCCTAGCCGCCAACGTGATTCTCGACTTCTATCGCGCGACTGGTTCGGTGGAATACCTGGAACGCGGTGTGGCCGCGCTCAGGGCGCAGTTTCCCATTTCACCGTCCGAGAATTGGGCGCATGAAGGCTATGGCGGCAAGGCCGGCGTCAGCAGCTTTCATTGGGGCTCCGGCAGCGGCATGGCGGGCGTCGAAATCGAGGAAGACTACCTGCGCGACGTGGTGGTTGACGCGGGAGCCGGCCGCTCCGTGGGCGTCAACGGCATCAATGTCACAAATTGCGTTCGGGAGGGCCCGGTGAAAGCTTCGCCCCAGACCATCGCCTTGCAGATGAATAGCCCCTTCCGTTGGTCGCGCCCACCGGTAGTTGTGTTCCGTGGCGACGCGCCCGCCGCCAGTTATCGTCTGGTGGTGAACGGCGTAAGCGCCGGCGTCTTCAATGCCGTGGAACTGCAACGAGGAGTACCGCTTGCGGGCGTCTTCGGAGCAGCCCGTTGACATCAGGTCCCCACCGTCCTGAATCTCAGGCCGGCCTCAGCGGTCCGAACGCGCGAGCACCGCAAGGGTGGCGAATCGACGGGGTGGCGGAGACCTCAAGCGAAATCACCGCTTTTCTGGGGGCATTCTCCGAAAAGGCGATGCGGCGATCTGGCGATTGCTATGATGGCGGCTGGACCTTGTGGCCCACTCGATGATCGGCGAAATCCTCGACGCCAAATACCGGATCGACAAGCAGCTCGGCGCGGGCGGGATGGGTAATGTCTACTTGGCAACGCATCTCGGAACGACTCGCGTCGTCGCGGTCAAAGTGATCGCTCCGAGGTGGGCGGCGGAACCGCAGTTTCTTGCCCGTTTCCAGCGCGAAGCGCAAGCATGCGGCCACCTGCGCCATCCGAACATCGTCAACGTCACGGATTTCGGAATCGCGAAAGCCGCCAGCGGCGACATGCCGTACCTGGTGATGGAACTTCTCGACGGACAGACGCTTTCGGATTTTCAGAAAGCCAATCCATGGATCGCGCTGCCGCTGATCGCGGACCTTCTGGACCAGATTGGACTGGCGCTGGCCGAGGCGCACCGGCATGGAATCGTCCATCGCGATCTAAAGCCTGACAACATCTGGCTGGAACCAAACGGCCGCGGCGGATACACGGTGAAAGTGCTCGATTTCGGAGTGGCCAAGGTGAATTTGCTCGGCGTATGGGCTCCGCGCTCGACAGAGTTGGCGGAGGTGAGCGACGCGGAGGCGGTCCTTCCTCGGCCGATGACGCCCGCCGACGAATTGGAAACGGCCGTGATGGACATGACGCATGAGCCCCGGTCATCGAAAGCCGCCACGCGAGCCGAGGAGACAGAGACAGCCGCTATTGCGCTAGCTCCGTCCGGCCGATCTTCTGGATCATTCGACAGCGGCGCGGGCGCGCAAACCATGCCGGGCAGCCTGGTCGGTACTCCCGCGTATATGTCGCCAGAGCAGGCGTTGGGAGAGGAAGTCGATTTCCGGTCTGACATCTATGGTTTGGCCGTTGTGGCCTACTCGCTGGTTTGCGGCGAACTGCCGTTTACTCGAAAGTCGAGCGAGTTATTCAAGAATCGTTGGACCGGTGATTCTCCCACGCCCGCCAGCGCTCGGAAGATTCCGCGCGACGTAGCGGACGCGATTCTCGCCGGACTCGCGCGCAATCCAGCGGATCGCCCTGCCTCCGCGATCGCATTTGCACGGCGGTTCCATAACGCAGTGGATGCCGAGTTTCTCGCGCTGCGGAGATCGAAAGCATTTCTGCTGCAACATCTCACGGCATATGCTCTTTTGCTGTTGCCGATCTACACGACCATCTTGTCGGTGACGGCCCTGCTGGTTGCATTCAGTAGGAAACTGCTGCCGGTTGCCGCTGTGCGGGTTGTGCTGGTCCCGTTGGCAGCGGCGGTTCTTTTCATTTTTGCCGACAACTCACTTCGCGCAGCGGCCGCACTAATGGCGTTAGACGAACAGACCCGCCTTAGGAGATTCCTATCGTTCCGGGTCTTCTGGAAGCTGGTTAGGGCGATGCCGGTTCTGGTAGTGACGCAGGCCCGGTCTCTGTGGTTCTTCGGGCCCGGTTGGGTGATCGGCGATTGCCTGTGGCCGGTGATTTGCGTGGTTGAAAAGCTATCGGGGAAGGCGGCCATTCAGCGCTCGCGCGATCTGATGACCGGCTTGCGGTCCGCCGGACGTGCCCTGGCGATCCGCCATTTGGCACTGGCGGCATTCGCGATTGCAGACGTGGTCAAATCTATCGGTTTCCTTTGGCACAGTGGGCGGATCGCTCAGGCGAATGTGGTCATCACCGCATCCTGGTTTCCTGTGTTTGCCCTCTTTGCGGGGGCCCCACTGTTTCTGTACGACCGGACGGCCGCCAATGAAAGGGGTCCGTTGCTACAGTTAGACCGCACGCCAGAGGTGCGAATCACCGCGCGAACGTTCTCCACCAGCTCGATGATCTGGTTAGCGGCTGGGGCGATCTACCTGGTGTATCAGCCGATCAAGCTATGGCTGTTCGGCGCGCGCTGAGAGCGCCAGGAGGTTTGGAAAGCAGTTCGCCATCGCGATATTTGGACGGCAAACGCGAAAGGGTCGCCCCGGCACCGAGACGGAGCCATGGAACGCAAAGTTCGTGCGGGTGATTGACCCTTTTGGGAATCGGATTCGATTCAACGAATACCTGCAATACCCTAGTTCCCGCGCGTTATTTGGTTATATCGGCGGTTGGTCTGTCGGGCGGTGACGCCCGGTGGCGCTCGAGTGTGATACCTTCGGCCTCATTATGCACCGCCGAACGTTCCTCTCCGCCCCGATCTTCGCCGCCAGGTGCGCAGAGGTCGCAACGCCGCTCTGAAGGCTTGTGCTGGCATTCGCGCCTTGCTTTCAACCTGGATCTGACCAGTTGCCCAGACGCCTCATTGGTCGCGGAGCGCGGCCATCGGCTCCACACGAGCGGCGCGATGGGCAGGAATGAAGCAGGCGAGCAGCGCCACCGCCATCAGCACCCCCGAGACGCCGGCGAAGGTGATCGGATCGTGCGCCGACACGCCTACCAGCAGACTCGCTAACAGCCGGCTCACGCCCAGTGCGGCGGCTACTC
>Ga0187884_10004027_pt1 | contig 11059 bp, 11 predicted proteins | sample June2016WEW_20_4_FD_132983 | JGI IMG/M metagenome (GOLD analysis project Ga0187884, IMG submission 132983) | Peatland microbial communities from SPRUCE experiment site at the Marcell Experimental Forest, Minnesota, USA - June2016WEW_20_40 | ecosystem: Environmental > Terrestrial > Soil >...
CAGGCGAAGCCACAGCCCGAACAACAGCAGAACAAGCCAGAGCAAGAGACCGTTTGCCGACGAATACGTCGCCACCAGCGCAGAAACACAACTGACCGCAAACCACAACTCGGGATCGCGACCTTCCTGCCATCGCTCGGCCGCACGTGTTAATGCAAGAAGTGAACCACAGGATGCACAGCACACCATCGTAAACTGGATCTGAAACCCCAGGACGAGGTTCGGGAATTGCTGGGCAGATGACAACGCTGAACAGATCGCACATCCAACCAGAAGACGTGATAGCCGGCTTGCCTCTCCGGTGCGACGCACAATCCTGTAGAGCCATACTCCCGTGGCGACTTGAAGAAGCAGACTGCAGACAAGAGGAAACAGGTTGCGCCCGTGAAACACGAAACGATCAATAATATAAACCAGTCTCGTCACCACAATCCGGTGCTCGTTGTGTTGCTGGAATAGGAAGGCCAAGTAGTTTCCGTTTTGTTTATACAACTGCCAAAGACTCCAGCTATCCATCAGCGGCAGCGGCGAGTAGGCATTGTGAACGATGATCAAACTGGTGATCAGGATATAGGCTGTCACCAAACACGCCACGCAGGCCAGAACGGAATTGAAGGTTGCATACGAACGCGCGCGCGAAGGCGGCTCTGGAAGGTCCCTGATCTGCTTACCCTCAATGAATGGTCTAGTCACCGAGTGAACGCCTCATTTGCCGGCAACCGTCTGGCGGAGGGACCTGGAATTCGTTCGTAGAGGCGTAGTGCCCTGCTGCAGGCAACGGTCCGGCTCAGTTCACGTTGCGCGAGTTCCCTTCCGCCTCTGCCAATCTGGCTTCGCACAATTAGTTGTAGCACATCACTTCCGCAACGACTTCCGTGGCCCAGCCGCCACCCGGAAGCCCGGCGTCTGACGGACTGACGCGTTACCATGTCGTCATGGACTTTTTCCGGCGCGCCTCGTCCCCGACTCGTCCCGTTCGATCCCGCTTGCCGTTTGGTGGGGGCGATTACCGCGACGTGAAATCGTGGGCTCCGGCGATCTTGTCGCTGTTCGTCCTCGGTATGGGGCTGTACACAGCCGTTGCCACCGCCCTGATTGTCCTTCGAACCTACAGCCCGGTCATTTTCTGGGACCAGTGGGAATCCGTCGACGAAGCGCTTCATTCTCAGGGCTGGCCGCCCTGGTCCCAGTTGTGGGCACAGTTTGTTGAGGCCCGACTCGTCGTCGACCGGCTTGCCGGCTCCGTGGATCTGCGCTTCTTTGGAGGCAGGAATGTTTCGCTGCTGATTGAGCTTTATCTGGTTCCGGTCTGCGTTGCGTTGGTTTTGATCTGGATGATTCGGCGCTCAGGGCAATTGCGCGGTGCGCCGCTGGTAACTGCGGCTGGCTTTATTGCATTTTGCGCGCTCTGCCCCGTGCAGATAGACGACTTCACCTGGAGCCATCAGGTAGGGTTTGTTCTCGCCGACCTAGGCGCCGTCGTATCTTTTGCCGGCGCCATCCTGCACTCGTCCAGGGTTGCCAAGGGTGACAACCGTTGGATCTCAGGGACAGTGGCGCTCTCCGTATTTGCCGCCTTCCTTGCGGAATGCTGCTATGTGGACGGTTTACTCGTCTGGCCGATTCTCGTCGTGCTCGGCTTCTCGCTTCGGCTCCCGAGACAGACCCGCATCCTGATCGGGGGCTTGGGGACTGCGGCGGTCGCCATGTATTTCTGGGGCTATCGTTCCCCCGGCGGTGTTCCTGGGAGTCCCTGGGAATCGATTCGGCATCCCATCGATATCGGGAGATACGTCATAACATATTTCGCCACGAGCTGGGATTCTCTGCTTGCGCCACGGTCGGCAGGGTTCGCGGTTTCCGAATCCCTGACTATCGTGGCGATCGTGATTGCTATCGCCACGGTCGTACGGCATCTTTGTCTGCGGCGATCGACGCCCGATCTCTTGCGCACTTTCCTTGCCGCGATCATGCTTTTCACTGTCTCCGCGGCCGTGATCACCAGTTTGGGCCGGCTCAGCTTTGGCGTTGCACAGGCCGCCGTTAGCCGCTATCAGTGCGTGGCGCTGCTCTTCTGGGCTGCTGTCGCAACCCTGATTCTGACGTGGGCCGCCGGCAGCCATCCACGCCGTCTCGTCCTGGCAGGAGTGCAAGCCGGCCTCCTGGTCCTGATGGTGGCAAGCGCGGCACAGTTCCACTCGTACGAACGGATCGCGGCAGGCCGGCAGATCCGCATAGGCCGGGCATATGTCGCGGTGATACGCAACCCCGCCGACGTGGCGGCTGCCAGCGCGCTGAATCCGGCGGTCGCGCTGGTGCCTGTCTGGTGTGACTACCTGCGCAGTCATAATCTGGGTCCCGACCCTCATGAGCTTGAGGCCCGGTTGCCCAGGGCTTCGGGGCCGGCCCCAATTCCGAATTGGGCTGGCTACAAAGTGGTCCCAAAGGACGGTTGCGTGGGCTATCTTGACGGTCTCGAACCGGGTGTTCAGGAGCCCGGCGTGGTTGTGGTCACGGGGTGGGCGTGGGATCGGGAAGCGCGGAAGCCTCCGCGGAACATGGTCTTCGCCCTGCCCGACGGGCGGGTCGTTGGATTCGGCGAAATGAGGATTCCGCGCGAGACCGTCGGCGCCGTCGTAAGGGACGTCACGAACATCAACACTGGCTGGGAAGGGGAGGCCACCGCGGCCCCCGGGGACACGTTGCGCGCTTTCGCCGTGTTGCAGGATAGAACATCGATGTGCCCGCTCCCGAATGACGTCACAGTGCCCACCGGACCGCCAGCGGCGGAGATCGGTTTCGTAGACGGGGCAGGAGATTCCAAACGGGCTGAGACGGTCTCCACGGCGGGGATTCTGGTTGTTTTTGGTTGGGCGGCGGACACAGCGAAGGGGGCGCCGGTGGATCGAGTGATGATGTATGTGGATGGTATAAGTGCTGGAGCAGCTACGTTGGGGCAAGTGCGTCTGGATGTGGAGAAGTATTTCAGCAGGAGTGACTACTCCAATAGCGGCTGGAGCTTCGAAATGTCAGCATCAAAACTGAGCCCTGGAAAGCACACAGTGACCGCCACGGCCTCCGGTCCGTCCGGAACGGCCCAACTGGCGCCAAATAGGACCATTACGATTACGGCGGATACTGATGGAGGGAGGAGATAGTTTCACTCACGCACCGCATTTTGAATTCGCGACGCAGAACACGAATTCGTCTTCCAATAGCCCGGTTTCGATGACGGCGTCGTCAATATCCAGGAGAACCTGGAGCCAGCGGTCCACCCGGGTGGAGGCTCAGGCGCTGGGCGTCTCCGGCGCAGTCCAGGCAAACCACGGCGCAGGGGATGGCAGCCACTGGAGGCGCGTATCGCCGACGCAGGGCGGCACCCGCCCGCTACTCTACCGGAAGCGGAACGATATGCGGCAATACCGGTAGCCATTTCCGGGCAACCCATGCCTGGCGTGCCGATCTGAAAAGCTGAAGCTTGATCACTGAACGCTCGTGCTCCTACTTCAGGAGCTGGAATAAGTTGCTGTAGTCGTCCGTCCAGGGCCTGATTTTCCTCCCGGGCTTGATCTCGGTCGATCCATCCATGATGAACTTATCGAAGCCGCTGGCCGGCGACGTTACCAGCATCCACGTGGCGGCGAACAGGTCCTGCGAGGCGTCGTCATCGGTATCCACGAGGCGGTCCGTCTTGCCGAGCGTCCGGCACTCGCCGTCCACCACTGGCTCCAGGTCGATGAAACGGTTTGAAATGTTCACGGCCAGGATGCCGTCCGGCTTGAGATGCCGGAAGTACAATTCCATGGCCTCGCGCGTGAGCAGGTGTACGGGGACGGCCTCACTCGAAAACGCGTCTACCGCCAGGACATCGAAGTTCTCCGGGACCTCTCTTTCCAGGGAGAGCCGGCCATCGCCCACGGCCACGTCATGCCAGGCCTTGCAGTCGGCCAGAAACGTAAACTGCGCGCTGGTGGTGGCTGGCTCAGGCACGCTCAGGCGCAGCACCAAGGGGTTGATTTCGTAATAGCGGTAATAGTCGCCCGCCCGCCCATAGGCCGCGATGGTGCCCGTACCGAGCCCGATCACGCCTACGCGGATGGGGCCGGTCTTCTGCTTGGCGCGGATGGCCAGTCCAACTCCCGAGTTGGGGCCAAAGTACGTGGTCGGCGAGTCGCGCCGGGCGAGGTCGAGGAATTGCTCACCGTGGTTGATGGTTCCGACTGTCAGGCTGCGCGTGGCGGCCCAGTCCGTGGACGGAGCCGAATCGTGCACTCTCAGGACACCATAGAAATTGCGGACCATCAACCGGGTTCCAGAGGTAAGGTGGCGCGTTTCGTAGCCCACGTAGCCAGCCAGCAGTAGCGCCGCCAGCTCGGTAAGGAAAGCCGCCCAACGCTTCGCGCGGCGCGCCCAGCGGAACTTCAAATCGCCGCGTAGGACGACAAGCGCCAGGGCCGCGCCGATCAGCATCTCTCGCTCCAGGACCCAGTGATCGAATCCGTCCGCCGCCTTCCAGCCAAACCACCCGATCACGATGCGCGCCGGACCCACAATCGAGTGCTGCCAGGGGTACGCGGCGTACCCGGCGGCGGCGAATGCCGCCACGGCGAGCAGGTAACGCGGGGCAGGAAGCAGGTGGCGCTGCCAAGCCGCGTCCCGATGCGCCCGCAGAGCCGTAACGGCCAGGGCCGCAGTGGCGACCAGCCCGATCGGCAGCTCGTAGTAAGTGTTGAATAACAGCGGCGCGGCCAGTCCGACCAGTAACCCGCCCACTGCGCCGCCAGCCGAGATCGTCAGGTAGAAATGCGTCAAGTAGCGGGAATCCGGTTTCAGGCGCGCCAACTCCCCGTGGCACACCATACAGCAAGTGAAGAGGCCTATGACAAATACAGCAATCCCGACCTTGATCGGCAGCTCGTAGTAAGCGTTCTCGCTGAGCGTGGCGTAGGCCATACCGGCCAGGGCCACACCGAGCAGTTCGATGTACGGGTTGCGGCGATACCAGCCAGCCCTCTCGAAGCACAGGATGAAGGAGAACAGATAGACGCTGAGCGGCAATACCCATAGGAGCGGAATCGGCGCCACGTTCTGCGAAAGATGGCTAGTGACGGCCAACAGCAACGCCGACGCGCAGGCGGGTAGCAGCAGCCACATGGCATAGAGCCTTCGTCCCGGTCTCTTCGCGCCCTCAGTTTCGACTTCCCCCTCCACCTCTGGCGTGCTGCCCGACCGGAACGCAGTGAATCCGCACAACAGGAGGAACGCCCCGTAGGCAATGGACCATGTTACGGCCTGCTGGCGCGTAGTGAACACCGGCTCGAACAATACCGGATAGCTCAACAGCGCGAACATGGAGCCGGCATTGGAGAGGGCGTAGAGGCGGTACGGCATCGCCCTCCGGCGGCGCCGGGCGGACCAGGCCTGGAGCAGCGGACCGGTGGTCGAGAGCACGAAGTATGGCGGACCTACCGTCGCCGCCAACAACCCCAGGATTCGCCAGATCGGGTCGTTCGGCGCCGCGGGTTTCCAGGCCGCGCTCGGGTATATCGGCAGCGCCATGGCGCTCGCCAACAGAAGAGCGCCATGCACCATGATTTGTGCGCGCGGCTTCAGATACCGCACCACGGCGTGGGAGTAAAGATAGCCCAGCAGCAAAACGAGCTGGAAAAACAGCAGACACGTGGTCCACACGGCCGCCGATCCCCCAAACCAGGGAAGGATGATCTTGGCGATCACCGGCTGCACCTGAAAGAGCAGAAAGGCGCTGACTAGAATAGTAAGTGCGTATAGCAACATGTGTGAACCAAGCTGTCAGCCGTCAACTTTTCAGCCGGTCCTGATTTAGCTGAAACCTGATGGTTTGCCGCTTCACTTATCGGAACCTCCGTTTTGCCTATCCGGATTCGGTGTTGTACAGCCAACCGCCTCCGCTGGCAAACGCAAACCAAGGATCAGCTAAACCGAGCGCCCATAATCGTACTGCAAGCATCGTGGCCGGACTTTCTCCGCTCGCTGGAAACAAGCGTATCACCGAGTGAGGGAATGCGAAGGGACCGCTTCTTCTCCGCCTGCATAGTTCAAGTAACCGAACGGTGGCGCTACTCGGAGCTGGCCAGCCTGGCGGAGTCGCTGTCACCAGATTGGACGAGCGTTATTTTGGTAGCGTTGCCGCGCTCACAGCCCGAGCACAACTATGGTTTGCCTCGATCTTCGCTCGCGATCGAAAGAAATGAGAAAAACAGTCCCGATTAGGCAGTTGGAGGTATGCTTGATGGTGGCCAGGAAGCCAAAACGGTAATCCTGGCTAATGAACTCCGGAGGGACAGAGAGGGACAACGAGTATGACAAGCGGGCAGTCTTCGGCGGTACGCCGGGCGCGTGCGCTTCGGGCAGTAACGGCGCTCGCGATAATGGCGGCGCCAGCGGCTTCCCCGCAGGCCGGAATCGGTAGCCCTTCGTTGCCAGCCCGAACGAGATCCACGCTTTGCTTAGGCCAATTGGACTCACCTTGCTCAATCGCCCTTACATGCCAGGATTTGGGGTTATCATACAGTGAAATGATTTCCTCCCCAGGCGCGTTGGGGACGTAAAACGAAAGGAGAAAGTAGGTGGCTAACAAACACATGAGGGAGGTGCCTAGTTTCTGGCGCGAGGATCGACTTCTAAGTTTCTTCCTCGCATTTCTGTTGTTGATGACTATTTTCGTTCCGATGGTTGGCCTGTCACGCCCAGTGCGAATTGCAATAGACCTCATTTTCGCGCTCATGCTCCTTTCCGGCGCAATCGCGACCGTACGCAAGCGAATGCTGATGCATCTCATTATCGGGCTGACCATTATGGAATTCACGTCGGACTTAATCGTTGAATTCGACCCTTCGTTCAGCCCCAGGGGCTGGGACACGGCGCTAAAGGTGTCCGGCATGGCCATACTCGTGGTCATGACGCTTAAGCAGACATTTCTTCCCGGCCCGGTTAATGTGCACCGGGTCATGGGCGGCGTCGCTGCCTACTTGCTGATCGGCGTGACCTGGGCATTCGGTTACAAGCTGCTTATGGAGGAGGTCCCTGACGCAATCCACTTTCCATCGTCTTTCACTGGTATTGCCACAGGTGAACCTGCCCGTTTGATGTACTTCAGCTTTGCAACCCTCACCACCCTAAGTTACGGTGACGCGTATCCAGTACATCGCGTTGCGCGATCGCTGGCCATAGCAGAAGCCCTTATTGGACAACTATACCCCGCGATCCTGATCGCAACATTGGTGGGCATGGCATTGCAAGCGCGGTTTAATGCAGCGCTCAAAGAAACTGAGCCCAAGAGGCCAGTGCAGGAGTAATATCCCTCGTAGCGTCGGACGGCCCGGCTGAATGGTCCTTTTGCGGGTCGCACCTCCGCGGTGGCTTGGCCACGTGGGTCGGTCGCTCGCAACGCCGTCCCTGGCGCGAACGGCGCCCACTCCTCGTTCGGCGTTAAGGCGCAATATCGGCAGCTTGCCGCGGGCAAAGGCGGCCGCGCTTCGTGTCTCGCAAAGGTCCTTGTGCGGCCCCCATCTTTAGTCCGCCTGCTTCACAGCAATCGTCTCACCCGCCCGCGATGCGATCCCTCCAACGCTCACCGTAACCGGCACCGCCGCTCCCGTTCCGACCCCCTGCGGCACCACCGCGTTCACCTGCAACAATCCCGCCACTTCGTCCGGCGCCGATCCCGCATACTGCACCGTCGCTCCAATTCCTCCGATCTTCACAGTCACCGGCAACAACGGAGTCTTGGTATTCGATTGCGTCACGCTCCCCGTCGCCCCCGCAGGCGACGTCCGCCCCTCCCCCGTCGCATAAATCGAAATCACTGACCCGCGAGCCGCCGGATTCGTGGCGCTATTGAGAGAGCCATCCTGATTCACGACCGCGGCTGGTCCCGTGCCGGTCGCGTCCAAAGTGAAGACTCCCGGCGCCGACCCCGCGACGGGTAAAACCCAGGCGGCGGTTTCGAGCGTTCGGGCAGCCGCCACCGCATTGAATCGTTTGGCTTGATCGTGGGCAGGCACCGAAATCCACACGATGCCCGTGGCTGCCCGTGCTCAAAATGGATTTTGGACTCCAGTTGGACTCCGGCGAGGACGTTCTGGCGGGCGGGGAAACGGTAAGTGTATGAAACGTTTTGGTGGACCTGGTGAGATTCGAACTCACGACCTCTTCCATGCCATGGTTGTAGAATCAATCGCTTACAGACAGGCCTCTCGTGTTTTTAAAGAGATACCGACATCCGATTTGGACGCCATTTGGACGCCATGACCTCTTCCACGCTTGTTGGACTCCACGTGGACTCCTCGAACAACTCGGACTGGACTCCACCGTTCTCACGGGCCTGCGTTTGGTAGTTCACGTGCTCTCGCGCGCGATCGCCTGGACTTCCATTTTCCTCGTCCAGGACGAAGAATTTGGTTTTCCTATATAGGACGATCCCATCCAGACAGCAGACCTGATTGTGAAGCCCCGCGAGGAAGACCGGATGACTCCCCCTGTGGCGACCAGGACGTGAAATCGAACCGGCATTCGGAGCCGCCCGACGTGAGGCAGTGGCGGTCTCCGCCCTGATCCTCAGAATTGTCCGGGCGGCACCACGAGGGCGCTGACTTCCTCGACAACGCGCCCGGCCGTCTCCTGCGCCACCATCGCTTCACCTTCGTCCGGTTCCCGCGGGGCATCCAAGTAGCGGAACACCACAGCGTAGTCGGTTAGATCGGAAGCCTCCTTGAACAGAGGGGCAAGGGACGGATTCAAAGCGGCGCACTGGCCGCCCAGTTCATTCAGGTCGTGTGTCTTGCGGAAAGTCACGTCGTGAAATGTGAGAAAGGACTTGGCGGCCTTCTCGGCGGCCTGCTGGCTGTGGAAGACCGAGCGGGATGGCTCTGGAGATGCCAGTAATCGTGCGGCGTTCAGGTCCTTCCGGGCCTGTGCAAGCCAACGAGCAGCCTCGTCACGCCGCGACTCTTCGGGCGTCATAGAGCACTTTCCCCTCTCGCATGATCGTTGCCGGCAGGGATGCTTTCACATGGGCGGCGCGCACATCGAAGTCGCTTGCCGACCATCGGACTACGTCCGCGGCCGTGCCCAGATCCCATAGAGCGCGATGCACGCCTGGCCGGTACAGGCCCGGCGGGGCATCGTCCGGCAAGACCACGCAGAAGTCGAGATCGCTGTCCGGACCGCCATCACCGCGGGCAGCCGAGCCGAACAGATAGATGCGCTCCGGGTGGTAGTAGTCCACCAACCGGCGCGTAATCTCCGCAATGGCTTGCTCCTGGGTCATCCACCTCTATTGTGCACTGAAACTCGGGGGCGCGTGCCAATGGCACACGGCCGCGGAAAATCCTCGACGGCATTGGAGTGCGTCGCCCCTTCCAAGAAGCGCGCCCGTAGGAGTCATTCTGAGAAACGCGACGAACGAAGTGAGTGACCCCAATCCCGGTCAGCGGGCTAACAACGCCGGTTGTGCTAGCGGCAACGCCTCGATGGCCTGTTCCACTTCAAACTCGATCTGGTCCTCAGGGACCGGGGTTTCGAGGATGATGGGCACGTCTTCCGGGATGAAAGGTGCGACCTCTTGGAAGGCCAGGATTGAAGCGTAGGAGAGTGGATCGTGCTTGCTGCGCGTGTTGACCTCACTGAGATGCACCTGTCGAAGGCAGCCACTGAAGCGCTTCAAGATGAGATACGCTTCCGTCATTGTGCTGTCCACCTGTCTTGCATGTCCAATATCAAAACAGAAGGACGCGTCTGGAAGTTGGTCAAAGACCCGCTCCAACTCGCTCACGGTTCGGCCGATTGGCTTCCGTTTGTCCATGTTCTCCACACAAAGCATGCGACCGAGCCTCCGCCACAGGGAGAAGTCGTTAACGGCATTCCCAGGCGCATGCATACCCCTCTCTGATCTTGCCGGTTCACCGTGGTAGTCGCCCGAACCGGGGGTGGGTGGTCCACGGATTAACGCCAAAGCCGCGTTCGCGGCGAACCTTGGCCACGTACTCCCGGTCCAGGATTTCAAACCGAAGCCCAAACCGCCATTCCAACTCCTCCTGCCACTGCTGAAGCATGGACGGCGGGCAGGACACCACAATTTCTCGAACCTTCTTGCGGAGCAGCAGTTCGCGGGCAATCAGTCCGGCCTCAATGGTCTTGCCGAGTCCGACGTCGTCGGCGATAAAGAGGTTTACGCGGGGCAGCCGCAGTGCTTTGCGAAGCGGTTCAAGCTGGTAGTCCTCAATGCGGATACCGGCGCGGAACGGAGCCTGCAACAGGGTCGCGTCGGTCGCCGTGACACAATTCCAACGAAGGGTGTTTACGTATGCGGCAAAGAGCGCCGGATCGTCGAATTCACGAGTACCGAGGCCGTGCCAGCGGTCCGATTTGTGTGCTCGCGCATCCGGCTCAATTTCCCAGAGGACGTCGAGAGTCTGCCCCTGCGCGTCGTCATCGACGCATGACAACCGGACCAGCGTGGAGTCTCCCGGATTCACCGGAGGGATTGATTGTTCAACGAGATACAGGCGTTGACGAACTGCGACGATCTGGCCGACGTCTGGAAGAGAGCCCATAACTGTCGAGGATTAAAACCACGTTGTCCGAATGCTCACTATATCGCTTTTGATCGCACGCTTGCGCAGGCGAGCGGCGATGGCCCGAAAGGTCGACGCGACGGGATCGCGGGCCGGGGCTGCCGGGCAGCAGCCGATCATTTGGTCTAAGTGAATCGGACGGGAATCTCCCAGGAACATCTGCACCGTGATACTGTGCGGAAAGGTTGCCCAGTTTCCGCGGTCGTGGCCCGGAGCGAAGGCGCGTGACCCTGACGCGGGGCGGCCACTTGGTTTCAGGGAGTCGCTGAGGGAGCGATGCCGACCCAACTTGCGGAAGACGCCCGGCGAAGACTCGAAGCAGGCCAGGGCGACTTGCGCGACCGCTGCTGGCACAACGTGCAGCGACTCCACAAGTGGTCGGGCAAGTTGGAGAAGGAGGGTCCTTCCGGCGAGGACGCCGACTACTACGAGTCAATGGGGCC
>Ga0187884_10004037_pt1 | contig 11039 bp, 15 predicted proteins | sample June2016WEW_20_4_FD_132983 | JGI IMG/M metagenome (GOLD analysis project Ga0187884, IMG submission 132983) | Peatland microbial communities from SPRUCE experiment site at the Marcell Experimental Forest, Minnesota, USA - June2016WEW_20_40 | ecosystem: Environmental > Terrestrial > Soil >...
CCGGCGGAGTATCCGGGCAGCCAAGAAGCATGCCCGCGACTTCGCCCATAAACACCTTTCTGAACGTGTAGCGCATCGAGTGACGGTGATGGAAGACGATCCTATTGACGCGATACTCAAGACGCAACACGAGATAGGCGCGGATCTGATCGCCATGGGTACACATGGCCGGGGAGGCTTGGCGCGTATTCGGCTGGGATCGATTGCCGAGAGCGTTTTGCACCAAGCGGAGGTTCCCATCCTCACCGTGGGTCCACGGATGAAACTTGCCCCCACGCTGGTTGCGATCCGCCGGGTGCTGTGCCCGGTGAATTACAGTCCTTCGTCGCAAACTGCCCTTGAGCACGCCGCAGCACTGGCGGCAAAGACAGGAGCAGAGCTCATTATTGCCCACATCGAGGAAAACCCTGGTGGCAACAATGAGCAGGTTTCACTGCAGCATCTCTGTAAGTGGGTTCCTGCAAACATTCGTGCCCACTGCGCAGTCAAGGAAGTGGTCAAGCAAGGAGTCGCCGCTGAGCAGATCATAGAAGAGGCAGAGAAATCTCAGGCCGATATACTGGTGATCGGAGCCCAACTGCGAAGCCTTCCGGGTGCGGTCCTTTTGGGTTCGACCACCGAACTCGTCATCCGCAGCGCCTCCTGTCCGGTTTTGTCGGTGATTGAGAAGAAATAGGGTTCCCTAAACTTTCCTAGCCGAAGACGATGATCCGTAATGACGGTGGCCGGGTGGCAAGCTTGATGGGGTGGACGAAGTGACGAGTCCTGCGTCGCCGGCGGGGAGTTCAAAGGGAAAAAGCTGTGACATTAAACCCAAGGCGTGAGGGAGGGGCCCATGCCCATCTTTGAATACGCATGTTCCCACTGCGGACATGTCTTCGAAAAACTCGTTTTGACCCGCAACCCGGACCTGCCTGAGTGCCCCAAATGCGGAGGGAAGCGGGTCGAACAGAAGTTCTCGGCATTTGCCGCCGGCGGCTCCACAAGCAAGTCTGCCGGCGGCGCCTGTGCCCCTTCCGGTAGCGGTTGAAGGCTCTGATCAGGGAGCAGGCTGTTTCCTTCGGAATTCTTTAGATGCGTCATTGTGATACGCATGTACCACATTGTCTCTCCTGGAGCACCCTCTGGGGCTTCATACCACGTCAAGCCACCGGTTGCAGAGCGAAATCCAGTGCCTTCCCGGCGTGCAGCAGGGCTGTATTGAAGAGAGGTAAATCATAATGTTGAGGTTGCACCAGCAGCGGGATCTCGGTGCAGCCGAGGACAATCCCCTCCGCCCCTTGGCTGCGCAGTCGTTCGATAACATCCAGAAACAGCCGCCGGGATTCGGGCCGGATTTCGCCTCGGCACAATTCCTGGTAAATCACTTCGTTCATCCGTTGCTGATCGCCGGGTTCCGGAACCAACGCCGTGATTCCTGACCGCTCCAGCCCATCGCGGAAGAATCGCGCCGTCATTGTGAATACCGTCCCCAGCAAGCCTACGGATCGAAGCCCCGCGGCGAGAATGGCTTCCGCCGTGGCTTGCACGATGCTGAGCAGTGGCATGTGGACGGCTCGCTGCACCTCGTCGAATACAATGTGCATCGTGTTGGTTGCGATGAGCCCAAAATCAGCGCCCGCCACGTGTAAGCGCTCGAGTGCCTGGGCCATTTCCCGTGCAGCCTCTGTCCATTGTCCCTTATGCTGCCACTCCACAAACTTCTGAAAGTTGACGCTATAGATCAGAATCTCCGGGTAGCCGTAGTTTCCAAACCGTGCTGTGTAAGTCCTGGTAATATGCTCATAATAGAGCGTGGTAGATTCCGGGCTCATGCCGCCAAGAATGCCAATCTTCTTCATTTTGCCTCCAGAATCAGGTCGCCGATCCGCATGCCCGATAATTATTACAGGAGGAAGCTGTGAAACGAATTATTGCCGTCGTAATTCCGCTCGTTTGCCTGCTGGTGCTTGCCAAGGCTCAGATAACCCGCGATGGTGAAAGCGAGATCCGGGAACTCGAGCGGCAACGCTTTCGGGCCATGGAACAAGTTGACGTAGCCATGCCCGATCGCATCCTCTCGGACGACTTGATCTATACGCAGGCCAACGGCCTGCAACAAACCAAAGCGGAACTCATTGGGGTTCTCGGTTCCGGCGACATGAAGTACGAATCGATCACTCCGAATGATGTTCGGGTTCGAACTTATCACCAGGCTGCCGTGGTGACCGGTCGTGCCTCAATCAAAATCAAGACCGGGGAGGGAGAGCAGAGCTTTAAGATTTGCTACCTGGATGTCTATGTAAAGCAAGACGGCTGCTGGCAGATGGTCGCCTGGCAGTCTGCGAGGGTGGCGCCTTAGCCTTTTTAGCTTCGAAGCGATCGTCAGCCTTCGCTCTCCTGAGGGCTGACCCCTGGAGCCAGCCCGATCTTGCAACTTTGAAGCAGTCGAACTGCGGGAAATAAGGCTTTATGTCCAGGAGAGGTGTTCCTTCCAGGATATCCACGTCACGGATACGCAGCGTGTTGCCGCACACCTCGAGCAGCCGCACGGCCGATAGGCCGATTGGGTTGGGACGAGCAGGCGCCCGGGTGGCAAAAACGCCGCGGGGAGTGTCGTCAAGATACGGTGTAACGACTAAGTCGCACTTCTCAATTGGCGCCCGGTCGAACCAATAGAGAAGCCAGATTCTGTCGAATCCTGCAAGGTCTTTCAAGCCGGGAATGAACTCGCTGAAGATCTCCACAGAACCTTCCGCGCCGTCTGAGAAACGCGGTTGTATGGGTGTGCCCGTGGCTTGTTGAAATGGGGAATGAATGATGCCGATCGGCTTCAGCCTCATAACTGAGTCCCTTCGGACAAGCAGTGACTCGCTACAGACCAATCCCGCCTTAAAGTGTTCCAACTAGACTCAATCACGACAGGCGCAAAAACTATCAGTCTTGCGGGTTAACTTCCCCGCCAGGAACGCTGAAACAGTCTCTTCCGCAGGGCCAGGTGCGGTTACCACAATTTGGGCAACACCGTTGGCCTTAAGGGCTTCGGCTGCGCGCGAACCCATACCCGCGCAGATCACGACTTCACATCCTTTGAGAGCAGCAACTATCCCAGAATGACTATGCGGCTTGCTTTCCGCCGAGTGGTGGCCGCACGCTCCCTGCGCATGGTGTGCGCCATTGGTCTTCATCGCACGGCCCTTGATCTGGCCATTTTCAGTTTCGAATATAAGGAAGGCGGCACTGCGGCCAAAGTGTTCAGAGATTGACGTGCCGTCGTTTGTCGGTATTGCGATTCTCATTTGCTTTCTCTCCTCTTTCAATCTGATTTGCGGGCGCTGCCGAGGCCCTAGCCTTACTTCTCTTCACGGCGGATTTCGCCTGCTTAACGAATCGCGCCATCGATTTCGACAGGTGTGCGAGCACAATAATCCATTCCTCCAAGTGCTGCTCCCCTCGGGGCGTGAGCACGTACAACCGGCGGGCGGGCCCGTTACCTTCCACGTCCCACTTGGAGGTTACGCAATTATTCTGCTCGAGTTGGCGGAGAGTCCGGTAAAGCGCGGAGACTTCGATTTCGGCGTCCGTCAGTGCGTGCTTCGCGACGTCACTCGCCAGCTCATAACCATACGACTGGCCCCTGTTTTTCAGCAGCAGCAATACCACGGGCTCCACGAATCGATACAAGTTGCCCATGGCGCAGGTGCAAGGATGTTCATTTCCATGGCGCGGACAAGGGTGATGGGGCATATTCTTTTTCCTCTTGACAGAGCCTACCATATAGTTGAGTATATGTGCAAGTTGCGTTTATAAGGCACCTGCAGCCAGTCCCGAGTAAACCCTAGGATCGGGGCTAGCGGCTCGAGGCATGATGGACCGGGCTTGGAGCGAAAGGCTGCCATCCTGAGGAGGATCCGCGCAGTCCGCTGCGGTTGCTCGGGGTCGCAGTTTCGCGCTTCGCCACGAGACTTCACAGGTCATCTGAAGCCAAGGTCAAGGAGATGAAGACATGAACGTGCATCGCATTCTTGGAATAGCCGCGCTCGTGGGCTGCCTCAGTGTGATCCCGGCGAGTGGACACGATTGCTGCCATCATAATCATCATTGCGACGACTGCTGCGACGGAAATTATGACTGTTGCCACGGAGCTCAAACCAACCTCAGTTCCGGCGGGGCGCCGACTTACACTGGAGCGATGGACTTGCAAACCATCGAGGGCAGAATAATAGAGATCATTTACTTGCCGGGCGCGACACCTGACAGCGGGACGGTCGAGGTTCGCTTGCAGTCTGGCGGGCAGCGTGAATTGATCCGTCTGGCACCCTCCGGATACCTGAAGCAGAGCGGTATGCTCCTGAGAGAGGGTGGTACTGTGACACTGAAAGGTTTTCCAGTCGCCGGGATGGAAGGTGATCTGATCGTGGCGACCGAGATCCACAAGGGTGACAAGAGCTTGCCTCTGCGCGACACACGAGGTCAGCCGAAGTGGTAGTAGCCGGTGGGTCGCTCGCACTGAGTCCCGAGACACGTCGGATAGGACGGGCCGGTTGTCAGAGCCAAATTACCCGATAAGGGCGGCAAGTGCGAATGGCACAGAAAAGACGATCACACTGTCCAAACTGTGGTCGAGATGTTCCTCGTAGATTCCGCTTGAATCCAGAGCTTCCCTGGCTGCGGGGAATGCTACACTTGCTCGTCACAGGCGAAGAAGCCTTTCGATGCCCCCACTGTTCTTGTGTGTGGAAACAATCGCTTGGTCAGGTTCTTAAGAACGAAACGACACCCTTGGGTTTTTACAGTTCAGACTCAAACCGCCTGCAACCACTACCAACCGGGTTCAAACCCTACGTGCCCAAGCCAGAAAAGAACAACCCTCCTCCTGGAGCGGCGGTGAGGAAGTTTGCCAGTGGCCGGAAGAGATCGAAGCAGAATTAGAACTTGTTGGAGGGGGTTTGTTACTTATTCGCGCCTCCCTGTCAATGAGCATCTACATCCCCTGTCGATCCCTTCCTTTGGGTTAATCGAGGTCCAGCAGGTGCGGCCGCATTCTGCCCATGCCTTGGCCTGACCCTGACCGCATGGCCACACGCATTTGGTTGGCCAATCCAAATTCCTGGTTTGCCCGGTCACTGTCGCCGAGCTTCCGAAGCACGAGGCCCAAGTGGTAGTGATCCTCGGATTGCTTTGGGTCGAGCCGAATCGCGTCACGGAACTCCCCTGCCGCCGCTTCGAAGTTGCCTTTGCGTTCGTCCAATTTCCCCACACCGAAATGGTAGAGATAGGTATTGCGGGCTTCGAGGCCCATCTGGTTCAGAACTGTCTGGGCCTCGTCAAGTTTTCCTTGCACTTCCAAGGTTTCGGCAAGGTAGTAGTAGGGCAGGTCCCCCCGCGAGTCAAAGGTGGCTTCCCGACGGAACTCCTTTTCCGCGGTTTCAAGGTCGCGCGTTGTCCAAGCGATGAACCCCAGGGCAAAATGCGCCCCCTTGCAACGCGGGTCGATGGCCAAGGCTCGCTGGAGTTCACCCCTCGCCTCATCAAGTTTGTCCTGCGCATCGAAGGCGTGCGCCAGGAGCAGATGGGACCACGCAAAATGGCCGGCAAGGGAGTCTTCGCGGCTCAAGAGATCCACCACTCTTTGAGGTTCCCGCGCCCGAAGATAGCTCTTGCCTAACCATTCCACGATTTCAGGGTTTCCGGGTTGAAGTTGAAGCGCGTGCTCAAAGCTCTGGGCAGCTTGCGGAGGCTGGCCGCAGTGAAAGTAAGCGCGTCCAAGTCCGAGATCGGCTTCGAGGTTCCTCGGCTCCCGTTTTAGTACCTCCAGGTAGATAGGGATCGCCTGTTCGAAACGCTCGGCGATCTCCAACTCCTGCGCGCGATGTAACTCACTCTGCAGTTCTTGTGCGCGGCTGGACATGGCTCCGCACAGCGCTCCGGCAAGAACGATCCCGATCCAAATACTAATTCTCATCGTTCCCCAACGCCCTGCGGCGCTATTACTTTTTGCTTGGTGGGTTCGTGTCCGCTGCCTTCATCTGTTGCCCGCAACAGATCTCTGAATGTGACTGAGGCTTTTCGGGACACGGACACGCTTTCTCATACACGAGCACTGCCCCGCACTTCTCACAGACGTAACGATCTCCAGCCTTTCGGGCCATGTTGGACCTCCGGTCATGACCTTCAGCTGAGTTTCGCTGTCGATCGATTTGGCTATCTGATGGCTCTCAGTCAAATGCCAACTGAGTTTTCCATTCCTTCCAAACGTTCCCTACAAGGTCTATTCCGGGCTTGAGCGTGGGCTTGCCAGGCCGCCAGCCAGACGGCGTGGCCTGGGTGCCCTTGGACTCGCGGACTAATTGAAAAGCCTGGATCTGGCGGATCGACTCGCTGACATTGCGGCCCACCGGAGGCGTCAAGACTTCGTAAGCTTGGATGAGGCCATCCGGATCGATGAGGAACCGGCCGCGCGTCTCCACACCAGCTTCTCCGTCATAAACGCCGTAGACGCTGCCTACCTTACCCCCCGCGTCCGATAGCATCGGGAAGGGTACACCGCCCGCTACCATCTTGCAGAGTTCCTGGTCGTTCCACATCTTGTGAACGAACATGCTGTCCACACTCACGGAAAGAACTTCCACCCCGAGTTTCTGAAACTCGGGATATTTTTCGGCGGCCGCCGAGAGCTCCGTAGCTCAAACGAAGGTAAAATCCCCCGGGTAAAAGCAAAGCAGCACCCACTTGCCAAAATACTCGGAGAGCTTGAGGTTGATGAACTTACCCTGGTGATATCCCGGCGCGGTGAAATCCGGGGCTTTCCTTCCAATCAGGATCATTTTCGGTTCCTCCTTCCGTTCTTGCTGGTTTGCACTCTCGTCCGGCGCAGCCTCACCTAGCGTCGTGCTGGTCGGCCGGGCGCAACGGGCACTTAATTCTTCCGCCATAGTTCCTCCCATTGTTGGGCAATGGCGCGCATTTGAGCCACGCGACCAAATTCTGTCCATATGCAGGACTGTGACATCGTGTCATCTAGATGGAATTTGCATCTAGAGTGCTATGCATGATATCTTGCCCCAAGAGGAAAAGCAATGCCTTTTCGCAACTGCCCTCGACACCGGAGAGAACACCCTTGCACGTGTGCTATGGGCCATCTGTATCGATTCGTGGAACCAGTCCTTCTCTTCCTGCTGCACAAAAAACGACAGTCGTACGGATACCAACTGGCAAGCGATCTGCATGAATTCGCCTTGACTGACGCCCAGATTGAGGCCTCCGCATTGTACAAGACGCTTCGGCAGCTTGAGCAGAACGGCTGCGTGGTCTCGAAATGGGATGTAAAGGGCAGCGGTCCGGCCCGAAGGCTTTATGCCCTTACTTCTCGTGGGAGACAACACCTGGAAGAGTGGATTACGGTCCTCGACCATATCTCCAAATCCATGGTTCGGCTCGTTGAAGAAGCTCGCAGTAGTGAGGAAACTGCGGATACGAAAAACAGGACCGTGCAATCGCGCCAAAGCTCGGCGAGACACCGTCACGCCGGGAGGGTGGCATAATGGGTTCGCCGAGCCCCGCACGCATACCCGCCATGAGTGTGCAATTCCAGCGGACGTGTTTTGGTTGTGGTGTAGATAATCCACACGGCCTTCAGCTCCAATTTCGTGTTGATCCGGACGGCGCCGCCGAGGGGAGTTGGATTCCTGACACCAAATGGGAAGGGCTGCAGGGAATTGTTCATGGAGGTATCATCACAACCCTGCTCGATGAGGCTATGGCCAAGGCTGTTGCCGCGGCGGGATGCAAAGCGATGACGGCAGACCTTCGCGTGCGATTTCGCCAGTATGCGAAAACTGGTGAGCTGTTCCGGGTCAGAGGCTGGATCGTAAGAAACAGAAGGAGAGTAATCGAAGCAGAAGCTACGGTTGTCGCGCATGATGGCGGCGAGCGGGCCCATGCCTGGGCAATGTTTCTGGCTGTTACGAAACCTAGCGTAGCGCCGCAAGTGGTGTGAATAAGCTGTCAGGTAGGTATAGGAGGTCAGACCATGGCAGATGTTCGAAAAGTATGTGGAGTAGCATTGGTAATCGCAACTTCTGTATTTCTGGAACTGTTCCTGGCCCCCAATAGCAACGATCAAGTAGCTGGTGCTGCGCCCGCTGCAGCCACGCCCGCGCTCCCGTCCGGCCAATCGGGACCAGCTTCTTCATTGCCCGCCGACGTGCAGATCAGTCCAGAGGACTTGGCGAAGCTTCTCCAGGCGCCCGCAGCCCAAAGACCGCTGACAATCCACGTGGGTTTTTATCCTCTGTATGCGCAAGCACATATTCCGGGTTCAGAATACCTTGGCCCGGCTTCCCAAACGGAGGGGTTGGAGAAACTGCGACGGCGGGTGGAACCGTTGCCTCGCAAGAGATTCATCGTGCTTTATTGCGGGTGCTGCCCCTGGAACCATTGCCCTACCCTTAGGCCGGCTTACGAAGCCCTTCACAGCATGGGCTTCACAAAGCTGAAGGTTCTTTATATCCCCAACAATTTCGGCCAGGACTGGGTTAATAAAGGGCTGCCCGTTGAAGGGGGCCAGTAGCTCCTTGTGCAGAAATGGGCCTCCGAAGCACTGATGGCTAATGGCAAGAGACGTGCTCGCAGTACCGTTAGGAGAAGAGAACTGTGTCAATGAACCACAAGAGAGTACTGATCGTCGGTGGCGTGGCAGGTGGAGCTTCCTGCGCCGCCAGGCTGCGGCGGCTCGATGAAAAGGCAGAGATCGTCGTGTTTGAAAAAGGACCATATCCATCGTTTGCGAACTGCGGGTTGCCCTATTACGTCGGCGATGCCATCTTGGATGAAGCAAAACTGCTGGTGGCAACGCCGAATCTCTTCCGCACCCGTTTCAACATCGAAGTTCGCACAGAACACGAGGTTGTTGGCATCCATCGCGAAGAGGGAAAAATCGAGGTCAAGGACCTTCGGAGGGGGTCAGTCTATCAGGAGGCTTACGACGCGCTCGTTCTGTCGCCGGGCGCAGTGCCGGTGCGGCCTCCTCTTCCCGGCATCGACCTAGCCGGTGTCTTCACGTTGCGGACCATTCCCGATAGCCGGGCTATACGAGAGTGGATTCAAGGAAGTGACGCGAAGAGAGCAGTCATTGTCGGCGGCGGATTCATCGGACTCGAAATGGCCGAAAACCTGACGCGCCGCGGCCTGAACGTCACAATCGCAGAGATGCTTGACCAGGTCATGCCTCCGCTCGACCACGAAATGGCAGAGTATGTTTACATGCACCTTCAGGACAACCACGTCTCGATTCACCTGGGAGATGCTATAGCGCGCTTCGAGGGAACCGATGGGCGTGTGACTTCGGTGTTGACACAGAGTAGAGCGAGACTTCAGGCCGATTTAGCGATCCTTTCGGTAGGTGTCAAACCCGAGACCAAGCTCGCGAAAGACGCGGAGCTGGAGATCGGCCCTCGAGGCGGCATTCGTGTAGACGAATCCATGAGGACAAGCGACCCTTCTATTTGGGCGGTCGGTGATGCCGTGGAGGTGATGGATGCCGTTACGGGTGAGTTCTGCCTGGTGCCGCTGGCGGGGCCAGCCAACCGGCAAGCGCGGATCGCGGCCGATGCCATCTGCGGCAGGACAGCACGATTCCGTGGCGTGCAAGCAACTGCTGTCTGCGGCGTTTTCGGGTTGACCGTGGCGATGACCGGGGTAAGCGAAAAGCGGCTGCTTCAAGCCAAGAATACGGACTACGAATCAATCTACTTACATCCTACCGATCACGCCAGCTACTATCCAGGCGCGAAGGTGATGCACCTCAAATTGATGTTCCGGCGTTCTGACGGATTGGTGCTGGGGGCACAGGCAGTCGGCGAACAGGGAGTGGAACGCCGGATCGACGTCATATCGTTCGCCATACAAAAGGGCTCGACAGTCTTCGATCTTGAAGAAGCCGAATTGTGCTATGCGCCGCAGTTTGGCATGGCCAAGGACCCTGTGAATCTGGCAGGCATGGTGGCTGCGAACGTTGTCCGCGGTGACGTCAGCTTGGCAAAGTGGAGCGATCTGCCGGACTGTGGCGCTTTTCTGCTGGACGTTCGGGAGGAAGAAGAGTCGAGGCGCGGCTCGATTGACGGCGCGATCAACATCCCGCTTGATCAGCTCCGTCAAAGGTTAGGCGAGCTCCCCCGGAACCGCCCAATTTGGGTGAGTTGCGCCGGAGGGCACCGATCCTACTACGCAGTCCGAATCCTGCAACAGCACGGCTTCGACGCCAGCAACCTCTCCGGAGGTTACAACACCTGGGAGGTTTGGTACCCGGAAGGCTTGCCCTCTGGTGAGACAGGAGAGTCTGGAGAGCATCCCTCACGCTCTCGAGCGGCATGAAAAGGTTTGGACGACCCCTCCGCCCCACCCGAAGCGGGCCTAATAGCCGCGAGGGCGGACGGAAATCTTGTGGCGCCTTCACACCTTTGCGAATCCCACATCCAAGAAGCCGAATTCCGCCGGAAGCTTCATTGAATCGCGCGCGATAGCGGAGCTGCCGGTGAAGCTCGAAGGAGGTTTCAGGGGACGGATAGCGGCACGTGGAAATCGTTTGCGGAATTACCACTGCAAATTTAGCCGAAGCTCTGTCTTCAGACTCGTGTCGAAAACCTACTCGGCGCTCTCTTCTGGAAACCGTGCGCGTCCTTTCCTTAATTCCATCGGCCACGTGGCGTCTAGGCCGGACACAATTGGCACACACGTGCGGCGGACACTAGGATTCATCAAGGTCTTGAGGCGGTACTACTGATGGGGGAAGTCAGTGACATCTTCTCCCTCAGTATGCCAAGACAGCAGACCCATCATCATAAGGCATGATCCTTTCGTCCGGCTGCAAAGCGGACGGCGTAATCTGGCCGTCAATGAGACGGGCACAACTCAGCTATGATTGTGCCCGAAAAGTCGCCTTCTCATCATCTGGCCTCGGCAGGCATGGGGCAAACGGGATTCGGGCGCTGAAGGGCGTTTTTCGTTCCGAATCCGCCTTATGTGGTGGGTTGGGCTGTTATCGCCAGCTATCGCATTCC
>Ga0187884_10004042_pt1 | contig 11031 bp, 14 predicted proteins | sample June2016WEW_20_4_FD_132983 | JGI IMG/M metagenome (GOLD analysis project Ga0187884, IMG submission 132983) | Peatland microbial communities from SPRUCE experiment site at the Marcell Experimental Forest, Minnesota, USA - June2016WEW_20_40 | ecosystem: Environmental > Terrestrial > Soil >...
CAGCGATGTTTACGATGAGAATGACCTGCGCCGCACCTACAAAAAGGAGAATCCCGAGGAGAGAACGATTTTCGATTCGCATTAGTACTCGCCCAACTGTCGCTGGTTGTTGTTATGCACGGCTTACTCTAGTATTATATACCTTTGCTTTTACGCGGCGAATCTCGTCAGTCTGATGATCGCCCTTCGGCTAACTCCCGCTTGTGTACCTGTTCGCTATTCTTGCGATCGCCTACCTCTTCAGCGCCACCATGCGCAGTTCGGTGTACTCGCTCGTCCTGACGTTCTTCACCTTCTTCCTTATACTGCCGATTATCGATGCTGTCGACTCAGTCGCGAAGTTCAAGCCGTGGTTCTCCATTACCTTCGCAAACGGTATCTCACAGTACATACTCCAAAACCCCTACCCAACCGACAAAGTGTTCAACGCGACCGCCCCCTTCAGACAGAGTGCTGGAGCGGGGGACCGCAGGCATTTTCGCTCGTACAATACTATCCCGACGTTCGACTGAGCCTTGCCGTAATGGCGGCGTACTTTGTCGTAGCGTTCGTATTAAGCATCCTACTAGTCCAACGGAGAGAGATGTATATGTTCACGCAAAACTAGCGACGCTGCGTGATCAATGCGTCGTTACAGAACAAGAGTTTCAAGAGCAAAAAGCGAAGTTACTTGGAACTAAAACTGCGAATCAAAGTCAAAAAAAAGATTTGACCGCAGACAGGTCGTCCTTTGTAACTGCCCCGGCCAGGCATATATGATCGAGCATATACGAGACGACAATTTAGGATACATTTTCATCATTTTGAGAAGTGATTGCGACCGTCACGCGCCCTGCCATTTTTGAAGCCGTAGTCAGGGTCAGATGCGGCTAAAGTGTTACGATTGGCCCAATATCACCGTGTTATAAGCTAGGATTATGAAAAAAGGAGAGGTAGATACGTAACCGTTCAGACGGCATTTATCTCAATGTGTTAGCGTGCAACGCGCGCCAAATATTTCAAACAAATCGATGTGCGTCCATCTCTGCAAATAGCTTCTTGCAATTATCAACACAATTAAGCAAGATAGCGCCTATGTAAGTGGCATGCCACTACCTCCTACATTGGAGAGTGAGAAATTCAGACTGAAAGAGGCCACTTTGCTCACATTTGAGCGAGGGTTGCTTGCCGATTTAGAGAATCTCACCTTTATAAGGTACAAGGCTAGGGAACATCCAACACCTAATAGTAAGAAGGCGATACCAACTGATCGCCTGAGGCATTTTCCTGTAGAGGGCAGCTTTACGCTGAAATCTGTTCGTGAATCTGCTGACGAGACGCTCTCGCAACAACGTCAAGACGCATTAGCACAATTTATCGTTGAAGGGCGGCTTACAAATCCATTCCAAGAAAAGCGGGCAGTTTTAGAGGTCGTTACAATCGGTGAGCGAACGTATTCTCAGTTACGTCGCATCATGTTAGATGACAGACCACTCAAGTTTGAGGCCCAAAAATGTAGGATGCAAAATGCCGCTAGAATCTTCATCCGTTGATTAGGAACACGCATACTGAACACCCCTACTCTCACGCTCGGCGCAGATACAATCGGTGCCTTTAAGCGCTCTGATTCAGGGAGTATCATTCAGCGTAGAAGGCTTACGCTTTTATGCTCCTTAACGATTCGATCGACCGCATTAGCCGCATCTTCGAGCTTTCGGCCGCCGGTTATAACCAGTTTGCCGGAACCAAACAAAAGAATCACCACTTTAGGATCCGATGCCCGGTAGACGAGGCCGGGAAACTGCTCGGGCTCCATTCACTTTCACCTCCTTTCCGCCACATTCCTTATCCCTCTTTCCCCCATACCATTTTTCGTGGACCCGATCATTGAGCAGATACGGCAGGAGCTGGAAGCACTGGCTAATCCTGAAATTCAGAAGAGCTCAAAGAGATTCTTCAAGGAAGAGATTCGGTGTTACGGCTTGAAGACCGCCACCGTGACTGCAATAGCAAAGAAATACTGGAAGGTGGTTAAGAACCGCCCAAAGCCGGAGATCTTTGCTCTCTGCGAGGAACTTTACCGGTCGGGATACACGGAGCAATCTTTCATCGTTTCTCAATGGACTCACGCCCTTTCGGGCCGGTATAAGCGCGAGGATCTTGCCGTCTTCCAGCGCTGGATCGATACGTACATCACCAACTGGGCGTCGTGCGACGGGTTCTGCAATCATACAATGGGTGACTTCATCGAACAATACCCGGAATATACCGATGAACTGAAACGCTGGACCCAGTCGAAAAACCGGTGGATGCGCCGGGCATCAGCCGTTTCTCTCATTGTCCCCGCAAAACACGGGAAGTTCTTAAAAGAGTCAATTGAAATTGCCGACCTGCTGCTAACCGATACAGACGATATGGTGCAGAAAGGGTACGGATGGTTACTGAAGGAGGCAAGCCGGAAGCACACTGACGAGGTCTTTGCCTATGTTATGAAAAAAAAGAGGCTGATGCCCCGGACGGCGCTGCGGTACGCGATTGAGCTGATGCCAAAGGAACTGAAGGCAGAAGCCATGAAAAAGGACTGGTAATTCCGGTTTTTTCGATAGAACTTACTTTCTTTTGCGAACTATAATCGCGCTAACGCCAGCGACCGCGCTAAGTCCCTGATGGATGCATAGAACGAAAGCGAATAGCGGGCGCTGTGCAGAAGGCGACATTGTTAAGTCAAAGCTCAACGCTTTTAGGAGCGTCCGAGGCGAATTACGGTGGTGATTTCTGCCAAGTCGACGGTTATAATCGTCGTTTCAGTTACGTTCGTGCCGTGCTGCGCATAAATAGGCAAAGATGAATCAGAACAGCACAGGGAGAATTGGGCACATGGTAGAGAAAGTGGTAATTATAGGAGGAGGCGCTGCTGGAATTAATGTTTTAGAGCTTTTGCTCAGAGGATGCAAAGATCCCGGGAAGATGGAGATAACGCTGCTCAAAAAGGAGGACGAAGGCTTCTTTTCCATGTGCGGGTTGCCTTTTGCATTGCAGGGTATGTATAGCACAAGCTTGCTCAACTTATTTCAACCAGATTTTTATGGAGATAAGGGAATCGACTTTAGGACTTCGGTTGAAGTCACTGAAATAGATCTTAAAGAAAATCATGTGCTTCTTAGCTCTGGCGAGCGGATATCTTATGATTTTTTGGTGATAGCCACGGGAAGTTTGCCCTTCATCCCGCCGATCACGGGGGCAGATATAGAAGGCGTCTATGCAATTGGCAGTAGCACGGATGGCAAACTCCTAGAGAAGGCCATAAATGAAGAAGAATTGGAAAACGCCCTAATCATTGGTGGCGGCTGGATCGGGCTGCAAACTGCGGTTGCTTTTTCGAAAAAGGGGATCACCACTAGAGTCGCAGAGAAGCGCCCCCACCTACTCCCCTCCATTCTTGACGGAGACACGGCATCGATTATTAAAAAATATCTGGATAGCGACTTAATATTTCTCCTGGGAACGACTGTCGATGCTATACAAGGATCGCACCAGGTAGAGTCGGTGAAGGCAGGTGTAGATGAATTTCCTGCAGATATTGTTCTTATATCTGCTGGGATGCTTCCCAACGTTGATATATCCGGGAGAGCAGGTATAGAAATAGGAGAGAGCGGCGGAATTGTTACCGATCTGTCGCTCAGAGTCAAAAAAGGAAGCGCCTATTTGAAAAACGTATATGCGCTTGGCGATTGTGTTGAAGTGATAGACGCAGTGACGTGTCGCCCCCGCCTCAGCTTGCTGGCATCAACCGCGCTGATCCAGGCCAGAGTGGTAGCCCATAACATACTGGGTGAACCTTCATACTACGAACCCTGTTTGAGCCCATCGGTGGCCAATATATTGGGCCTGCAGGTGGGATCGGTAGGAGCGACAAGTGAGATAGCGGGTAAATACGGGATACCAATCAAGGTTGGCAAATCTGTAAAACAAACGAAGGCCAGGTTCTTTCCGGGAGGAAAGGACATTACGGCTAAACTAATCTTCGAAGCATCTCGTGACAAACTAATAGGGGCGCAGATAATCTCTCAGGAATCCGTGGCGGAACGCATAAATGAGCTTACGCTTGGAATTAAGGCGGGGATTACTGCCAAAGACATTTGGATGAGAGAGCGATGCTTTGATCCATCGCTTACCATGGTGGAAGATGTTATAGTTGATGCGGCAATTAACGCTGTACAAAGCTGACTTCATTAGGAGACAATGGTTTGTGGCATCGATATACGAGGATACTGTTAAATTTCAGTCAACTAAGCGTCGCTGCCACTGACCTCAAGCCAAGTTTTGGCAAAGGCCCGCTCAAAAGCGTGGTGGCAAAAGCACGCAGTTGCGCCTTGAAAGCCCTTGGATGCACCTGCGGTTTATTATTACTGCAAGATTGACAGAACCAAACGGTTCGAAGAGGAATCTTATGGCGAAGTTCGTTCTTCGTGGTACCCGTCTTCGTAGATCTCAAGCACCGAGATCGCAAGCTGATGCACGTGCGTGCATATCACCTGCTGCAACACGTTAAAGATCAGGGCGGAAGTCGCGTAAAGGTAAACGACGCGCTCACACCTTGATACGTCGCTACCAACGTATGCGTTCCCACAGCCGTATTCGCAGCGCCGTTAGCGTCTATAACCCACGCGCCAAGCGGACTTTGCGGACCAAGCACACCTGCACCTTCTGTTCTCACCATTCCCGGCACTCCGTTGCTATTCCACGTTATTTGCGCCGCCTGCTCTGCGGTCGGTAGCTGCCCGTTGATGTAGACTGCAAAATACATGCCCTGCCCCATTGCCATCGTCGTCGGCCCATTGATGTAAAGTGTGGTCGGCGTAGGTGTTGGTGTAGGTGTTGGCACTATTGTGGGCGTTGGCGTAGACGACGGTGAGGCCGCCGTCGGTGAGGGTGAAGCCCCTACTATTGACGTCGTTGTTGCAGTTGTCGTCGTGGTAGCATTAGCTGTCGCGTTCGCAGAAACACTCGGACTCGGGTTCGTTGTTGAGCTGGTGCAACCAGCAACAGCACCAACAGCCAGCACAAGTGCGATAATAGCTACGACCTTTTTTATCATACGTTTCACCTTGTTCGGTTCGTGGAAGAATCAAAAGCGTAAGGCAGCGATAATACGATTTAAGGGTTACCTTTTGACCGCATTTAGGCTGCGCTCAAAAAGAAATAAGGAGTGAAGCGCTACGAAGATGATAGTTCGCTCTCCCTCTTCGCAGCTTTCCAGGCTGCTCGGACCCGTCTAAAAATCCTGCGCAGCGTTACGAAACACAGGCCAAGAAGCACGATAGCAACTACAGCCCCTCCAACGGGCCCGAGCACTGCAAACATAGCGGCAATGAGAAGCACGGCCACCACAAGCAGCCAGAAGCCTACGAACAAGAATAGCCCTAAAAATAGCCCCTGGACAAAAGACTCCCTTATTGTATCACCCCGGCCTCAGATGCCCCCGCTCCGGCGCTACGACGTGCCACTTGGATTCTCATCCAGCGCACACGTGACGATCACCGCACCGTGTTGGGCCTACGTTTGGCATTGTGCGTACCCCCTCAACATAGACCGTTTGCACGCGCTGAGTCGTAGGTGTGGGCCAGCGGCGGCTTCTTATGCCTCTCTAAGCAGGCATGCCATGTCAGCCTCGTCCTTATGGTCGTCCAAGCAGGCAAGTGCTAGCCGGAACATATCATCGTCAGAGAGGTCCTGCTTCTTGGCCGCCTCTATCTTGCGCTTGAGCAGAGTGAGCCACTCCCTCGTATCCTTCGAGATGGTTATGGTCGTTTTATCGTGCGTGTGTGTCATTTGTCATTCTTCCTGTGCTGCTTTGGCTATTAACGCTAGTACTTGTGATACTGTCTATTTGTATTTAGTTGCAGGTTGTCCAAAGGGCCTGCTCCAAAAAAATGCGGAAGTTCGCCGAGGGTGGGCGACATAGTCGCGTTAAGAGTCAAATCGTGCTTATAAGTTGACTCACGGTGTTCTGGGAGTCGAATGGATCACCTATCGAAATCGGCTGCCTGACCACGTACATGGTGCACGAAGCATCCGGCCGATACGACCTTTAAGACGCAACTACTAGGCTACCAACGGTGGGTGGTGCCCATGAATTTTCAGGATAAGCAACAGTACCGAGAGATTTATCCCCTGAAACTCGCGACAGATATCAGCTGTACTTTGCGGACTCATAAGCTCGTTTGCCAGTGGCAGTGCGACGACCAAAAGTGAGATAATCTAAGCCCACCGCTTTAGCGCAAGAGTACGTCAGAGAGAGCGCCTTAGGAGTCTTGAACGTGCACACGTTAGAATTGCGCAACGTGAACTCTGGATACGACAAAAAAACCGTCTTGCACGACGTAAGTCTCACGATACACGAGCCGTCGATATACGTCGTATTAGGTCCAAATGGAGCGGGGAAAACGACGCTGTTTAGGACCATCGCCGGCATTTTAGAGCCATATTCGGGAGAAGTCGTGTTTGACGGCGAGAACGTAACCTCGTCCCGTGACGTTAGAAAGCGGATAAACTACCTCTCGCACTACAACGCGATTGCTGAAGAGATGACGGTGTACAACGCACTCACGTTTTACGCCAACATGCAGGGAGGAAGCGCTGACGAGGTACTCGCGCTGTTACACCTCCAGGAACTTAGGGACACAAAAGTCTCTGACCTCTCGCAGGGACAGAAGAAGAGAGTCTCAATTGCGAAGGTGTTCCTTAGGGAGCGCGACCTCTACTTGATGGACGAGCCCACCTCAAACCTGGACCCCGGCTACTCGAAGGAGATCAGAGATATCCTCATTAAGCTGAGCAAGGATAAGATTGTCCTGTACTCCACGCACAACCTCTACGAAGCGAGCGACATCGGCACGAACCTCATCTTGATTAAGGATGGAACCATTGCGCTCGCCGACAAGATCGCAAACATCAAACTGAGAGAATACAGGGTGGGAATTAGGACCTCAACGGACATTTCAAAAATCGTGGACGCGAAGCGGGTAGAGCAGGGCTACTACGTCCTCAGCGTTTCGAACCCCGAAGAGGCAGGACGGATCCTAACGAAGCTAATCGAAAACGGGGTACTGGTGACGGAGATGCGGCAGCTCGAAAACCCGTTGCAAGAGCTGTTTGAAACGGCGTAACCGGTGAACGCGTGAAGAACAACTTTGTGCGCCAATTGGGACGCGATCCTGGAATAATCATCGTTACGAGAGGATTCGCTCTGAGTAAATCGTACATTATATTCGCGACATTCTTCACGGCGATGGCTATCCTCACGGCAAATTTTGGCAACGCATTCCTAGGAGGAGTGCCTGGAAGTAGCGGCATCGACGTCGGCACGTCACTCTCGCTTCTCTCCGTCGCGCTGACCGCTATTGCCGCTGTGACGCTTACGACGTCCGTCATTTTGCTCTACGTCTACGACAAGAATAACGGCGTGCTCGAGTATTTCCTCTCGCTCGGGATGAATCAAGGAGACATCTACAAGCGCTACCTGAAAGCGGGGGTCATTCTCGTGTCACTCCTTATGATAGCGGTGGCCGTTGCAAACGTTGCTGTGGGATTGATTCTGAGAGGTGACCTCACCGTCCCTCTCGAGGCATCGGCCCTTGCCGCCGCTTTGTCCCTCTCCCTCGTCTCTTTCGATACGATGGCTATGATGACGTTCAGCTCATTGCAAAAGCCGAGAGCGGGGGCAAATCAGCCGTTAGGCCTCGCCTTGGGGGGGTTGCTGGTGGTGCCCGCGTACTTAACCCCGTGGACTCTGCCTTTTATCGCAGTAGTCGTGGTAGATCTCGCTGAAGCCGTCGTCATCGCCGCTCTGGCGATCGCGCTGTTTGTCTTTTCAAGTAAACTCATCAGCAGGGAGAAGCTTCTTCCATAGCGATTCATGCGTGCCAAGCCAGCGGGATGGTAGCTGATCTAAATTCAACCAAGGTTCAGGTGCTAAATAAAAGGAAAACAGCATACTGTGTACATTTACATTGCTCCAATCGCGGATAACTCTTAACCCGGTATCGCTTAATACCAATTGTGAACCACCAAACGTCGCAGGTGTGCTGCCAAGGGTCGTCAATTCACGGAGAGAAAAAAGATGTGCACAATTAAAACCAAAAACGGCACGCAAATCTACTACAAGGACTGGGGCAACGGACAGCCTATAGTGTTTAGCCACGGTTGGCCCCTCAGTGCCGACGCATGGGATGCCCAGATGCTGTTTCTAGCGCAAAACGGCTATCGCGTGATTGCCCACGACCGCCGCAGTCACGGACGTTCGGAACAGACGTGGGACTGCAATACGATGGACCAGTATGCGGATGATCTTGCCGATCTTGTTAACGCGCTCAACCTGCGTGAGATGGTGATGGTCGGTCACTCCACGGGCGGCGGCGAAGTCGCTCGCTACATCGCACGGCACGGCACGTCCCGCGTCGCCAAGGCAGTGCTTGTCAGCGCGGTTCCGCCGCTGATGCTCAAAACTGCAGCCAATCCCAAGGGCACGCCACTCGCCGTGTTTGACGACATTCGCAAACACGTGTTTGCCAACCGCGCGCAGTTTTTCAAGGACTTTACGCTGCCCTTTTATGGCTATAACCGGCAAGGTGCGAAGGTATCTGAAGGCGTGCGCGAATCCTTCTGGCTGCAAGGAATGTTGGCGGGCATGACTGGCGTGTATGATTGCATCAAGCAATTTTCCGAGACCGACTTCACCGAGGATTTGAAAAAGATGACTATACCTACGTTGGTCGTACACGGGGACGATGACCAAATAGTGCCAATTAAAGCGGCCGCGCTGCGTACTGTCGAAATCGCGCCACAGGCGACATTGAAGGTGTATCAGGGCGCCCCGCACGGTCTGCCTACTATCTGCCAAGATCAGTTGAACGCCGACTTGCTCGCTTTTATTGCGGAGTGAGTACCCTGTGGCCGCGGTTTCCTGCTCCTTTACCGCAGGACTGGCTCACTGTGACCAATACTCGCCATCCACATCAACGCCGATGCGGTGCTGGTGTTGGGCGCGATGTATTCCATCTGGCCAGCCCTTTGGAGCTTGTGAGGCGATCAGAAGATGGGGCTGTGGCGGAGCACGTCCATGTCGGTGACGTAGAGCCGAAGAGGGAGCATCACCTTCGCTCTAAACGCAAATCATCAAACTATCTATTCCAAATCCACCTATCTACTTGAGATTGAAGAAGTATCATTTATCCAATAGGTTGATGATGTCCCCCTCTATTTCAACGGGTTTTGTTGTTGGCGAATACCGCTTAAAAGGCACACCTTCTTTGGAAACCAAGAATTTTGTAAAATTCCACTTTATGTTGCTTCCAAGAATACCTCCGGGTAACTCCTTTTTCAGATAAACAAAGAGAGGGTGGGTATCTTTACCGTTAACGTTTATTTTCTCGGAAATGAGGAACGTTACGCCAAAATTTATCAGGCACGCTTTGACCATGGTCTCATTTGTCTCTGGCTCCTGTTTAAACTGGTCGGAGGGAAAGCCAATCACCACAAGTCCCTTGTCTTTGTAAGTCTGGTGAAGTTCCTCGAGTTCTTTAAACTGACCCGCCAGACCGCATTTGGTCGCTGTGTTAACAATGAGAACAACCTTTCCACGAAATTCGGACATACTAACAGTTGATCCGAACGAATCACGAAACGTGATGTCATAAAATGCCATATCTTTAAAAACACCTATCCGCACTTATCTTGACACTCTCTAAATAATAGGGGTCGTTCTCGTCGCGCGGTACGAGAGTTATCTCATCATCCCAGGCGTCTTTTATCACGTAGGATTTGGCGACCGCATCGCAAAAATAGGTATGTCCATTTAGCGCCCCCCGGAGCGTATTATACTTAGCGACCACGTAACTCGTATTTTTATCAATAAGCGCGGTTTCGGGCGCGCCGTTAACCTCTATTGTCGATATGATTATTCCCTTAACGCCATCACGCGCTATCTGTGTTTGACTTGGACGGCAGCATGCCATTTTTAACCCTCTATGCCCTCGATGTTTATATCACTATTAACAATTCCTATGACGGATAGTCCTGCCGCAATCATGCCTTGCGACTTTTCTTTGAGTTGGAATAGGCAATGTCAAAGCGTTAAGGAGAGGCTCCGTTTCTGCATACCCCTTTTTTCGCACTTAAATAACTTTTTTGAATCACGAAAGTATTGCCTCTGAATAACACGGGATGGAGACTGAAGGACTTCTCACAGTTCCTTAAAAAAATACACCATATCCAGTCCCCTATAGATAATAAAGTCCCTTGCTGATCACTGAACGCGGCGTGGCGCGTTTTTACCTTGGCTTAGAATCTGAACCAGTCGTGGAGGAAACATCTTTCCGATAGAGGTTGAGGGATCCGCTCACTAGGAGCGCACATACTGAACACCCCCCCTCCCCTCTCACGCTCGGCGCAGATACAATCGGTGCCTTTGAGCGTCCTGATTCAGGGATTATCGTTCAGCGTAGAAGGCTTAAGCTGTTAAGCTCCTCAACGATTCGATCGACCGCATTGACCATATCTTCGGGCTTTTTCCCGCCGGTTATAACCAGTTTGCCGGAACCAAACAAAAGAATCACCACTTTAGGATCTGATAACCGGTAGACGAGGCCGGGAAACTGTTCGGGCTCGTACTCAATGTTCTCAAGCCCGAGACCTGTGGCAATTGCATTTAAATTCAAAACTGAGTGAAGATCTGCTGACGCGACGATGTTGCTCACCTTGACCTCCGGCGTTCCCTTCACGTCAATTCCGATATTTCGTAGACTTTGAAATAGATTTTCAAGGCCTTTATGAACCTCATCTATGCTCTTTGCACCCGTACAGACAATTTTTCCCGATCGAAAAATTAACGCGGTGGTCTTCGGGTCCTTGGTCCGATAAACGAGGCCGGGAAACCGTTCGGGGTCATAATCTGCACCCTCTAACGCAAGCGTGGCTTGCTTGAGGTTTATCTCTATTCCGATGCCGGTTGAGGCTACCACATTTTCAATTTTAATAGTGTCCCGCGGTTCA
>Ga0187884_10004043_pt1 | contig 11029 bp, 9 predicted proteins | sample June2016WEW_20_4_FD_132983 | JGI IMG/M metagenome (GOLD analysis project Ga0187884, IMG submission 132983) | Peatland microbial communities from SPRUCE experiment site at the Marcell Experimental Forest, Minnesota, USA - June2016WEW_20_40 | ecosystem: Environmental > Terrestrial > Soil >...
ACCGCGCCTTCGCCATTCTGAATCAGGTACAGCTCCTGGCCGAGCTCTTCATCGGCGACCACCACTGCCCCGGCCATCACATCGCTGTGTCCACAGAGAAACTTAGTTGCGGAATGCAGGACAATATCGGCGCCTAACTCCAGCGGTCGCTGCAAATAAGGCGACATTGTGCTGTTATCAACGCAAACCAGTGCGCCTTTGCGGTGCGCGATATCTGAAACCGCGACGATGTCGATGATTTGCAGTAACGGATTGGTCGGGCTCTCAAGGAACACCAGCTTGGTTTTATCAGTGATCGCATTCGCGACCGCGTCGAGGTTGGTGAAGTCCACGTAGCGCACATGAATGCCGCGCTTGACCAGGATCCGCGAGAAGAGCCGGTAGGTACCACCGTACAAGTCGTCGCAGGCGAGGATCTCTTCGCCCGGCGATACCAGCCGTGTGACCGCGGTGATCGCAGCCAACCCGGTTGCAAAGCAGAAGCCGCGCGTGCCGCTCTCCAGGTCTGCAATCTGTTTTTCGACCACAGCTCGCGTGGGATTACCACTGCGCGAGTAGTCATATTCTCCGAAGGCGGTCGCGTCGTCCTGGCGAAAGGTTGCCGTCTGGTAGATGGGCGTGTTGGCGGGCGTGAAACGATCGCCGGGTGCTGGATTAAACGTCAGTAGCCTGGTTGCGAATTTCACGCTGCACCTCCCTGATCGGTAGCTAGCGGCCAGTACCCGGTCGCCAGTTGAACTGCGAGTTTCCCGCTTGTCTGCCCTATCGCCGCCGGTGCCGCCGCGGTGCGAGTCTGTTGTGTCCCACGCCTTTCGCGGCTGAGGTCGAACAGGTCAGCCATCACAGCTGCCGTCGTAGGCCAGCGGCCCGCGCCGCGCCCGGTCCACACATGCTGCACCTCGGAGTGTCCGGTGTTGATCAGCAGACAGTTCTCTTCATTCTTGATTTGCGCAAACGAGTGCGAGGCATCGAAGAGGCAGGGCTTTACTTCCAGGTGAACCCGGCCGTTCGAAATTTGCGCTGTGCCCACCAGCCGTGCGCGCCCACCGTTCCGAGCGGCGGACTGCACCCAGTCGGGATCGATGCCTTCGATACCAGTAGAACTTACATAGTGTGCCGTCGTCTGCGGAAAGGCTCGTCGAGCCAGCAGCCGCAGTTTGCAAACGGTGTCTGATCCGGACAGGTCGGCGCTTGGATCCTGCTCGGCAAAGCCATGTTCCTGGGCCTCGGTAATTGCCTGCTCCCATGAGCAACCTGCCGCCATGCGGTCGAGGATGTAGTTGCACGTGCCGTTCAATACTCCCGACACTGAAACGATCTCGTGGTCCTGCGCTAGTGCGCGAACCGCTTCAAGAGCAGGAACCGCGCCACCCACCGCCGCCGAATAACGAAGGTCACGATGGGTTTCGAGTTGAGCATCGCCAGCCAGGAGAAGCTTGTTCGCAGTCACAACCGGCTTGCCTGCCGCGAGCGCCGCGTTCACCAACTCTCCCGCCGGATCGGTACCACCGATCAGTTCAACCACCACGTCGACATCGTCGATCACGTCCCAGCAATCGCGGGTCAGCAGATTGCGAGGAGCATGATCGGAGTGCAGCTCGGGCCGTCGGACAGCGATTCCGGTGACATCGAATAGATGGGGATGCTTCCACAATTCCTGAAACACGCCTAAACCAACCGTGCCCAGGCCCAGCAGCCCGATCTTCAGCGGGGCCTGTGACAAGCTCCTCGGTGACAGGACTGAGCGGTGGCTGCCGACGATGGTTGCATGATTCTCGCCAAGCGCCGCCACTTCGAAAGGAACTTGTGTCTTCTTACCGAAGGCGATGGCCTTACGTTGCACTACCTTGCCGGCAACGAAAAGCGCATCCGCGAAATTGATTTCGTCGAAACGCTTGGCGTCCGCGCAGGTGGCCGGATCGCTGTCGTAGATGCCGTCCACATCTTTCACCAGCCGGCAACGAGCGTTGAGCTGTTTAGCCAGGAAAAGCGCCGACAGATCAGAGCCGCCTCGCCCAAACAGAGCCACACGGCCCTGGCGATCGCGAGCGACGAAGCCGGGAACCACGGCGACCCGCCCTTGCGACAGCACATTTTGGATTTCGGTGATATCGGCGCTGACCGGCTCGGTGTCGTTAGAGTTGGTGTCGGCGATCAACTGAATCTGGCTGGGATCGAGCACCTGGGCCGGAATTCCGAAGCGGTCGAGTTCAAGGGTCAGAAATGCAGACGCAACTTCCTCGCCCGTCGCCACAATGCGCGCGATTGCTTCGGAGTTGCAATCCCCGTATTCCTTGACCGTCCCCAGCAGGCGATCGGTTTCCCCGGCGAAGGCCGACACCACGGCTACGACGTTGTGCTGCCGCCGAATCCAGCGATAGATTTCGTGCACAGCCTGCGGAAGGTCAGAGCGTGATTGCAGGACCGAGCTGCCAAACTTCAGAACAATTACTTTGCGAGACATGTCTCGACCTCCTTCGCCTCGCCGATTTCGATGGCGGCGAGCGCGTTCTCGAGGTCGGAAATGATGTCTGCGGGATTCTCCAGTCCAACGGAGAGCCGCACCAGGCCGTCGCTGATGCCCGTGCGGTCACGAATTTCGCGGGGCACATCGCCGTGCGTCATGGAGACTGGATGGGTGATCAAAGTCTCGACCGCTCCAAGGTTCTCGGCCAGGATGCAGAGGCGAACCGTGTTCATCAGCTGAATGCCAGCCTCGGCACCTCCCTTCAGTTCGAAGGCGAGTATTCCGCCGGGAAGAGCCTGTTGCGTTTGAGCGAGGGCCAGTTGCGGGAAGCTAGCCAGGCCGGGGAAATGAACGTGGGCGACTTTGGGATGCTGCTCCAGCCACTCGGCGACCTTCTGCGCATTGGTGGAGTGCTGCTGCAGGCGCAAGGGAAGCGTCTTGAGTCCCCGCAGCGTCAACCATGACTCCTGCGGAGACTGGATACAACCAAGCGTCTTGCGCACCAGGCGCAGGCGCTCCAGCAACACTTCATCTCGAGTCGCGATGGAACCACCCACGGTTGAGTTGTGTCCCTCAATGTACTTGGTGGTCGAGAGCAGCGTGATGTCCGCACCCAGATCCAGCGGCCGCTGCAGCACGGGAGTCAGGAAGGTGTTATCGACAGCAACCTTGATGCCGGCTTTGTGCGCCACCTTGACGACGGCGGCAATGTCCGTCAACTTCAGCGTGGGATTTGCGGGCGTCTCAATGAACACGAGCTGCGTGTCAGGACGAATGGCTTGCGCAACTGCGTCAAGATTGGCGGTGTCAACAAACGAAGCCTCAACCCCAAAGTTGGTCAGGATCTGTTGGAACAGCCGCACCGTCCCGCCGTAAACGACGTCTGAGACGACAACATGATTGCCTGCCTTCAGAACACCCAGGAAGAGCGAAGAGATCGCAGCCATGCCGGTGGCGAAGCACACCGCGGGCGGCGTGTCCTCCAGCGCACCCAGCGCGGCTTCCAGGGCAGAGACCGTGGGATTGGATGCGCGTGAGTAGGTAAAGCCCTTGTGAACGCCGACAGCCTGCTGATGGTAGGTCGTGGATTGGTAGATAGGGGTGAGGACAGCGCCGGTCGCCGGATCGGGCCTTAAACCACCGCGCACTGCAGTTGTCGCAAACAGCTCAGCCGAAAAAGCCATGAAATGCTCCAATCGAGAATTGCCCAGAAACAGCAAGACCGCCTGAGTCCTAGGCGGCCGGTCACGATTGGAGTTTTTTCTGCTTGGGCTGTCAGACTCCGAATGTGTACCAGGCACCGCCTAGGGTGCACATGGCCATGGTCATTCGTGGAGTAATTGACAACATGCTTGTAAGGTAGCTGATTGGTTCAATCAGTGTCAAGCTTTGCAGAGGTATCCGGGTGCAACTAACAGGGAATGTGCCGTGCTGAACCTGCTGCACTCAAATCCAAAAGAGTAGGCCGCCGGAGCGAAGCGGCGGCCTGTTCCTGGCGTTATGCGGTGGTTACCGGAACGCCGACACAAACTTGGATGCCTGGCCTTGCAGAAAGCTTGCCTGTGGAAATAATAAAAGCAGCAGCTCCGTTTCGGTTTTGTTTCGGCTTCGACCCATTAAAGGATTCGCGCAATTCCCATTGAGGAGAGCTGCTGGTGACGCCGCGCCCCCAAAGTTTGAGGCGAGACGAAAATGCCCCTCCGCAGGACGCGAAAGGGCATTGGGATGATGGTGTAGAGCCGATTACTTGGCAAAGGCGCTGATCGCCGTAGCTTCGTCATCTTTTACGTCGAAGACCGTATAAAGCTTCGTGATCTGAAGCAGGTCGTGAACTTTCTTGGTCAGGTTCAGCAGCTTCAACTCGCCGCCCTGGTTGCGGACGGAGGTGAATGCGCTGACCAGTTCACCGATGCCGGAGCTGTCGATGTAGCTGACATCGCCGAGGTTCAGCAGGATCTTCTTCTGCCCTTTGCCCAGCAGGTCCTTGATGGTGTCGCGCAACACGACACTGCCCTCGCCGAGTGTAATTCGTCCGCTCAGATCGACGATGGTGATGCCGTCTACCTGCCGCGTGCTCGCTTTCATGCTCACGTAGAAGCCTCCTGGCGGTCCAGGTCACTGCTCTGGAGCCGCTTGATCAAAATAATTTCAGTGCCGGGGTTCATTTTACGAAACCGAACTTCATCCATGAATGCCCGCATCAAAAATATGCCACGGCCCGACCCCTTTAACAGGTTCTCCGGGGCAAGCGGATCGGGAACCTCTTCCGGCACAAAGCCCGTGCCTTCATCGGTGATGGTGACGATCAGCTCCTGGCCTTTGTGCTCCAAGGTCAGGTTCACACGCTTGTTCGTATCATAAGCGTTGCCATGCAGAACGGCATTGATCATCGCCTCGCGAACCGCCATCGAGACGCCGCTGCGAGTATCCTCGTCCATTCCCGCTTGCGCCGCAATCCGGTCGGCCATTTCTTCGGCCTTATTCACGCTTTCCAGCGTGGACTCCATCCTGTAGGTTACGCGTTGTGGCGCGGTCATCAATCGCTCGCTCGGCTGAGTCCCAACCCGCCTTCGTGCTCGGGAAACGGAATCCTCAGGAATTCTGCAGTTTGCCTGTTCGCGACAGACTTGTCAACGCAAGTGTGATGTGGACTGAGAACGCAGTGTTGTTGCCAAAACGGGAAGGGTGTCAGTGATTGCATCAAACAAGGTTCAGAGCGACGCCGCTTACGGCATCTATCGGTTAGACGGAAGAAATCGAAAAGGTCACATGCAGCGTAAGCGACCACATTGGCGCGCGACCCGTTGCTGTGCCACCACGAATGGGCTAAGATTGTAACGAACGTTCGTACGAGTTGTTCCTCGCCTCCACTGTAAACAAGCTTACCAAGGATGCCAGCCTCCACTACAACTCGCGATCTTAATCGTCCCGGCCCGCAGGACTCGCGCTTCGACCGTCGCTTCGCGGAGATCCTCGATTACGGTACGGAGGTTTTCGCTGATAAGGGCTACGAGGGCGCCTCCATGCGCGATCTCTCGCGCCTGAGCGGCATCTCGCTGGCAGGGCTTTATTATTACTTCGAATCCAAAGAGAAACTGCTGTACTTCATCCAGCAGCACACCTTCAACACTATCATCGAGCGGCTGCGGGGACGTTTGGCCACCAGCGAAGATCCGGAAACACGCATTCGCATCTTCGTGCATAACCACGTGGACTACTCCGTGGCCAAACAGAAGGCGATGAAAGTTTTGTCGCATGAAGATGACGTGCTGAAGAACGGCTACGGAGCCGAGCTGGCGGCGATCAAGCGTGAGTATTACCGCATCTGTGTGGGGCTGGTGGAAGAACTGGTCAAGGCCGAAGGGCTGAAAGCCGCGGGCTCGGGCGCTGGTAGCGGCGGTGGTATCGATACCCGTACCGCCGTCCTGGGACTGTTCGGCATGATGAACTGGCTCTACACCTGGTACCGCCCGCGCGTTGATCCTAACGCCGAAGTGCTGGCGCGGCAGTTTAGCGACATCTTTCTCGGAGGGATCCGCGCGGGAGGAAAGTCCGGGTACGATGGCAGCGGTCAGCAGAAGAAAGCCGTCCCGCGAAAGTCGACGGGAGCAAAGATCTAGTCGTAAGAATCAAATATCAACTCACGGAAGGAATATTCAGGAATGGGTACGACTACCTCGACGACAACCGAGAAAAAGTTGATTGGTTATCGCGTCGACATAGGCGTTGCGGTGATCGAGTTGAACGATCCGCCAGCCAACACCTACAGCTATGAGATGAACCGTCAGCTCGACGATGCGATTCTGCAGGCGCGAATGGACGAGGGCGTTTATGTCATCGTGCTGACCGGCGCCGGCGAAAAGTTTTTCTCCGCTGGCGCAAATATCCAGATGTTGACCGAGGTCGATCCCACCTTCAAATATTACTTCTGCCTGCATGCCAACGAGACCTTGCTGCGGCTGGAAAACACTCCCAAGCTGGTCATTGCAGCCCTGAACGGTCATTGCGTTGGCGGCGGCCTAGAGATAGCGATGGCTGCCGACCTGCGCATAGCGCGTAAAGGCGGCGGGAAGATCGGACTGCCGGAAGTAAACCTCGGCGTGCTCCCCGGAACCGGTGGAACTCAGCGTCTGTCAAGGCTTTTGGGCAAATCGAAAGCGATTGAGCTGATGGTTACCGGCAAGACATTCTCGTTCGACGACGCGAAACAGATCGGTCTGGTGAACGAGGTTTTCGAAGGCGAAGGCTTTATGGATCGTGTGATGGAATACGCTCATCAGTTCTGTCCTCCGAACAAGGCGGCGAAAGCGGTGGGACGAATCAAGCGCGCCGTGCAGACCGGGTGGGAAATTCCCATGGAAGCTGGATTGGCGCTGGAACGTGAGAACCAGCAGCTTCTGTTTGAAAGCGATGACGCTACCGAAGGCCTGGCGGCGTACATCGAGAAGCGGCCAGCAAAGTTCACCGGGAAATAGCTTAAGGGTGATATCTCTTTTAGCCGTGGGCGTAAGCGCGGTGTTTGGCGTGAAGGAGGTTCTTGTAGCCGCAGAAGCGGGCTCGAGCGCGATGATGTCGATGAATTCCAATTCGAGTTACACCCGGATTGCCGTCGAGCTTCAGCCTCCGGCGGCGCGTATCACTCTCAATAATCCGCCGCTGAATGTCATCGACATTCCGATGATGGAGGAACTGCGCGCTGCTTTGGAACAAATCGAGACTCGTCCAGAGATTACCGTCATCGTGTTCGCGGGCTCCGAGCGTGCCTTTTCCAGCGGCGTAAACATCGCGGACCACACCCCGGACAAGGTTCGCGGGATGCTTGCCGACTTCCACAGCGTCATCCGCTCGGTGGTTAGCAGTGGCAAGCTGACGATTGCGAGCGTGCGACGGCACTGCCTAGGTGGAGGCGCGGAGTTGGCCTTGATGTGCGACATCATTTACGCCTCGCCAGACTCGGTCTGGGGATTTCCGGAGATCAAGCTGGCCTGCTACGCGCCGGTGGCCAGTGTAGCCTTATCCGCCATTGTGGGACAAAAGCTGGCCGCGGAACTGCTGCTGACCGACCGAACATTGACCGGTGACGAGGCGCTGGCGGCGGGATTGGTGAATGGCTTGGCCGGCGATCCTGAAACGCTGGTTGCCGAATGTGTGCAGCGCGTATCGCAGCTGAGTCCGGCGGCGCTACGAATTGCCAAGAAGGCTTTTTACGCCTGGGATTCGATGCACTTCGACAAAGGCCTGGCGCGTGCCGAGCAGATTTACACGGACGAACTGATGAAGACAGCCGACGCTCACGAAGGCGTCGCAGCCTTCATAGAGCGCCGCCGGCCAAAGTGGGTGGGGAAGTGACGCTAGATTACGAGATTAATCCCGCAGAGCTAAAAGCCTTGCTGGATAGCCATTCCGACGTTGTGGTGCTCGACGTTAGAGAGCCGTGGGAGATCGAGACGGCTAGCATCGCAGGCAGCAAGAACATTCCGATGGGCGACATCCCGGCACGCTTTAGCGAGGAGTTGGACCCAGAGAAGCACATTGTCGTCATCTGTCATCACGGCGTGCGGTCGATGAACGTTACAGCATGGCTACGGCAGCAAGGCTTGGAAGACGTGCAGTCGTTACGTGGAGGCATCGATCGCTGGTCGAGGGAAATCGATCCGAAGGTACCATTGTATTAACAGCGCATTCGGCAGTTAGCATTTGGCACTTAGTTAAACGTCTAACCCGAATGCTAATTGCCAAATGCCAATTGCGATCTATAGGTTCAAAAGATGAAAAAAGAACTGATTGAACTGCGCATCAACAAGCGCTCCTATGAGCTAGCTGTCGAGCCCAGCAAGCTTCTGCTGGACACATTACGGGAAGACCTTGATCTGACAGGATCGAAGCGGGGCTGCGACGATTCTTCCTGCGGCGCCTGCACCGTGCAGATCGACGGCGTTCCGATGCTGTCGTGCACCATGCTGGCGGCCAGTTGCGAAGGTCAGGAGATCACGACCGTCGAAGGCCTTGCCGATCACGGAAGCCTGGCCGCCTTGCAGAAGGCGTATGGCGACTTCGGTGGAGCGCAGTGTGGCTTCTGCACGCCGGGCTTCATGATGACCGTGAAAGCATTGCTGGCGGCGAATTCGGATCCTACTGAGGACGAGATCCGCGAAGCTCTGAGCAGCAATCTCTGCCGCTGCACCGGATACCTGCAAATGTTCCAGGCAATCCGCGCGGCCATCCAAGCCGAGCAAAAGGGTATGAAACAAGAGTTGGTAGGGGCGAAGTAGCTCCTGTGAGGAAGCATGTTGCGAGTATAGGGGTCCTTCGACTCCGGCTCGCAAGAGCGCGATCCTCCGCCCAGGATGACACTGTGAAGGCTGATTGCTAATTGCTAATTGCTAAAGGCTAAAACTTAATGAGTGATTTTTCTGTAATCGGTAAACCGATCGCCATGATCGACGCCGCGGGCAAGACCACTGGCGCGGGTAAGTACACTGATGATTTCAAGCTTCCCGGAATGCTCGTGGGAAAGATTCTCCACTCTCCTTATCCGCACGCCCGTATCGTGAGCATCGATACCTCGCGAGCGAAGGCGCTGGAGGGCGTCGTTGCCGTGGTGACTGGCGAAGACGCGCCCAATACGTATGGCATCCTTCCGGTGGGACATGATGAGACAGCGCTGGCCGTCGGCAAGGTGCGCTACGTTGGCGATCACGTCGCATGTGTGGCGGCCGTCAGTGAAGCGATTGCCGAGCGCGCCCTCGAACTCATCGACGTTGAGTACGAGCCGCTGCCGGCATATTTCGATCCCGAGCAGTCGATGAAGGCGGAGAGCGACCTGATTCACGAGAACCGCCCCAACAACATCGAGAAGGATTATCACCACGTCTTCGGCGATCCCGAGAAGGGTTTCGCCGAGGCAGATTACATCGCCGAAGGTCGCTATATCGCCAATGAAGTCACGCATGCGGCGATGGAGCCCCACTCCACGCTGGCGAATTTCGAGCTCGACCCCCATACCGGTAAGCTGGGTCGCCTGACCATGTGGTCGTCGACCCAAGTGCCGTATTACCTTCAACACAAGCTCTCGCTGGTACTGGAACTGCCGATGTCGCAGATCAGGGTCATCAAGCCGCTGGTGGGCGGCGGCTTCGGCGGCAAGAGCGAGATCATTCCGCTGGAAATCATCGCGGCTGTCACCGCGCGCGCGGCTAAGGCGCCGGTCAAAATCACCTACACCCGCGAAGAAGTGTTCTGGGCGCACCGTGGGCGTCCGCGGACCATCATCGACCTCAAAACAGGAGTCAAGAACGACGGTCGAATCACCGCTGTAGCCTGCAAGGTCATTCAAGACGGCGGAGCCTACTGCTCGTACGGTGTCGTAACCATTTTGTACTCGGGCGCTCTGCTGGGCGCTTTGTACGACATTCCTCACATCCGGTACGACGGCTTTCGCGTGCTCACCAACAAGCCCGCCTGTGGCGCCATGCGCGGGCACGGCACGGTCAACGTACGCTTTGCCTTTGAATCGCAGATGGACGAGATTTGCGCGAAGCTGAATCTCGATCCGGCGACGGTGCGGCGCAAGAACCTTCTCAAGCCGCCCACCATCACCGTTAATGGTCTGCGCGTCCTGAGCTACGGCTTACCCGAATGCATCGACAAAGTTATCGATCACTCGCAGTGGGCGGAGCGCAAAGGCAAGTTGCCCAAGGGACACGGCCTGGGCATGGCCTGCAGCCACTACGTGAGCGGTGCGGCCAACAGCATCATCCGCTCCGACATGCCGCACTCGACGGTGAACATCAAGATTGATCGCGATGGCGGTGTGGTGGTTTACACCGGCGCATCCGAAATCGGGCAGGGCTCGGACACCATGACCGCGCAAGTTGTCGCCGAGGTTCTCGGCTGCAGTATTTCACGCGTTCGGGTGATCGCCGCCGATACCGATCTTACTCCCATCGACCTCGGGTCGTATTCCAGCCGGGTTACGTTCATGGCCGGCAATGCAGCCTTGCGAGCGGCGCAGGATGTGAAGAAGAACATCGTCAGCGCGGCTGCCAAACGCATGGATTGTGCTCCGGAGGATGTCATCATGCGCGGCGACCGCGTCTACAAGCGCGGAGGCGCGACGGGCGGTCATGATCCCGACGCGGCGGAAATCCTGGAGAAGATCGACGCTCCTCGCGGTCGCGTTGACGGACAGATCTTGCGTGGATCGGTTTTGCAGAAGCGCAAGGAAGAAGCTCCTAAAGAACACATGAGCTTCGAGGAAGCGGTAGTTTCGGCTATCGATTTTCACAGCGGTTTGACCGGCACGGGTTCGTACCAGCCTCCTGTAGAGGCTCGCGGTGGTCGTCACAAGGGCGGAGGCGTCGGGCCGTCGCCGGCGTACTCTTACTCGGCACAGGTGGCTGAGGTCAGCGTCGATGAAGAAACCGGCCAGGTCACAGTGCACAAGATCTGGGCTGCGCACGATTGTGGACGCGCGCTGAACCCCGTGGCCGTTGAAGGCCAGGTAATCGGATCGGTGTGGATGGGATTGGGTCAGGCGCTGGAAGAAGAGATGATCTGGAA
>Ga0187884_10004055_pt1 | contig 11005 bp, 5 predicted proteins | sample June2016WEW_20_4_FD_132983 | JGI IMG/M metagenome (GOLD analysis project Ga0187884, IMG submission 132983) | Peatland microbial communities from SPRUCE experiment site at the Marcell Experimental Forest, Minnesota, USA - June2016WEW_20_40 | ecosystem: Environmental > Terrestrial > Soil >...
GCCTCTGCCTCCTGAAAGGAGGGCGTGCCGGGTTGGACGCCCTTGCGGATGAGGAGTTCAGCGAGAAGATAGTTGAGGATGGGATCGTCGGGCGCCTTCGCGAGACGCTGCTTCACAACCTGCACAGACTCGTCCAGTTTGTTTTCCTGGAGGAGCGAGATGCCCAGCGCCACGGAGCTGTCATTCTGGAGGGGGTTCAAGGCTGCGGCTTTGCGGAAATCGGCGTCCGCCTCGTCGTAGTGGTCCATCTGCACCTCGAGGACGCCGCGCTCAAGATAGAGAGGGGCGGAATCGGGCAGGGCGTGCAATCCGGCGCTGACCACATCGACGCCCACCTTGAAGGACCCATGATCCAAGCTGAGGGTGGCCAGGTCAAGATAATTATCAATGTCGCCTGGGGCAAGCTTGATAGCCTTCTGCAAGGCCGCGACCGCCAGGGGCGTCTGCTGATCGGCTTCGTAGACCGCCGCGATCAGATTCAAGGCCGCCGCCCTTTGCCTTTCCGGACCATCCTCCGTGAGGGGCAGCAGGGTGCGAATGGCATCCGCGTAGTTGTGCGCACCGTACTGGGCGAGCCCGAAGCTATAGAGGGCCTCCGGATCTTGGGGCCGAAGTTCAGCAATCCGCTGGAAGACCGGAAGCGCTTCCGCAGCGCGATGCAAATGAACCAGACAGGCGCCGAATTGCGCGAGAGCCGGAACATTATTCGCCACCACCTGAGGACTCTCTTGGTAGTGCGCAACGGTGGTGGTGCAGTCTTTTCGTTTGAAGGCGAGTGCCGCCATCATCGCGTGGGACGTCTGGTCATCGGGGTTCAAGCGAAGCAGCTTCTCCAGGAAAGGCAGCGCCTTGGGGCTGCCAGCTTGGAATTCAAGCTGCGCGGCGGCCTCCAGCGCGGCGCGGTTGTTCGGATCGATTTGGAGCGCGTGCTCGAAGGCCGCCAGGCTCTCCTGGGGCCGGTCCAGGCCCTGGAAGGCCATCCCTTGTAAGGTCCAGGCGCGCGGGTCGGTGGGATGGGCGCGCGCCAAATCCTGGGCCAGGCGCAGAGCCCGCGCATTGTCGTGGGACTCGAGCGCCTGCACGACGGACTGCGGAGTGGGAGGGGGGCTGGTTTGCGCGCGAGTGAGCGCGGCAAGCGAGAACCAAAAGGCGACGGAAAGAAACCCAGCGAAAACCCTCGATCGCACGCGGGAGGCCGCCACGCGCTTCCGCCGCGGAGATAAAAGGGACTGAAACACTTGCTCAAGTGGTTTCGCTCTGGCTCGCACTGCCACCTCGGCCGGAGCCGTGCCGGCCACCGGCAACGCTAAGCATACTCCCTTTCGGGGCCTGGCGGTGTCTGGGGGGGGAATTAGCGTCATGGCCAGGCTTTGAGCGACTTGCGAGGTCTGGAAACATGATCTCCGTCCAGGGGAGCTTCTGCCTGCATGGCAGAAGCTCCCCACGGACGGCGTGTAGCTCGGGTCTTAATCCTTCAACCTGAGCTACGGTTCTTTCCTAACGACTTGCTAGAACGTCAACTTGATGGCGACATCCCACCATCGCGGGAGCTGTGCTGAGGTTACCTTCCCAAAGGTTGCATCCGGCGGGTTCGCATCCACGTTGCCAAGGTTTTGCCGGTTGAAGAGGTTGAAGAATTCAAAGCGAAGCTGCAGATTCATGCTTTCTTTGATTCGGTTGTTCTTATAGAAAGCAGCGTCCGTCTCCGCGAAGTAGGGTTGGCGGAAGGCGTTCTGCTTCTCGTTGCCTTCCGATCCCAGGGTGGGCTGAGTAAATTGACCAGGGGTAAAGACCCCGGTGTTGAGGAAAGCGTTACGAGACGTCGCCTCGGTATAATTTGTAGCGTTCGGGTAAGCCAAGCTGTCTCCATCCGCGTTATAGTCGCCGCTATTTGCGGCGAGTCCGGTAATCGGATTGCTCACCGAGGGGCAATGGGCACTTACGGCACATACGGGAATGAACGAGTTGGTATTCACTACGGTGAACGGGTAGCCGGACTGCAAAATGCTCGTGCCGCTAACTCCCCAGCCGCCGGTCAGATGACCGACCAATCCATTTCCGTGATTCAGGCCGGGAAGCGAATAGTTGAGGGTGAGCGAGAAGCGGTTCGGAGCATCCCAGGGAGAGGGGCCATAATAGTTCCCCGGGTCGAGACCTGCAGCGACCTGCCCTGGGGCTATGGGGTAATTGCCCGCATCATCCTTGGACTGCGAGCGCGTATACGAGGCATCGAAGAACCCGTGGGAGAATCGGCCGCGGAAATCAAAGAACACAGCCTCGTAATTGCCGTAGCGATTGTTGTCTGCGTACGTAATGGAGCCGAAGCTTGGATTGATCCGAGTCGGAGACAGGCTTTCGTGTTGAATCAAGTCGCCCTGATAAGCGTTGATGTCGACTCCGTAACTAACGATGCCCTGCTGGTTGCTGTTGCCCACCGAATCGTACGAGTGAGATCCCGAATAACCAACGCTGGCGACGTATCGGCTTCCGAATTTTCGCTCCAGGGTCAACGCCCAAATATCGGCCCTCGGCGACTTCAAGTTCGGGTTTATGCCTCCGATAGGGAAGTCAAGCCCCGTAATGCCGCCCACACTGTTGAGCCCCGCCGTGAAGCTCGGAACCGTATACCCGAAGGGGGGCTTGTTGGAGTTTCCAAGAGCGAGTATAGGAGGCCCAGCAATCTCTACTCCGTTGATCGTTGTCCCGCCGGCAAAAAAAGTCGGCTCCACGCCCCCCGGGGGATTGCCTCGAAATTCCTCTTGGACGTTGGCTTGCGTCAGCCAATTGTTGTAGATGCCGAATCCGCCATGCAGAACCCAATTGCCGCTCCCCGTTGGATCCCACGCAAATCCAATGGTGGGACTAAGGAGATCGCTCACAGAATGATTGAGGGCGTTGTACGTCGACTTAGCAAAGCCATTCGCGACCGTGTTCTCGTACGGGGTGAAACTGGCATTGGGAGATGTGGACGGACCCAGATAGTAATTCCCAAACACCGTGCTGGAACTACGGGTGTAAGGGTTGCCCGAGTCATCCCATCGCAGGCCCAGCGTTAAGGTCAGGTTCTTCTTCGCCTTCCAAACATCCTGGGCAAAGAGTCCCCAGGTGCTGGATGCCGCGTTCCATGACCACAACAACGGTTTGCCCGTCGTCGGGTCGTACATGGGGCCGGCTTCCCTTGCCGGGGCGTCTTGGACCAGCTCCGTTAAATCGTTGAAAGAGATGGTCGGCGTGGAGTACGGCCCTTGAAAGGGCTCTACGTCATCGCCAAACCACCCCTGGTAGCCGAACTTCAGCGTGTGCGCTCCCCGGATGTGGGTTAGGACGTCCTGCCAGTGATAGTTGTGTTGAATGAAATCACCTTGGGCGAAGCCCACGCCAAAGGCATTACCTCCGTCAGCATTGATCCCCGTGACGGCGATGTCAGGGACCGTGTAATCAGGGGCGCCACTGCCGAGCGTACCCTCCACACGGCTACCACCGAAATTCACTTCGTTTAACGTGGTGGGAGAGAAGGTGTGGGTCCAATTAAACTGATAGGCGCGTTCCCAGTTCTGGTTGTTGGCGGGAGAGAACTGGGGCACGGCTGTCGGCTCACCGTAACTCAAAGTCGTGCGGTAAAAGCTGCCGTAGATTCGGTCGTTTTTGAAATACTTGTCGATGCGGACGAACCACTGGGTCCCATTCCGAACGGCCGTGCCATTAAACACACCGCTGTCGATCATGTCCAGCGAGCACGGGATGGAAACCGTAGCGGTGACGGGTATCGTTGTCTGGCCGGCCGGGCACCCCGCCGCCCCGATTAGATCCTGAGCCGCTGTCTTGCCGACAGTGACGTTGCTCAGATGAGCAGGCACGTATTTGCCCAACAAACCCGTGCCGATCGTGCTCGGGAAATTCGCCTGAGCCCACGAGGTGAACGCCGGATCGGCGAACGTTTCACCACCCGTGGTCGTGGCCTTAGACGAGCGCAAGGGCTCGATGTCAAAGAAGAAGAAAAACTGTTTGTGCGGGATCACGGGGCCGCCAATTCCGGCGGAGATATTGTTACTGTGAAACCCCGCGTACGTGGGGGGACCTAAATCCCCACGGGCGAACATACCCTGGTAGTTGAAATAATCATCGACGATACCATGGAATTTGTCGGTCCCGGATTTCGTCGTCATGTATGTTTGGATTCCGTCCGACCGGCCAGATTCAGCCGTAAACGTATTGACCTGGATGGCGGTTTCCTGAATCGAGTCGGGGTTGGGGGTCAGATTTAGGATCCCTTGGCGGATTCCGCTGGTGACGTCGAGTCCGTCTACAACCCACATATTCGACATCTGGCCTTCGCCGTTGGCGCTGGCGTCAAGCTGCGTCTCCGTCGAGTAATTGTCCACCCCGGACCCTGGCGTCCCGGCCGCGCCGGGTACACCGTTGCCCACGCTTCCCAATCCGGTGACGCCAGGCGCCATGTTGGCTAACGTAACTAACTGGCGGCCGGCGACGGGCAACTCGGCAACAGTCTGATTCTCGATTGTCATCTGGTTGCGGGTCTCTGCCGTGTTCAAGACGGGCGCCGCCCCCGTCACTTCGACAGTCTGGGTTACTGCCTTTAGCGTTAGGGTAATAGGCACGTTCAAAGTTTGGTTGGTGTCCAAGGTGACCTTGACCACTTCTCTGACGAAGCTGGCAGTGTCAACTGTAACCTGATACGCGCTTGGCGCCAGACTCACAAATTCGTAATTCCCCGCAGCGTCTGACGTGGTGGTGCTGGAAACCCCAGTGGCGGTGTTCAAGAGTTCGATCTTTGCGCTGGGCACGCCAGCGCCGCTCGGGTCTTGAACCACGCCTTTAATACTGCCCCTGAACTGAGCATGGGCTGTGCCAGCCCAAAGAAGCGTTAGCAGTAAAATTGTAGTTGCACGCGCCAGTGCGCGTGCACCCCTATGACGGATCTTCATTATTATCCCTCCTGAAAAGGAAAATCCCGCACAGTCCCCTCCGCAACGCCGGATGCTCACTGGCGAGGTCGGAGGAGGCTGTGCGCCTTTTGCTAGCATTTGCTTTGGAGCTTTGACCAGACCCGACGAAGTCGAACAAGAAGCTCTTGAGTTGACCGCTTGGTGAGATCTAGGTACTCCGAGCTTCGGAGAAAAGCGTAAACGCTTACAAACGAGTTAGAATTTAACCCAGCAAGGATGCCTTGTCAAGAGAAAAATAGTGTCCTTTTTCGGATACGATATATCCTTTATTACCTTTGTCGTAGGATTCTGACATTTTGTGGCAGGACATTTTGAGCCGATGGCGTTTCAGCCTGTGTTTATGCGGCTTAGAGGGATGTTTTGAAAGCGTCCAAATCTCCTGTTTGGTTCCGGCTATGCCGGGTTAGGGGGCGCCTAGTAGAAAGGCATTACGTTCAGGACGGCAGCGCACCGTATGAACCTACTGGAGCTTGCCTCTAATGGAGACGGTATGCTGGCGCACCCTGGGACTGCTATTTGCAAGCGTTTTCAGCGGTTTCCGGTTCGTTCCAGGTGCACAGCGCGCTTGCTTCGGCGCCATCCGGAACTCCTGCTCAACTGGTTTCGAGCCCGGCGGACGATCTCCAGTGGCCCCACCGAGGATTTGAATGACCGGCTGAAGTTAACTCTGAGAAAGGCATACGGATTTCGGACCTTCCACGCTGCCGAAGTCGCGCTCTATCACAACCTGGGCACGCTCCCTGAACCACAATGCACCCACAGATTCTGCTGAGGAGCCGAAATTGAAATTTGGGTTGCGGCCGCAGGCCGCGCTGCGAAACAATCGACTGCTTTCACCACCCAGGCACCCAGAGACGGAGAAGCCGCGCATTCTTTTCAGTTCTCTGCGCCTCCGTGTCCGTATGCTGAGAAAGTCCTTCAAAAATTCTCCCACAACTTCTGAGGCGGGCTGGTTCCGCGTGTGGCGCGCAGGAGGGAGGGGCAAGTCTGCGCCACTCGCGGACGGCGACGTTGTTACTAGCTGCCATTTTTCGGCAACCTGCCAGAGGGCCGCAGTGCAGACAGTACAGAGGGCAGATCAAAAAAGCCCCCTTCCACTTAGTACTTTTGGTCTGTTTCTTAGATGAAGCTTTTCTAATACATTAAAAGGCGGAAGACAAAATGATTCAGGAGATTTGAGAAACGGTACCTTCTCAACTGTAAAGGTGCACCCATGGCTGACTCTACAAGTGCGTGGCAAGTGGAAACACAAGGTATCGCAGGTCGCGCAATCGGCAGGCTTGCGATCGCGTTACCCATTACGCTGAGCGGAAAAGACGCAAATGGCGTTGAATTCACGGAGAAGACCAGGACCATCGTTATCGACAAGTTCGGCGGAAAGATTGCCACCAAGTGCGTCCTGAGTCTGGGCTCCGAAATGACCCTCCATAACCCGATCGTGGGGCAAACAGTGGGGATTAGGGTCGTCTGGGTGGGTGAGAAACGGGCGGGCGAAGAACCGTATGAAATCGGCTTCCAATTGGTGGGGTCGCACGACATTTGGGGCATCGCGTTTCCTCCCTATGACCAGCAGGAAAGTACACTCCCAGCACCCCGCCTGGAGATTCACAGTCCACGGATGCCGGCGGGGGCCGCCTCTTCTCCAGGGCAACCTACCGCACTGAAATTCGCCGTCCCTTACGCCAGCCCTTCACTGAAACCTGCCGAAATCGGCAGAACTGGTCCGTCCCTCGCCCCACCGACCATGCAAACACCTCAACCGTCGCCACTGCCTGTTGCAGTAGATACCCCCGCGCTGCCGGCAGAGGAATCGAATGGGTCAATCGCGGCCACCCTGACCCGCCTCACTCAGCCGATCGAAGCCGCCGGCGAAAATGAGCTGCGACTGTTTCAGGAAAAACCGGAAGAGTTAAGTCGTCCAATTGGCCTGCTAACGCAAACCAATCTGCAGGACACCGCAGAGAACTTCGATGAGGGTGAGAGTTCTGTTGAGGAACACGTGAAGACGCTGGAAGGGGATCTGCAAGCCTGCCGTGCGGAGACGCAGCAACTCGTTGCAGAGCTCGAAGAACTGAAGCAGGCGGTACAGGATGAGAGGGGAAGGATCTTGAGAGAGATTCAGGAGAACAGGCCGAAGATTGTTGAGCTTGCGATGGCCGACCTGGAGATGAAGGTCAGAGAGGAGATCGACTCCGTGACAGACGAGTCGATCGCCCTCACCCAAAGACGCGTGTAAGAAGAAGTCGCAGCGGCTTTGGAACCCTTAATTCAGGGAGCTCTAGAGCGGGTGTACTCCGTGACTGAAGAACAGTCAGCAAGAGCAGGAGAGGGTATTCAGGGTCAACTCAGCCGCTTGATTGAAGAAGGGCAAGCGCAACTCGGCCGTATGCTTCAATCCACCACTTCGGAATTCCAAAAAGAGAGCCACCGCATCTCTGGAACCACCCTCGCGTCTGCCCAGGCGGAAATCGCCACGGCGTGGTCCAAATCCGCTGTCGAGTTTGAGGCCCAACTCCAGAAAACCGCTGACGAGGTAGCGGAGGCCACGGCTAGACAACTGCAAAAGCAGGCCGAGGACACGCTCATACTGTTGGGCGAAGAACTCAAGACTTCCGGCAAGAATGTGACGGCAGAGACTGAAGAACGACTTTCAAGCGCCGGTCGCTCAGCCCTCAATGCAGTTTCCAGCGCCACCGATTACGCTCTGGAAGAATTTCAAGTACGGCTTGGCGAACGCGCTGAGACATCCGGTGACAACTGCACCAAGAGACTTGAGGAATCACTCGCGAACGCTGAAGGCGAACAACAGAAGTCGGCGCTAAGCAGTTTTCGGAAAGCTCTCGAACAGGAATGTGCAGAGGCCCTGGCCAGGATGAAGAGCGACCTTACTCAGGCCCTCCAAACTGTCAGCGAACAAGCGGCACGGCAGGCGAGCGCGCTAAATGATCTTCGCAAGGCGGACGAGGAAATGTCTTTACAGACTCTCGCCAACGTGAAGGGTGCTGCCACCCAGACGATCGGAGAAATCTCGGGCCAGATAGAACGGCAGGCGAACGCGTTGAAGGATCTTCGTGAAGAAGTGCAGGAGGAATCCGCCAAGACCCTCGCCAAAGCGAAGAGTGACGCCAACCAGGCCATCCGTGGGGTTTCCGAACAAGTGGGGCGGGACATGGAGGCGCTAAACGGCTTGCGAAAGTCGCTCGGGGAAGAATCCGCCCAGGCCCTTCCCAAGTTCCAGGAAGACCTCGGGCAGGTGATGGGAGAGGTTACCGATCTGGTGCAACAGCAGGTGAACATGTTGTGCAGCCTCCTCAACTTGATCGAAAAGGAGTCGGCGCAGATTCCCTGCAAGGTCAAGACCGACGTTGCCGAAGCTCTGGCGGAAAGTTCGCTTCTTGCAGAACAGCATATGAAGTCCACCCAAGCTGCGCTCAGTGATTGGGAAACGCGAATGGGCTCGCGCGTCGAATTACAACTCCAGCAACTCGAAGGGAAGACCCGGGCTTCCCTGGAGACTTTGCAAGAACAGTCAGAGGAGTTGCTGAAGAGCACATTGGAGAAACTGCGCAGCGAATCTCGGGCCTTGCCGGAGCAAATCGAGGCTAGCCTCAAGAAAGCTGCGGGCAATATCGAACAGAATTGGCTTGAGAGGATTCAGGAAAAACAGCAGCAGGTGGCGGATGAGATCATGGAAGCCTCCGCCGCCCAGCTCGGCAAGCAGTTGGAAGATAATCTGGACCTCTTCGGCGAGGAGTTGAAACTTAAACAAGAACAGGCGGCGAGCGGTGTTGCTGAAGCCTTCCGATGCATGATGGTTGAGATGCTCTCTGTTTTTCAGTCTCCGCCCGGATGTAATCCTCCGCCTGGGCAGCCCCCATCCCCAAACGCGCCGAGCCTTTGAGCCTTGCGGTCCCCGTCCTGCGGGCGTCCCGAAGCGGTAAGTGTTTCGCCCATAAGCTATCCACACGTATCAACCGCAGCATTTTTCGACATTCTCTGAAGGCCCTGTGAACGTCCATAAGATGCGGTATCGGGGCGGGAGGTTGGGTGGCGAAGGCATGCACGCCGAATATTCCGGGGTGCTGCACAGGTTTCATTCTCCTGAGTGTACTCGGGAGGCCTAGCTTGATGAGACTAATAATACCCATCCTGCAATTGCGCGAGCGGTTGCACACGGCCAAGATAGCCGTGCTACGCAGGCTACGGTTCGAAGTACGCTGTATTCCATCGCGCAGGGTGGCGCGGGATCCGGAGGCTCACACACTGCCCAACCCGCGCCACTTTGGGTGGTTGGCACCCCGAGGGGAGAACCGCCCAACCCGCGCCCTTGGGGTGGTTAAGACCCCGAGAGGAAATTTGAGATTTGAGATTTCAGATTTCAGAACCATGCACCCACAGCCATCAAGTTTCGGTCTTCCAGTTTTCATTTTCCAATTCCAGTTTGCGTTTTCCAGTTTCCAGTTTCCAGTTTTCATTTTCCAATTCCAGTTTGCGTTTTCCAGTTTCCAGTTTCCATGTTCCAGCATTCGCCGGCTTCATTGACGCCGCGCAACCATTGCGATAGAATGTGAAGTCAGAAATAAGGAAATACCGAGAGAGCGGCTTTGAAGTCCGTACACTTCAATCTCCGTTTCCGCACGCGCCTTGCCCTGGTGATGTTTCTCACCATGACGTGCACCGGCGCTATTCTTACCTGGAACTATGTCAAGCATCGGCGCGAGATCCTGAATTATGTGGCTGGGGAGACATCGCGGTTATTAACCTTCAGCCAGCTTGCGCAGACTCAGATTCCCCCCAAAACCAGCGTGGATGACGCGCTGAAGATCTACCAGAAGAAACTGGAGGATCTGGGGCTCGCCAGTGTTTCCACTACCTCCACTGAAGGCAAGGTCGTGGCGAGCACGAATCCCGGGCAGGTCGGGAAGAAGATCCCCATTAAGAAGAGGCGCCTTGAAACCAGGAAGGACCTGGTGCGTCTTCCCGCAGAGTTTCCGGAGCTCGATCCGTACCCTGCGATTGACCAAACCGCCTTTGTAATTCAATACCCTCTGGTGCTCGGCGATAAAGTGATCGGGTACGCCGTAATAAAAGGTGAAAGCGACCGGGTAACAACCTTATCCCGCTTGTGGTACAAGCAGCGGCTTTACTGGATTCTGGGAACGATGCTGGCGGCGTTGTGCGTAGTGCTTTACCTGGCCTTCCTTTTCACCAAGCCGATTGAGCAACTGGTGGCTGGCGCGCGGCAGGTGGCCGCAGGGAACCTTTATATCTCGCTGCCTTCCAGGGGTTCGGACGAGATGGGCCGCCTGGCTCAGACGTTCAACCAGATGGTCGAGCGGTTGCGGGAAAACCGGGCGCTCCAGGAACGCTTGAATGAGGCGGAAAAACTCTCCCTGCTGGGCCGGTTCGCAGCTACGGTGGCGCACGAGGTTCGCAACTCGCTGAATTTCATCAACCTCACCATCGATCAGATCCGCGCCAAGCATTTTTACGGCGACGACCGCGCGGCGCGTGTAATGGAGCGGAACCTTACCAACATCAAGGACGAAATCAGCCGCCTGAATCACCTCGTGAACGACGTGCTGGCAGCCGGGCGTCAGGCTCCGCCCACCCTGCTCCCTTGTGACCTCAGGGCCACCCTCACCGAAGCAATGGCCCTGGTCGAGAAGCAAGCGGGCAACCAGAATATCAAGATCGAACTGGACCTCGCGCAGGAGCTGCCGATTTTCCGGTTGGACTCGGCTCAGATAAAGACCTGTTTCTTGAACATTCTTACCAATGCCATCCAGGCTATGCCTCTGGGAGGCCAGGTCCGCATTTTTGCGGTTATCACCAAGGCGCTCAACGGCGAAGAGTCCCTCGATCTGCATTTTGCCGACACCGGGCCCGGCATTCCCCCCGCCGAACGGGATAAAGTTTTTGCGGCTTTTTACTCGACCAAAGCTACCGGCTTCGGCCTGGGGCTGGCCATCGCCAAGAAAATCATTGAGGACCACACGGGGCGGGTCTTCGTCGACAACGGCGACACGCCCGGCACA
>Ga0187884_10004059_pt1 | contig 11002 bp, 9 predicted proteins | sample June2016WEW_20_4_FD_132983 | JGI IMG/M metagenome (GOLD analysis project Ga0187884, IMG submission 132983) | Peatland microbial communities from SPRUCE experiment site at the Marcell Experimental Forest, Minnesota, USA - June2016WEW_20_40 | ecosystem: Environmental > Terrestrial > Soil >...
CTCGGGGTCGAGGTGGTTGGTCGGCTCGTCGAGGAGGAGCAGGTCGGGCTTTTCGAGGATCGCCTTGCAGAGCGCCACGCGGCGCTTCTCGCCGCCGCTGAGCGTGCCGACCACGCGCTCGTCGTCGGGCAGGAACAGCGCGTCGGCGGCCTGCTTGAGCGTCCGGTCCAGGCTCCAGCCATCCACCGCGTCAATTTTGTCCTGCAGCTCGGCCATGCGGTCCATGGCCGCCTGCATCTGCTCCTCGGAAAGCGGTTTTGCCATGCGGTCGGCCACGGCATTGTAATCGTCAATCAGCTTCATGATCCCGCCGAACGCGCCCTCGAGCGTCTTGCGGACGGTCAGCGCCGGGTCGAGCAGCGGGTCCTGCAGAACGATCCCCGCCTTGTAGCCGCGCGTGATCTCCGCCTGGCCCTGGAAATCGCGGTCCAGGGCGGACATGATGCGCAGCACCGTGGACTTGCCGGAGCCGTTCTCGCCCACAATCCCGATCTTGGCGCCCGGGTAGAAGCAGAGGTTGATGTCCTTGAGTACCTGCCGCTGGCCGTAGTACTTGTTCAGGCCAAGCATCGTGAAGATGAATTGCTGACCCATGCGAAAAGGACTCCGTTGTTGCCATAAGACATTAGTGCGTAAGGTGTTGCGACAATCGAAAAGAATTTATCATAAAGCACGAAGGCGTAAGCTGTTGCGAGAAATTGGATTCGTTTTTTCAAATGGCTTTTCAGCCGCTATCTTCTTCCCCTCAAATATCTTGCGACTGCTCATGCGCGGCAAACCATCAAACAATGTAGTCTACCATAATATTTCTGATATTTCAAGTGACAAGTCGCACTTTTCACGACGAGGCATACACGCGGAAGTCGCAGCTCGCGCCGGGCAAGTCAGTTACGAGCTGCAAGGCCCGCGAAAAGATTTTGCATTTACCCGTCTTTTCAGCCCAGTTTACACGGAGCGGCGTTGCCGCGCCAGCAAGCCGCGGAGCGCCGGGCCGGGAAAGAGGTCACGTTCCTAACGCTCCTGACAACGCCGATAGGCGCGGATGAAGTGGGCGGTGTTCGAGGGGCTGCGACTATGAAGAAAGGATATCTGTCTCCGAATTCCGTTCAGTCGGCCTTGGTCGGTGCTTCACTTGCTGTGCTGCGCGGGCGTGGCTGGCGCGGGCGTGGCCGGCGCGGCAGTGGCCGGCGTATTGCCGGCAGCCGCGTGCTCTTCCGCGTACTGGCTTATGTAGCGCGTCCTCTCCGCGGGCGTCAGCAGCGACGAATCTTTCGTTATGCGCTTCCCGTCCGGACCTATGAAGCTGACCGCGTGATTCTGCCCTGCGAGGCGATTGGCAGCCTCATCCCGCAAGTAATTTAGGCGCGCATTCCTCCGCGCGACCGCCTCCTGAGCGTAAGGCGCATTCTCCTCCAGGTATTGCCTGATGTAGGCCGCCTTCTCCGCGGGCGTCAGCAGCGACGAATCTTTCGTTATGCGCTTTCCATCCGGGCCTGTGAAGCTGACCTCATGGTTCGGCCCATCGAGGGTCTTTCTAGCCTCTTCCATCCAGCGTCGGCGCTCTTCGGCCGCCACTCTCAACTCTACGTAATGATTAATATAGAGCGTCCGCTCTTCGGGCGTCAGCAGCGACGAATCTTTCGTTACGTTCGTCCCATCGGGCCCTGCGAAGCTGACCCTGTGATTCGGTCCATCGAGGTTCCTCACAGCCATTTCCCGCCAGTGTTCTTCGGACGCCTCCTTTGCCGCCGCGTACTGCTTTATGTAGAGCGCCCTCTCCTCGGGCGTCAGAGCCGACGAATCTTTTTTTATGGTCGTCCCGTCCGGTCCTGTGAAGCTGACCTCGTGATTCGGTCCGGCCAATCTCTGGCTGGCCTCATCCTGCGTGGAGTTCTTCGCAGCCTCAGCCTGCGCGTGCTCTTCGCCGCGCGCCGGCTCCTTAGCGGTCTCCCTCCAGATGGCCTCATGCACCTCGATGTAGTGCCTTACGTAGAGCGCACTTTCTTCGGGCGTCAGAGCCGACGATTCCTTCGTTACGGTCGTCCCGTCCGGCCCTACGAAACTGACCCTGTGACTCGGTCTATCGAGGTCCCTCATAGCCGCATCGCGCCAGCGATCTTCGCGCTCCTTCCGGGCCAAACGCTCCTGCTCCGCCGCCCCTTGAGCCGCCTTCCAAGCGTTCATGATTTCGGCCACCCGCCTGAAATCGCTCTCTTGCAGGGCTTTCCTCATAAGAGCAGCCCGGCTGACCGGATCCTCGGCATTCTTCTCCGCAAGCCAAGCCAGGAACAGGCGGTTGGCGTTGACCTCACGCCAGTCGGGGACCATGGCGCCCAGGGCCATCTCAAATAAAGCCTGCTCTTCGCGCGTGCGCAAGCCCAGGCTCTTTCGCGCTTCATCGGAGAGCGAGTTAAGGGCAACCCACTCCGCGCCCCCGGAATAACTCAGAAGCACCTTGTCGCCTTCGACCCTCAGGGCTTTCACGTCCGCGAATACCTTGCCGTCGCTCGTTGTGACAGATGCCACCGTCTGGTGAGCCTGAGCACCCGACACCGGCTCGGGTGTGTTCTGGCCGGCGACGGGCAGACATGACAGGGCGGCCAACCAGAGAGCGCCAAGGACGGCTCCCGCGTCCCACTTCCTCGTAGCGAAGCCCCGCGACTGCTCAGCTTTTATCTTCATTGGTTCCCGGCCTTTATGTTGAGGTATCCATGCCCGTCTTTTCAACGTCAACATAGTCCGGAATTCGAATGCAGCGCGCGCTTACGACCGTTCGGATTGTAACTATGCCTCCATCTTGCTGTCAATTACATTTGCATGAAATACTTCCGTAACGCAATTTGCCGAATTTTCGTGCTCCGAAGCATTGCGACGGACTATTCCCGGGACGTCTCGGAGCAAGCCCGGCTGCGGCGGGTGAACCTGTCAAATCGGCTTTCGGCAAACTCGGGCGGGGATGAGAAGCGGCACGATAGCAGGACATACCAAACATTTAGTCAGCAGCGTCGCTTGTGACGTGCCATGCGATTTAATTCCGGCCAGCCTCAGTCAGAGTTTTGGCCCCAATCTCGTTCCGTTCAAGGCTTCGCCGGCGGCGCGGGGTGCTGGTCCTGCCACCATTTCTGCCACTGGGTTTTGTCGGGGGAGAATTGCTGGCCGGTCATGCTCAGGAGGGCGGCGTGGGCGGCGAAGGCGATGCTCTCGTCGGGGTCGCTGAGCGCGGCGATGAAGATCGGAAGGGTGTCCTCGCCGCCGATTTTACGGATGGCGTAGATGGCTTCGAGGCGGACGTTCGCGTCCGGGTCGCGCCGGGCGATCGGGACGAGCGTCGCCAGCTCGGGCGGCCCGCCGAGATCGCCCAGCGTCCGCACGGCGTCGGCGCGGACGATCGGTTCCGGGTCGCTGCAGGCGGTTTCGAGCGCCGGGATTGCGCGCTTGTCGCCGAGCACCCGGAGCCCGACGGCCGCGGTGGCCCGCACGACTGCGATCGGTTCCTGTGACGGGTTCAGCATGAGTATGAACGCGTCGGCGGCTTTCGGATCGCCATAGCGGGCGAGGGAGACGATGCTCCAGCGCCGTATGAGCGGGCTGGGGCTGAGAAGGCCCTGGCCGGTGTAGAATTGGTCGTGGCCGGCAAAGATGTCGTGGAACTGCACGTGCAGCGGCGGCCCGTAAGTGGCGCAGCCCGCGAGGCCGGTCGCGAGGACGATGGCGCCGATGGCCAACCGGAGCGTCCGCATCACGGTGCGGTCCCTTCCTCGGGTTCGGAGAGGAACGTCATCAGCCCCTCGCTGATCGCCTGCGCGATGGCGGTGCGGTAGGCCTGCGTGTTGAGTTTGCGCTCCGACATGCGGTTGGAGAGGAAGTCCATCTCGATGAGGACCGCCGGGCAGTGCGTTTCGCGCAGGACGTGGATGCTGCGATAATCCTCGACCAGGCCGTTGTCGTGCTCGATGAGGCCGGTGACCGGGGCGAGTTCCCTCAGGACGCACCGGCCCGCCTCGATGCTTCGGGAGCGGTTGCTCTCGAAGGCCGCTTCGGTCACGGCGAGGAGCGCGGTATTGCCGACGGGCCCGTCGGCGCCGAAGAGCGCCGGCCTGATCTCATGGTCCTCGACGGCGGCCCTGGCGCGGTCCAGGATGGCCGGATGGCTGTCCAGGGCGCGGGCGGCGGGATAGTACGCCGTGGCGCCGCGCAGTTCCTTGCGCGCGTCCGCGTTGACGTGAATGCTGACGAACAGGTCCGGGTTCTCCCGGTTGGCGAGGTCGGCGCGTTCTTCAAGTGACGGGCGAACGTCGGTCGTGCGGGTGAAGATGACGGTGACGCCCTGGCTCCGAAGATGCGCGCCGACGGCGAGGGCGACTTCCAGCGCGATTTGCTTTTCGTTGAGGTTTCCCAAGCGGGCCGGTGTGCCGGTGTCGTCGCCGCCGTGGCCGGGATCTATTACAACCTTTCGGGCGCCCGACAGCGTCCTGGTCCGGCGCAACGGCGCCGTCAGCACCGGTTGCGGCGGCGTCGCGAGTGAGTCTGTCCGGGCGGGCGGTTCCGTTTTGCCGGTGATCAGGTCGGCGGCTTCCTCCGGCACCTCGAGGGTGGCGCCGTTCCAGCGCACGGGATGCGCCAGCGCGACGGAGACGCCGTTGATCGTGATGCTCTGCACGTCGGCGAAGAGGACGACCTTGATGTCCTTGCCCGTGAGCCTGCCGGCGTGGACGGCGCCGTCGGTCATGTCCTTGTACTGCAGGCCGAACTCCCGGGCGAGATCGAGGACGCTGACGTAGCCGGCCTCGGCGAACGCGGCCAGCGGCAGGCAGAGCGTCAACAGCAGAGGAAGAATGCGGAGCAAGTCCGGGCGGCGGGCGCTTCGCGTGAGCGGCATTCGGCGGATTCCTTTAGAGCGCGCTTTTCACTGCGCTTCGGCCATCTTCTCCAGGAGCGCGACGCGGTCCTCGATCGGCGGGTGCGTGCTGAACCATGAACCGGCGGTCCTGGCGTTGAACGGCGAGACGATGAACATGTGCGCCGTGGCCGGGCTGACCTCCGCCGGATGGAGTTCCACACCGTACTCGAGCCGCTGCAAGGCGCGCGCGAGCCAGAGCGGGTTCCGGGCGAGTTGGGCGCCGCGCGCGTCGGCAGCGTACTCGCGCGTGCGCGAGATCCAGAGCTGGATGAACAGGGCAACCAGCGGCGCGATGATCGAGATGACGATCAGGGCGATGGGGTTCCCGCGGTTGCGGCCTCGGCCGCCTCCGCCAAAAATGAGGCTCCAGCGGGCCATGGTCGCGAGGAAGGAAATCGCCACGGCGATCGTGGCGGCGACGGTGGAGATGAGGATGTCGCGGTGCTCCACGTGCGCCAGTTCGTGGCCGATGACCCCGGAAAGCTGGTCCTCCGAGAGCAGTTTCAGGATGCCGGTCGTGACGGCCACGGCGGCGTGTTTTGGATTGCGCCCGGTGGCGAAGGCATTCGGGTTCGGGCTGTCAATCACGTAGACCTTCGGCATCGGCAGGTTTGCGCGCTCGGCCAGGGTCCGCACGATCTCGTGCAGGCGGGGGGTCTGTTCGGCCGTGACCGGCTGCGCGTGGTACATCGCGAGGACGATCTTGTCGCTGAACCAGTACGTAATGCCGTTGAACGCCAGCGCGATCGCGAACGCGATGATCATTCCTTCCTGTCCGTCGAGCAGCCCGCCCACAAGCAGAAAGAGCAGGCAAATTGCGAACAACAAAATACCGGTCTTCAGTGCGCTCACGACAGCATCCTCCGTCAGAACTTCATGATTTCCTCTGACTTCCGTTCGACGACCGCGTCCGTCTTGCCCTCGGACTCCTTGGTGAGTTCCTGGAGGTCCTCGATGGCCTTGAACGACTGATCTTCCGAAATCTTGCTGTCTTCTTCGAGCTTCTCGATATCGCGCTTGGCGTCGCGGCGGATGTTCCGGATGGCCACCTTGGCCTGTTCGCCCATCTGCTTGACCTGGGAAGCGAGCTGCCGGCGCCGCTCTTCGCTCAGCGGCGGGATCGCGATGCGGATCAGCTTGCCGTCGGAGTTCGGGTTCACGCCCATGTCCGACTGCATGATGGCTTTCTCGATCGCCTTGAGCGCCGTCGGATCGAAGGGGCGGATGACGATCAGCGCCGGGTCGGGCGTGGCGATGTTCGCCATCTGGCCCAGCGGCGTCTGCGAGCCGTAGTACTCCACGCGGATGTGGTCCACCAGCGCGGCGCTGGCGCGGCCGGTGCGGATGGTCCGGAGCTGGTGCTCCAGCGCGCCCACCGCCTTCTCCATCTTGTCCGCCGCTTCCAGAAAGACGTCGTCCGCAGACATTTCACTTCTCCCCGATGTAAGTGCCCACGTTCCGGCCGGCGATCGCGAGCCGGATGTTATTGAGGACGCTCATGTTGAACACGATGATCGGCACGCTCCCTTCGCGGCAGAGCGTGATCGCCGTCGCGTCCATGATCTGGAGCTTGTCCTGGATCACCTGGTCGTACGTGAGATGGAAGAGGCGCTTCGCGTCCGGATGCTTCTTCGGATCGGCGCTGTAGACGCCGTCCACGTTGGTGGCTTTGAACAGCGCGTCGGCGCCGATCTCGCGGGCGCGCAGCGCGGCCGCCGTGTCGGTGGTGAAATGCGGGCTGCCGGTGCCCGCGGCGAGAATGACCACGCGTCCCTTCTCCAGATGCCGGATGCAGCGCCGCCGGATGTAGGGCTCCGCGACCGCCTGCATCGGGAACGCGGTCTGCAGGCGCGTATCCACGCCGAGGTTCTCGAGGACGGCCTGCAGCGCCACGCCGTTGATGACCGTGGCGATCATGCCCATCATGTCGGCCGCCACCGGCGTGATCCCGGTGCCGCGCAGCAGCTTGCCGCGGACGATGTTGCCGCCGCCGATCACGACGGCGAGCTGGACTTTCGCGCGGTGGATAGCCGCGATCTGCTGCGCGATGAGGCGGAGGGACTCCAGTTGCAGGCAGTGGGCGGCTTCCCGGCCGAACGCCTCGCCGCTGAGCTTCAACAGGACACGGCGGTATTTGGGCCGAGCGGCCATGAGAATCAGATCTCCTCGCCCACTTCGAACCGCACGAAGCGCCGGACGACGATGTTCTCGCCGAGCTTCGCGTTCGCCGCCGCCACGCGGTCGCGCACGCTGTGCGCCGGCTCCTTGATGAACGGCTGTTCCATCAGGCAGACATTTTTGAAGAAGTCCTTGATCTTGCCCTCGGCGATTTTCTCGATCATCGCCGCCGGCTTGTCTTTGATCTGGGCGGTCAGGATTTCTTTCTCCTTGCGCACCAGGTCGGCCGGGACATTTTCCACCGCGACGTAGATCGGCCGCTGCGCGGCGATTTGCATACAGAGGTCCTTGAGGAGCTGCTCGAAATCCGCGCTCTTCGCGGCGAAGTCGGTCTCGCAGTTCAACTCGACGAGCACGCCGATTCTGCCGTTGGAGTGGACGTAGTGGCCGATGCGGCCCTCGCGCGTGGCGCGGCCGACGCGCAGTTCGGCCGACTTGAGGCCTTCCTTGCGCAGGAGTTCCACCGCCTTGGCGATGTCGCCGCCGGCTTCCGTCAGCGCGCGCTTGCAGTCCATCCAGCCCAGGCCGGTGAGTTCGCGAAGCTTCTTGACCAGTTCCGCCGATATCGCAGCCATATTCTTATCAGTTCCTTGAAACGAGGTTTCGATGATCCCTCAACCGGAAATTCTCGCCGTCACTTCGGCGGGGTCTGCTCGGCCGGTTGAGTCGCAGGCCGGACGGGCCTGGGCGCTTCGGGCGCCTTTTTTCTCTCCGCAGCAGCCGCAGCGGCCGCGACAGGGGCCACTTCGGTTTCGGTGCGCTGGATTCGCCGCTCCTTGCCGGCCAGAACCGCGTCGGCCAGGGTGCGCGCAAAGACCTCGATCGAACGCATCGCGTCGTCATTGCCGGGGATGAGGATGTCCGCGACGTCCGGGTCGCAATCCGTATCCGCCAGGCAGACCGTCGGGATGTTGAGCCGCTGCGCCTCGGCGACGGCGTTCTTCTCGCGGTGCGGATCAATCACAATCACCGCGCCGGGGAGCTGGCTCATCGTGCGGATGCCGTCGAGGTTGCGCTGGATCTTCGCCAGTTCCCGCTTCATCCGGGAACCTTCCTTCTTCGAATACTGGTCCATGGTCCCGCTCTGGAAGATGGCTTCCAGCTCGAGAAGCCGGTCGAGGCGCAGGCGAATCGTCCTGAAGTTCGTCAGCGTGCCGCCGAGCCAGCGCTCGATCACGAAAGGCATGCCGCAGCGGCCCGCCTGTTCCTGCACCACGCGGCGGGCCTGGCGCTTCGTCCCCACGAAGACCACCGATTTCCCGGAGGCCACCGTGTAGGTGACGAACTTCGAGGCGATGATCAGGCCGCGCAACGTCTCCCGCAAGTTGATGATGTGAATCAGGTTACGACGCCCGAAGATATACGGCTTCATCTTCGGGTTCCAGCGGCTGGCGTGATGGCCGTAGTGCATACCGGCGTCCAGCATTTCGAGGACGGATACAGTGGCCAAAGCTCTTCTCCTAAAAGGAATCCACCGCCCGGGATGTTGAGCTTTTCTGGACGTCCCACACCTGGGACGCGGAGGTATCCCGGCCGGCCGAATGCCGTGAAACAGGGCCAAATGCCAATGCGAATCCCTCCATTATATAGATTTGCCGCCCGCTGTCAAATCACCACCGCGCGAACTTACGTCGGTTCTCACCACGACGACACTACGAACACGACGAACATCACTGCATACTCCGCACTCCGCATTCCACACTCTACACTCCGCACTCCTATCCCGCCGTTATTGACAACCTCCCGCTCCGGTGATATTTTCGGGGCGCGTAAATCTCGAGCGATGCCGTTCCTGGGAGGATGAAACATGCCCGACCGCGTTTGTCCGGGAGACAAGGGGCCGATTTCCGACGCCATCTGCCGAGTGCGCCAGTTGCGCAATTATCATAAATGCCCGGAATGCGAGGCGCGCGACAAGGCGCTCCAGGGCAAGGTCCAGCGCATCGAGGACGACCCGCGCCACAAGATTTTCAAGGCGTACGACATCCGCGGCATTGTGCCGGATGAACTGGACGAAAAGCTGGCGGAGCTGATCGGCATGGCCGCCGGGCGGTTCCTGAACGCGCAGCGGCTGGTGGTCAGCCGCGACATGCGGACGTCCTCCGAGGCGCTCGCGCGCAGCCTGATCCGCGGCATCCTCACTTCCGGCTCGAACGTCCTGGACGTCGGCATGCTCTCCACCGACGCGAATTACTTCGCCATCGCTCACTATCGCGAAGGCGGCGGTATCCAGGTGACCGCCTCGCACAACCCGCCGCAATACAACGGCTTCAAGATCAGCCGCGAGCAGGCGATCGCGCTGAGCCACGACGGCGGGCTGGCGAACATCGAGCGCATCGCCCTCGGCCCGGCGCTGCGCCCGGCCGAGCACCGCGGCGCGGTCGAAGGGCGCGATATCATGGAGGACTGGAAGCGCCACGTCCTGGCGTTCTCCCGCCGCATGGAGCCGCTGAGCGTCGTCATTGACGCCGGCAACGGCATGGCCGGGAAGATGCTCCCGACGATCCTCGCCGAACTGCCCATCCGGGTCACCGACCTCTATTTCAAGCTGGACGGAACTTTCCCGAACCACGAGCCGAACCCGCTGAAGGCCGAGAACCTGCGCGATCTGCAGAAGACCGTCCTCGAGAAGGGCGCCGACCTCGGCGTGGCGTTCGACGGCGATGCGGACCGCGTCGTGTTCGTGGACGAAGAGGGCCAGCCCGTGTCTGGCGACCTGGTCACTGCGCTCCTGGCCGGGCATCTGCTCCAGATGCACCAGAAATCCTCCGTGGTTTACGACCTTCGGTCCAGCCGCGTCGTGCAGGAGGAAATCCGCAAACACGGCGGCACGCCCGTGCGCGAGCGCGTCGGCCACTCCTTCATGAAGGGCACCATGCGCCAGCGCAACGCCGTCCTCGGCGGCGAACTCAGCGGCCATTTCTACTGGCGCGAGAACTTCTACGCCGACAGCGGCGTCATCACGATGATCAACCTGCTGAACATCCTCTCTCGCGAACGGCGCCCCATCAGCGAACTGCTCAAGCCGCTGAAGCGCTATTCCAAAATCGAGGAGACCAACTTCGAAGTCGAGGACAAAGCCGGCAAAATCGCGGAACTCGCCGCCGCGTTCAAGGACGGCCGCCCGGACACCCTCGACGGCCTCAGCGTGGACTACGACGACTGGTGGTTCAACGTCCGCCCCAGCAACACCGAGCCGGTCCTGCGCCTGAACCTCGAAGCCAAGACTCCGGCGCTCATGGAGGAGAAGAAGGCGGCGGTCACTAAGATCATTAAAGGATAGAACTGGAGGAAACAATGTCTTTATCTAAGAACGTTTGTCTTGTCGTCGCAGCCGTTCTCTTTTGTACGTTGACTCAGAACGCTCGATCCGAGAAAACCGATACCATCACCCAATACGGGATTACATGGAAACTGAGTGAACCGGCAGAGGTTGGACGGTTTGTCACCGGGGACTATTATGTCGTGGGCGACTGCGAAGTGGTTTCAATCACTCCTCCGCCGGGAAACGGGCGGAATGGGTGCGAGTTGAACCCGCCGCTTAACGACAGTGCCAGCGGATATGACAACCGCGAAGAGGAGGACCGTTATGATCCCAAGATGTGCACTCCCTTGCCGATTCATATGAAACCGGGCGATGCGCTGATTTCCACGATCAGCACCACCGATGAGGAACTCGCGAAACTTTCGGCCTGGCTCCGAAGGAACGAGCACTACGGTTCCCCGGTCAAGAGCGCCTCTGTGCTCACTTGCCTTGCGGCGGCCGTGCCGGCGGACGCATTTCGTCCGTCCTATTGCGACAGAACGCAGAAGATCTACCTGGCGCGGAATCTGAAAAGGAAACTGTTGCCCAGTTTGCCTTACGGCAAGGATACTTTTGAGACCGATCAGGGCGTGCTGACGCTGAAGAATTTCGAGGATCAC
>Ga0187884_10004064_pt1 | contig 10990 bp, 15 predicted proteins | sample June2016WEW_20_4_FD_132983 | JGI IMG/M metagenome (GOLD analysis project Ga0187884, IMG submission 132983) | Peatland microbial communities from SPRUCE experiment site at the Marcell Experimental Forest, Minnesota, USA - June2016WEW_20_40 | ecosystem: Environmental > Terrestrial > Soil >...
AACCCTTTCAAGTGGGTGAAGACCGCGGACGAGATTCTGACGAAGATTGCCCGCTTCTGCGCTGACACCGTGGCTCGCCATGGCTAGTCGCTTATTACGCGCATTTAGGTTACGGCCGACTAGCGTTGACTGGAGTTAGCCGGCGCGTATCCTTGTGGAGTTCCAACCAGCGCAGGACAACCAGCGCAGGAGGAGTACGACTATGAAGCTGTACGATTTTGCTGGAGCGCCGAATCCGAAGAAAGTGCGGGTGTACCTGGCGGAGAAGGGGATCACCGTGCCGACGGAACAGGTCAACATCGTGACTGGAGAAAACCGGACGCCGGGGTTCTTGAAGAAGAACCCGTTCGGTACCCTGCCGGTGTTGGAACTCGACGATGGCTCTTATCTCACCGAATCCCTCGCCATCATGGAGTACTTCGAGGAGCTTCATCCAAAGCCGCCGATGATCGGTACCGCGCCGCTGGAGCGTGCGCGGGTGCGCGAGCTGGAACGCATCGCCGACCTTGGCGTGTTCCTACGCGTGGCGACGATCTTCCAAAACACCCATCCGTTCATGGCCAACCGTCTCAAGCAGTCGGCCGACACGGCCGAGAACGCCCGCAATCAGCTAGCGACCTTTCTGAAAGTCATCGACCGCCGCATTGGTAGCCACCCGTTTGTTGCCGGCGAGAGACCCAGCATTGCCGATTGCACCCTGCTCGCGGCTCTGAATTTTGCTGAGTTCGCCCAGGTGCAGATCGACCCGGGGTGCACCAACGTGGCGCGTTGGTACAGCAGCTTCAAGCAGCGTCCCAGCGCTCAAGCCTGATTGAGATAGCCGCTGCCTAGCCCCAATGCCAGTCAGTTGAGGTTGGCAAGACTCACAAGCGGCTGGCGGTTGAAACCGCGCCTACGTGATGCGCGAAGTCCGCCTGCGCGGACTCACCGATTCTTCGGCTGTTTCGGCCAGCAGTTGGGGAGTCGCCGCAGGGCGACTTGGCGCTCTTGTAGCTGCGAATTCATTCGCCGGGCCGGCTTGGGCCTTGACCGACTGGCATTGGGTCTAGATCACTCCTCCGGACCGCAGCGCCTGAATCCGTTCGGCGGAGTAGCCGAGATCGCGGAGCACCTCATCCGTGTGCTGGCCGAACTCGGGCGGTGCAGTTGGGGGAACCGGCGGGGTGTCAGAAAACTTCAGCGGCGACGCAATCACTTTCATGCCGCCGATGTCGCGCACCATGCCGCGCGCCTGCACCTGGGGATCGGCAAAGGTCTCCCCGATCGTGTTCACCGGTCCGAAGCAGATGTCGATGGTGTCCAACTGCTGCAGCCACTCGGCCTGCGTCTTGTGGCGGAATTTCTCACGGATGATTCGGAACATCTCCTCGCGCCGCGGTCCTTCCGTGAATTGGTCCGGGATGAACTCTTCGACTCCGAGTGCGACGCACAGGTTCCGCCAGAAATGCTCTTCGAGCGCGCCGACGGTAACGTACTTGCCGTCCTTGGTTTCGTAGATCGCGTAGCAAGGGTTGTAGCCGGTCAGCCGCGTCTGTCCGCGCTGCGGCTGCTGACCGCCGGTGACCAGATACATCAGCGTGTGGAAGACGTTCCAGACGATGCTGCCATCCATCATCGAGATGTCAACGAACTGTCCGCGGCCTGTGTGCTGGCGCGCGAGGATAGCGGCGAGAATGCCCACCGCGGCCATCAACCCGCCGCCGCCGATGTCCGCGACCTGCACCGGCATAGGGATCGGCGGGCCGCCGGCACGGCCGGAGACTCCGAGCACGCCGGCATAGCCGAGGTAGTTGATGTCATGCCCGACCTTATCGCGGTACGGTCCATCCTGCCCGTACCCGGAGATCGAGCAGTAGACCAATCGCGGGTTCAGCTTGCTCATGCTGGCGTAGTCGATGCCGAGGCGTTCGGTGACGCCGGGGCGAAAACCTTCAAGGATGATATCGGCCTCCTGCGCCAGGCGCTCGAAGACCTGCTTTCCCTCCGGCGATTTGAGGTTCAGAGTCATGCTGCGCTTGTTGCGCTGGAGCAGCGGAAGGCCGAGGCCCATCACGTCGGTCGGCGAAGCCACCACCAATACGTCGACCCCGAGATCCGCCAGCATGAAAGAACAGAATGGTCCGGGCAGCTGTCGAGAGAGGTCGAGCATCTTCAGATTGCGAATCGGCGGTGTCATGTTTCCTCCTGGAACGCGGTGCTCGCGGCAAGCTGCCGAATGGAGTAAGCCGTGCTCAGCCTTGCCGATACGGCGGAAACCGCTCTTCAAGCCGCCCCGCGCCACTCAGAATCGCCAGCGCCAGCACTACCGTCAACGCGGTAATCACCCATAGTCCGCACGCTGCCGCCATACCGATCGCCGCGGTCAGCCAAATCGCCGCCGCTGAGGTGAGCCCATACACCAGCGGCTGCTCAGGCTTCCGCCTGATTTGATGGATGATCTCCCCCGCTCCCAAGAAGCCGATCCCTGTGGCTACTCCTTGAATCACCCGTCCGAGGGTTGCGGCGGCTTCGGACCGCGCCACCAGCAACGGGATCAGCCCGAACAGCGCAGCCCCGACGCTCACGAGCATGTGCGTGCGCAACCCCGCCGGCTTTCCTTTCATTTGCCGATTCCATCCAATGGCGGCGCCCGCCAGCGCCGCGACAATCAGTCGGAGGATGGCATGCCACTCCGTGGGCGGTACCAGGCCCGTCATCATCAGCGTTTCATACACCACGGGGCCTTGGGGTTCCACTTGCCGCCAGCGCGGGTACCGGGTGATCACCCGAGACCCTAGCGCGGCAGATCAACCGGGCGCAGTCTTCATCTCGGGCGGGGACGACTTCGTCGATTCGTGCCGCGCGTTCTCGAACGCCCGCTGGCGTGTTAGCCTTTGAGAGGATGGATCAGCTGAAAGCGCGCATGCGTACGGCGGCGCATCACCTTGGCTTTACGTTGTGCGGCTTTGCGCGTGTCGAGCCCCTGCCGCGTGGAGAGTTCGTGCGTGAGTGGCTGTCAGCCGGCAACTCCGCCGGCATGCACTACATCGGGCGCGGCTTGGCGAAGCGCCTCGACCCGGGTCTGGTTGTGCCCGATGCGCGGACTGTTATCACTGTTGGTTATCGCTATCCGCCGCCGGTGTTGCCGCCGGCGGGCTGGCGGGCGCAATGGCGTGGGCGCATCGCCGCATACGCCTTGGGCGACGACTACCACGCAATCATCGGGCCGAAGCTGCGGGCGCTCGCGGGCGAGGTGTGCGCTCTCCGCCAGGGTGTGGTGGCACGAGCCTACGTCGACACCGGCCCGCTGCTCGAACGCGAGTGGGCGGCGAGCGGTGGCGTGGGTTGGTTCGGCAAAAACACCAACATTATCCACACGGAAGAGGGCTCGTGGTTCTTTCTCGGCGAAGTCTTGACCGATCTGGGGCTGGAACCGGATGCGCCGCAACCGAACCGGTGCGGCACGTGCACGCGGTGTTTGGACCTGTGCCCCACGCAGGCGCTGGCACCGGGGTACCGGCTGGATGCGCGCCGGTGCATCTCCTATTTGACCATCGAGCACGGCGGCGCCATTCCGACCGATCTGCGCCCGAAGCTCGGCAACTGGGTTTTCGGCTGCGACGTGTGTCAGCAAGTCTGTCCGTGGAACGAGCATTTTGCCCGCCGCCACATCATGCGCGGCACCGAGGAGCTGGCGCCGTATCTTCTGGAGTTGTTGGCCCTGAGCGAAGATGAGTTTCGGGCCCGCTTTCGGAACAGCGCGGTTCGGCGCGCCGGGCGCGTCGGCTTGGCGCGAAATGTAGCGGTCGCGTTGGGCAATACGCGTGACCCTGCCGCGGCCGCCGCACTCGTCGCCGCGCTGACACGTGATCCTGCGCCGCTGGTGCGGGCGCACGCGGCCTGGGCGCTGGGCAGAGTCGGAGGCGCGCCGGCACGCCACGCGCTCGACTCAGCGCGCTGGCGTGAGGTACACGATGGCGTGCGGCGTGAAATCGATGCGGCCCTGGCGGGCGGATAATCTTGAAGCTGCGGGGTACGTGTGCTACGGAACGAGGCTCGTCGTGCAATTGCTAGTTGACGACGTTGCCGCACGATCCCCGGTAGCTCAGTCGGTAGAGCGGTCGGCTGTTAACCGATTGGTCGCTGGTTCGAGTCCGGCCCGGGGAGCTGAAAAATCAAGGGGTTGCAGCCACGGGGTTGCGGCCCCTTGGCATCTGGTCCGTGTTTGGTCCGTATCTTTGGGGCGGCTGCTCATCGAAGGGCGGTCACTTTGGGGGCGGATGCGACACGTTGCCGACGCAGCTCGGCGGTGCGCCGCAGGGCGTCGCGTTGGTCCTTGCCGTCGGTGATGTTGTAACGCAGGAAGGTGCTCACGGTCTTGTGTCCGCTGATGGACATGGCAACCGATTGCGGCACCCCGGCCCGGATCATGTCCCGGACACCCGAGCGCCGGAAGTCATGAAAGAGTTTGCGGTGCGCCTTGTCGGTCGGCAGTCCGGCCTTTTTGAGCGCCTTATCCCACCGCTTGCGGAAATCGCCGATAGGCCGCCCCTTGCGATGGAAGACGTATTCGCTCAGATGCACCTGCCCATCGCCAGGTTGGCGGCGCGATCCCGGCGTATAGGCGCGGGCTTGCCAGCGCCGCTCGATGATAGCCCAGGCTTCGCCGTCGAGTGCCAGGGTGCGCGGCTCACCGTTCTTGGAGTCGTAGAGTCGGACTTCGTGCGCCGTGCGGTCTATTTGGTCCCATTTGAGGGTCACTATCTCGCCCCTGCGCCACCCGGTGGCGTAGGCGAAGCTTGTCGTGTCGGCGTAGTCGGCGGGTAGCTGCTGAACGAAGGACTCGAAGTCTTCCGGCTCGAAGAATCCTTTGCGGGTATTGCTGACCGTCGGCATCGGGAAGTAGGGCACCATCTGCGGCTTGATTCGCTTCTGCTTGACTGCCAAGCGGTACGCGGCCCGCAGCTCTACCAGCTCGTTCTTGACGGTTGCTGGTGCCTTGCCGGTGGCCCGTTCCTCAGCCACGAAGCGTTCAAGGCGGTCGGACGTCACGGTCGCGGCCCGGTCCGTGCCGAAGTGCTTGCGAATCACGGCAATGTGCGAGCGCCAGGAATCCGACTTCGCGCCCTTGTTCGTGAGGTAGGTTCCACGCACATCGAGCAGTTCTGCCACGGTGATGCGTTGCTCGTGCGGCGTGACGAAGTCCTCGCGTTCCTTCACCTTCACCTTGCGCTTGAGCAGCTTGCGTGCGGCGTCCTCATCGGTGCCGACGGTTTCGCGGATTTCCTTCCCGTCCTTGTAGTACGCGATGCACCACACACCGCGGTTCGCGCGGTAGAACACGCGGCCGTCGCCGTATGCGCGCTGTGGGCGCGCCTCCACAGTCTTCTCCTCAGTCATCGCTTGCGTTCTCCTTTCATCGATTGTTCGCGTTCGAGGTACTGTATCAGCGCCTCGGTAATGATCGCGGTGACCGTCGTGCCGCGATCAACCGCGAGGTATTTGAGACGCTTGTGCAGCGCCCGGTCGAGATACATCGTGGTACGTTGAGGGGCCTCTTGCTGCTTCTTGGTTTTCATGGATAACATACTGACATATATGCGCTAGAGTGTCAAACCCCGCTGCGCTCGCGGATGTAGCGGTCAATGCCCTGGCTACTGAAGCGCAGCAAGCGGCCTTGGCGGACCGTGAAAGGCAAGCCAGCGGCGTGCCGATACAACCAGTCTTTGGTGGTAGCGAGCCGCTTCGCCGCTTCGGTCACGTCGAGGAGTGCATCCGGCGCCGGGTCCCTGGGCACCTCGGTTGTGTGTCCAGATGCAGCAAATAGTGCACCCATGAGCGCCGTTTGCGCCGTCAGACAACGGCAGAGCAAGCCTTGAAGGGCAACCGGTGGCAATGCACTTGCCCGGTCCGGCTCTGCGGCCAACTCGTCGAGGCTTGGAACCGCAACCGGCGTGATCGGCGACACGTGCCCCATGGCCTACAGCTCCCGCACCTCTTTCGTCAACGAAAGTAGCCGGCTCATGCCGTCGTACCCTTCCCCCCGACGCCTTCGCTTGCCGGAGATCTGCTGTTGGCCTTGGCCAGGACAGCGGTGAAACAGCAGCTTCGCCATGTCGATGAACCGCTGTCCGCAGTGCCGGCACTCCAGCTCGAACCAGCGCTTGGAGTCGGTCATTGCAGCATCGCCCTCAGCGGCCGTCCGGCAAAGAAGCACCGGGCACAGGTCAGGTGCGGGTTCTCGCGGTACCACTCGGCAAGCTCCGGGTCGTCGGCAACATGCTCGCAGGTTCCCGGTTCACCCAGGTCGTTCAGGATCGCCAGCAAAGCGGGCTTGAACCGGGCCAGTGTCTCGCGGATCTCCGGCGTGATTGTGCCCACCGGCGCCTCGACGCGAAGCTTGTCGCCCACGACAGTCAGGAAAGCGCCGAGGCGGCGTAGCTCGGCAAGCAGCGCCGCGGCGGTCATACTTCGAACAACTCCCGTGTGGATTTGTGTTCCGGCGCAGCTGGATTCTTGTCCCCACCGTCTTCCGAAATCGACGAATCACGGGGACAAGAATAGAGTGAGGATTGGCGCGGGTTTCCCAGCGATTTTGGTTTCTCGTTTTCTTGTCCCCCACATATAGCGGGTACGAGAGTACGAGAAAGCGTGTAGCGGTATGGGTCGCCTCGCTTGCCGCTCCCGCTGCGGTCTAGGGAGCCAACGGCAACGAGCGCCCGGAGCGCCTCGCGCTTGGCTGCGTTACGTCCCTCCACGTGCTGGTTGATCATCGGCTCATCCACCGGGTCATTGAGGCCGGAGAGGTACTCGACGATTGCGCTCTTGACGCCAGACACGTCCGCCTCTTGCCGCGTGCCCGCGGTACGCACAGCGCGCGTCTCAGGATCCAGCTCGACCACGGTTTCGGGCAGGTCTTCGCCCACGCGCTGGACACTGGACAGCGTGCGGTAGCGATCGCTGCGCTTGAGCACCAGCACCACGTCTGCCGAACCGGCGATTGCGGTCGAGCCGATCGGTGCGTCAACGTCGGCCCGTTCACCCTTCGGTGCGTGGTGCGTCACCAATACGCACGCCCCGGACCTGTGCGCCAGGGCAAGCACCGGGTCCAGTGCCGCTGTCATCGCGGCGTAGTCGTTGCCGTCACGCGGACGAACGAACCGGAACAGCGGGTCGATCGCTACCAGTGCCGCCGTCTCGTGTTCGAGCGCCGCGGCCAGCTGCGCTAGGCCGTCGACCGGGGATGCGCCGACGAACACGCCGAGGGGTGCGTCAGATGCGGCGCCGAGCGCCTTGAAGTGGCCCTTGACCTGCGAGCGCTTCTCTTCCAGCGCCAGGTACAAGACGCGCCCCTGCTGCACCGTGCGGCCGAGAAAGGGTTGACCTTCAGCAACAGCCCTGCAGAGAGTCCGAGCCAGCGTGCTCTTCCCAGTTTTCGGCTTGCCGACCAGCACGACGAAGCCACCAGCGGGGAGCAGCCCGTCAACTAGCCACTCGTGCTGTGGCTCCGGCTCAGCGAGTAGCTCACCGATCCGCGTGAAGACGAGCCCGTCACGGCGTGTGACTCCGGCCTTCTTGGATGGCTGCTGAGTGATGATCGCAGCCTGAGACGCAACTGCTACCAGCTCACCGGCCGTGTGCCCCGCGGCCAGCCATTCGCTCACATCCTTCATCGCGGCAGCTCCAGGCATCGCACCGACGCAGCAATCGGCAGCAGGTGGAGCACGACGTCGTCAGCGTGTCGCCGGCCGGTTTCATCTGCATCAGGAATCACCACCACGTGCCGATTGCGCAGATGCTCGTCGTACTCGGCCCGCCACTTGCCGGCGCCGCCGGGGTTGCAAGTGGCGGTGAGCCCCACCGCATGCAGCGCGTCGACGTCCTTCTCCCCCTCGACGATGAACACCAATGCGTCGGCTGGTGTGGCCAGCAGCTCGGGTAGGCGGTACAGGACGCGCCGCACGCCGTCGAGCTTGTACAGCCAGCCGCCTTTGTCGGGCCGACGTTGTCGGAATGACTTCGGTTCGAGACGCTCGACCTGGAAGAGCAGGGCACCGGACTCGTCCGTGTAGTCGTATCGCGCTACGACACGACTCTTGCGCTGTTGGCGAGTGGCTGGCCAGAGCCCGCGTTCCCGCAACGCGGCGATAACAGCAGTCTGCGAGCAGCCCGCGAAGCAGCGCACTAGTACGCGGCCGTTGTGGTCCGTCAGGGATAGCGAGGGATCATGGTCGTCGTGTGCCGGGCAGCGGGCGGACCAGCTGTCGCCATTCTGGTGTCCGCCCAGGGCGTCGGCGATCTCCGCCGCCGTCATCGGTGTGCCTTCAGCTGCGCTCGCGGTCGGCATCCGCCACCCCGCCACCGCCTCGTCGTCGTGCCGCGCGCTTGGCCGCGTACCCCTCCGCCGTCTCGCGGCTGTAGAGGTGCACCCCGCCTACTGTCACGGCGGCCACGGGCAGGCGCCCGCGTGCGGTCAGCGCCCGCACCGCGCCCGGCGTGACGCCGGCGATCCGCCCGACGTCGGCCGGGGTGAGATACTCTCTGTCATTTCGCGTATCGCGCATGCGCGTGATGCTACTACACGTGCATGCGCAGTAGCTGACTTACTGCGCATCTCCTTTTTCGCTTCAGTGACGTAGCGCCGAAACGCGACTTTCGCGACGCCGCGCTCTTTGCCGGTGCGGTCGTTCACCTCAACGAGCAGCTCAACCAGTTTGCCCTTCCTGTTCTTGCCGGAGCAGCGGTAAATTAGGCCTTCGGCTTCATGCCCACCGGGTCTGTCCTGGGGAAAGGATTCCCACGCTGCAGTAGCGGTGATCTTGGGGTCAGCTTTCACCATTTCGAGCACGCGCTGCCAGATGCCAGGCACGCGTTTCCGTGCCTTGCCGCCTTTGTGCGGCATGTCCAATTCTCGTTGCTCCAATCGCGCACGCACACGGGCATCGCTCTCAAGCTGAAGTTCCAGCCATGTACGCAGTCGTCGCACGCTGGGCGACGTGTCGTGTGACAGCTTTTCGATTTCGTGGGCGATCTGTCGCCGCAGCTCGGCAATCTTCTCATGTGGGTCAGGCTGCGGGGGGAATTCTGCTGCGCTGATCACGCTTCGTATGTAATCGCGTAATTTCTGCGCGTCTGCTGATGTGTCCCCTTCCAGCTCGTTGATTCGATCCGCCAGCTTGCGGCGCTGCTCGGGATCTCTTGCCCTCTCTATATCCGCCTGGAATTCGTCCCAGGCGCGGCGGACCGCAACCCAGACTGCCTCCGTCGGTGTGTTGTGCCAAACCTTTGCCAGCCTGCACCTCCGTCTTGGTGCTCCGTCGAGTCACGCCGCGGCAGGCCGGGACGGTGCCAGCTTTTCGGGTGTACAGCCCTAGCCGCGGTTCAGCGTCTGTCTATCACACGACGCTGCCGGCGTGCTACGGTAACCCCGCCATGCGCTGGGCACTGCTTGTGCTGCTGTGTGCGCTCGCTGCTCCCGCCCGCGCGGAATCGGGTAGCTCCAAGCCGGCCAGCAGCACCCCGCAATCGCCGCCGCCCTTTGTGGCGCAACCCGGTGTCACGTCGTCGCCCAACATCTTCGGCGGCCAGGATTACCGGCAGCCGAACGGCAAGACGATCGAGTCCGTTCCCAACATCTTCGGCGGGTCCGATATCACACAGCCAAATGGCTCCCGGTCTCGGTCGGAACCGAACATCCTTGGCGGCCAGGATATTCACGGCCCACGCGAGACGATCCGCTCGCAGTCCAACATCTTCGGCGGCCAGGACTTCCAGCTACCCAGCGGTGAGACGGTCGAAGCGGTGCCGAACATCTTCGGCGGTTTCGACTACCGCATGCCCGACGGCCGTACCGTGACCTGCGAACGAAATGTCTTCGGCGGCCAGGACTGCCGGTAGCGGCGCCAGCCACGCCAAGGGATCATTCCGGCGGACCCCACCAGGCCCCTTCTTTCCACGTCCAGTTGTGGCGCTTCATGCACGCTGCAACTGCCGAATTGAGGGGCGGACCATCCATGTTTGCCCTGCACTCTTCGAATGCGGCCATACTTGGATCGGGGGTCGGAGGCGGTGGGAGCGTGCAGTCCCCGAGTTGTACGTTCATCATTTTGCCATTGCAGACGCCGCGTACGGTGAGGAATTGGCCCTTGCGCAGTTGAGCCATCGCGTCGCGCGCCTTCTTGTTGCCCGTGCACTGCACGTCGACGAACTCCCGGCCGTTCAGCACCACGTACGGGTTGCCAATGATGTCAACGCCGATGTCCTTAACCTCCCCCGCGACGTCGATCGTTTTGCCCTTCCAGTTTTTCTCTGCCAGCACTTCATTCTCCCTAAATTGCTCGGCCAACTTTTCAGCGCCGACTCGCTCGACCGGTGCACCTGAGGTCGCGGTCGCATGCTCTGTCGGATGCTCTTGGGCTTGATGGCCAATAATCGCCAAGACAACAACAACAACAAGGAGCCCTAACAAACCTCCGCACCCAAGTCGCCACTTGGAACGCCCTTTTGGCCTCGGTGGTGGCGGCAACGGCGTTCTTTGCGCCGCCTCCATCGGTCGCCCGCACTTCACGCACGCGAGCGCCTGGTCGGAAACCTCGGTTCCGCAGTCGGGACACTTTACAAGCATGCCTCTCCCCCTATCAGCCTTCTCTTTTCGACCTTTGCGCGGCTTTCATGAGCATATCCTTTCTAGGGACAATTCTGCGCTGGTCGATAGCCCGCGGCCCGCGCGGCTTGCGCGTTCGGAAACTCAACTCGATTCCGGGGCGCGATCCGCCCAAAGCTTGGACACCCCGGCCAGTGATAAATATGACTCTTGCGGTTCCCGAGCACCGCGGCCGATGGTGATTGTGCGCGGCCGACCGGTGCGGGGCTTCGGTGTTCGAGCTGGTCCGCGGCCGCTGAATGTGCGGCGTGATCCTTCCAATTCTGCGTATAGACCGTTGCAACGGCGGGGTCGTCGATGAAGAAGACGTTTTCCGCGTTCTTCTCCTCGGCCGCTTTGGTGAAATTG
>Ga0187884_10004068_pt1 | contig 10976 bp, 8 predicted proteins | sample June2016WEW_20_4_FD_132983 | JGI IMG/M metagenome (GOLD analysis project Ga0187884, IMG submission 132983) | Peatland microbial communities from SPRUCE experiment site at the Marcell Experimental Forest, Minnesota, USA - June2016WEW_20_40 | ecosystem: Environmental > Terrestrial > Soil >...
ATCTTGCGCACTAGGGATTTGAGTTCGGCGGCCACAGCGTCAGCCACTCCGACCTGACAACGCTTACTTCAGAAGAGGCTCTGCGCGAAATGCGGGACAGCCGCAGCGAGATCGAGGAGCGCACAGGACGGACGGTCGACTTCTTCGCCTATCCCTTCGGACGCTGGAGCCCAGCGATCCGTACCGTCGTGCAGTACCAATATTGGGGCGCATGTTCGACCGGCGCAGGTGTGGTGCAGCCGGAAGCCGACCCCTTTGCCCTGCCTCGTATCGACGCGCATTACCTGCGGCGTCCAGCATCATTGCACATGATGTTCACTTCACCATTTCTGGCCTATGTGGCGACCCGCAGATTGATCCGGCGCATTCGCCGTCAGCCGGAGGGAATTTACGCCACTGTTTAGTTTCCGCGCCTGATCGTTCGTCACTTCGTCTCGCACTCCGTCCCAGACATTCCATGGCCCAATCCTCTCCGTCGGAACGAAAAGTTGTCATCATCGGCGGCGGTCCAGCCGGCCTCACGGCCGCCTATGAACTGTCGAAGCACCATGTCCCGGCTGTGGTCCTGGAGGCCGACAACGTGGTCGGCGGCATCTCCCGGACTGTGAACTATAAGGGATACCTGTTCGATATTGGCGGCCACCGCTTCTTCACGAAGTGGGACGAGGTGAATCAAATCTGGAAGGAAGTCCTGGGCGATAAGTTTCTGGCCCGCCCGCGGCTCTCCCGGATTTTCTATCGCAAGAAATTCTTCCATTACCCGCTGCAGGCCAAGAATGCCTTGTTCGGGCTGGGACCGGTCGAGACCGTCCGCATCATTCTCAGCTATCTGCGGTCGCGACTCGCTTACTACCACAATGAGCAGAACCTGGAGCAATGGGTCAGCAACCGCTTCGGTAAGCGACTCTACGAAATCTTCTTCAAAACCTACACCGAAAAAGTCTGGGGGGTTCCCTGCACGGAAATCCGGGCCGAATGGGCCGCCCAGCGAATTCAGGGCTTGTCGCTTACCACCGCCATCCGCAATGCTCTCTTCAAACAGAAAACCACTTCGGTCAAGACGCTGATCAACAGCTTTCACTATCCCGAACGCGGACCGGGACAGATGTGGGAGACGCTTACCGATCATCTGCGCCAACAGAATTATCCCGTGCTGATGCAGCGGAGAGTGGCTCGGATCATTCACGACCAGAGCGGCGTCACCTGTCTGGAAACGGACGGCGTGAACGGCATCGAACGCTTTACGGGAACGGACTTCATCAGTTCCATGCCCATCCGCGACCTGGTCAACGCTCTGCATCCGCCCGCACCCGCAGAGGTTGTACAGGCTGCGAATCGGCTGCGCTATCGCGATTTCCTCATCATCAGCCTGGTGATGAATCGCGCAAAAGTCATACCCGATAACTGGATCTACATTCACGAGCCGGGCGTGCGCGTGGGACGCATTCAAAACTTCAAGAACTGGTCGCCAGCCATGGTGCCGGATCGCAACAAGACCTGCCTCGGCATGGAGTATTTCGTCTTCGAAAACGACGACCTGTGGTCGAGTCCCGACGACAAACTCATCGACCTGGCGAAGGGCGAGATCGCCGAACTCGGCCTGGCCAAACCGGAGGAAATTGAGGATGGCGCTGTCGTCCGCATGCCCAAGGCCTATCCCATGTACGACCAGGATTGGGTGCGGCAAGTCAACATCGTTCGGCTCTACTTGGAAAAAGCCCTGCCCAATCTCCAGTTGGTCGGCCGCAACGGAATGCACAAGTACAACAATCAGGACCATTCCATGATGACGGCAATGTGTGCGGCGCGAAACATCCTGGGGGCCAACTACGACCTGTGGGCGATCAATACGGAAGAGGAATATCACGAAGAAAAGCGGGAAACATCTCCTGCGCCCGCCACCGTGGAACCGCGCCGTCCTGCCTATGCTGAGCCTTCGCTGCGGCCTGGCGCCTATCGCGACCGAGCCAGGGTCGCCAAGGCATCGAGTGGCGGCACATCACCTGTCCTGTAAATCTCTCCGGCAAATCATCGGGTACCTCAAGTGAAACCAGAACAAGCAAACCGAACCTCACCGCTTCCGGACTATGAAATTACCTCCCTGGTAACGGGAGGTGCAGGTTTCATCGGGAGCCATGTCGTGGATTCCCTTCTGGACATGGGCCATCGCGTCCTGGTGGTCGATGACCTGTCGGGCGGATTCCGCGAAAACGTCAATCCCGCCGCCGTGCTCATCGAAGGCTCGGTCACCGACACAATTCTGATCGACAGTCTCTTCGCGACGCAAAACATCGACTACGTCTATCACATCGCAGCCTACGCCGCCGAGGGACTGAGTCACTTCATCCGCGGCTACAACTATACGAATAACCTGCTGGGCAGCATGAACCTGATCAACAATGCCATCCGCTGCCATTGCCGGTGTTTCGTCTTCACCTCAAGCATCGCGGTCTACGGAGCGAATGCGACTCCCATGCGCGAGTCCACCGCGCCGCAGCCGGAAGATCCCTATGGAATTTCCAAGTATGCGGTTGAACTCGACTTGGCGGCCGCGCAGCACATGTTCGGGCTGGATTACATCATCTTCCGTCCGCACAATGTCTACGGCGAGCGGCAGAATATCGCCGATCCTTATCGCAATGTGATCGGCATCTTCATGAACCGAATTTTGCAGGGGCAGCCCTGCCCCGTTTTCGGGGATGGAGAGCAAACGCGAGCGTTTACACACATTGCGGATGTAGCGCCCGTCATCGCCCGTTCCGTCAATTACCCGGAGGCGTACAACGAGATCTTCAATATTGGCGCCGACGAACCCTATTCCGTGAATGATCTGGCCCGCGAGGTAAGCGCAGCCATGGGAGCGGACTCTGGCGTTGTCTATCTGCCGGCGAGGAAAGAAGTCTTTGAGGCGTTCAGCGATCACACGAAAGCCCGGCAGACTTTCGGTGCGGGTGCCAACGTCACACTTACGGATGGTTTGCAGCGGATGGCCGACTGGGTCAAGCAGGTCGGCGCACGCAGCGGCAAGCCCTTCGAGCATCTTGAAATCGAACGCGAATTACCTCCGTCGTGGAGGCAGCTATGCACAATTCCAAGACAGTAAGCGTCGTCATGCCGGCGTACAACGAGGCCAAAGGAATAGCCTCGGTGGTGCGTGCCTTCCTCTCCATCCCCGAGGTGGATGAGGTCGTGGTCGCCGACAACAACAGCAGCGACAATACGGCCGAACTGGCCGCTGCGGCCGGAGCTACGGTGGTAAAGGAGTGCCGCCAAGGTTATGGGTATGCCTCGCAGGCAGCGTTGCGCGCGGCAACTTCCGACTACATCCTCATTGTCGAATCGGACTGCACCTTTCGCGCCGAAGACGTCTATAAGTTTCTGGCCTATGCCGGAGAGTTCGACGTCGTATTTGGCACGCGGACCTCGAAGTCCTGTATCTGGGAAGGCTCAAACATGGGGCCGTTCCTCCGCTATGGAAATTGCGCCGTCGCCAAGCTACTCGAATATCTGCATAACGGGCCGTGCCTGACCGATGTAGGCTGCACCTATAAGCTGCTGCGGCGGCCTGCGCTTGAGCACCTGCTGCCTATGTTCACCGTCGGACGCAGCCACTTCTCGCCGCAGCTCATGATCCTGGCGATTCGCACCAAGCTCAATTGTGTCGAGATTCCAGTCCACTACCAGCCACGCACGGGAATTTCCAAGATCACGGGTTCCACCTGGAAGGCCTTCCGTCTCGGCTTGCGCATGATCGCGATGATCATCCGCTATCGCTTCCAGCCGATCGCACAAATTCCGCCGCTCACCCAAACCCGGCCAATCGGGAAGGCCGCCAAGGTTGGATAATACGTTTGGAACGCTATCGAGTGATTGTCAGCAATGCGCTGTGAATCGTGATCAATGTATAGATTTGACTCACTACGATGGGAACAAAAGCGATAGCTACGACTTTCAGCGACAGCTTGCGAACTCCCAGAATAACCAGCGCCATCAGCGCCCAACTCCAGTGAGGAGAAAACAACACAAGTTCGTCTCCCCAGAAGTTATGGAAGATCATGCTGAAAGCTACCCAGCCCAAGGGCAGCCACACATAGGGTCGAACCTCATCGTCATGCAAGCTATTCGATATGCATTTGAAGAGCAGAAGAATCCATGCAATTGCGCCAATGGCTTGCCATCCCAGGTAGTAACTCAATCGCACCACGGCATGGGCCGGCTCATAGCTGACCATGTCCCACCCAGGCTCACGCATGATCCTGGGAGTAGGTCCGACGGCTGGGGCGACTATGGCGTAGATGGCGTAAATAAAGGCTCGGAACGGATCGCGAATGAAGCGCATGGTGAGATATCCACCCACGAAATGATGCATGGTGTAACTCTTCAAGTAGAGGAAGAGAAATATGCCAAGTCCGATCGGAATACCCACGGCAAGAACGGTCAGGCGCGCCCGCATCGTGCGAAACGCGTACTGCCAAAGAGCTGCGAGGGGATAGAGGACATTCGTAATGGTTGTGCCTCCGCAAAGCAGAGCCATTACCAGCAGGAATACTGTCTGAGCTCCAACGCCGGTCAGCAGAATGGGACCTACGAAAGCTATCGATAGTAGTCCGTTCGAAATACCAAAGTGCTCCGGCAACGCAGCCGTGCAGTTCGACGTGAATAAGAAATAAATAATGAATAGCAAGACACACTGCAAAGGTTTGACGCCTAGGCGCAGCGCGAGAAATGTCAGGAAGCCTACTCCCAAGGCGTGCACCAGCGCTACTACGAGTCTTGCTCCCACAATCCCCGCTTCTTCCGGAGACAGGAAGGTTGCCATCACATGCTGCGCTGCACGGCAGGGCGCTCGCCAGAATATGATTTCCAAAGGATGGATTAACTGTTCCGGCGATCTTTCGTTTCCGATCATGCGATCGATCCAGAGGTTGGAGTCGGCGTTGAACAGCACGTTCTGCCGCTTGACCATCACGGACCCAGCCGTGGACCTCATCCAGCCCGACAGCGCCATGAACCACACCACCGCGGCTAAACCGATCATGATGGCTAGAGCTCGCTGCCTCGCAATTGCGGATGGGGTTACGACTTTCTGGAGTGCGGTTGCCTGCTGCATGCGGCATACGCTAGCACAGACGGCTTTCGCTGTCCGCAACTTTTCGTTCGCCGTATGAGCGCCAATCTCACCGGTGTTGCTGTTGCGGTCGTTCCGCAGGAGGCCTGCGTTTCCCAAGGCGGCGCGGCAGACGGACCCGTACACGGAACGCGCGCGACCCCCTCGGATGCAGTTGTATGGGCCAGTTTGCTGACCGCGGCCACCGTGGTGATTGCGCCTTACCTCATTCGCGGCTACACCGTGGGACACGATACCGGCATTCACATGAGTTGGTGGCTGGAGATGGCGAGGCTCTTCCGTGAAGGAGTCTTCCATCCGCGCTGGGCGCCCGGGGCCTACTACGGATATGGCGAGCCGGCATTCCTTTTCTATCCTCCGCTCTCGCTGTACATTGGCGGCCTGCTTACTCTGCTTCTGCCCTTTCGCTTGGCGCTCGGGGTTTATGTCTGGGTCGTGGCAGTGCTGGCGGGCTTCAGCTTCTTTCATCTGTGCCGGCATTTCTTCGACCGCCGCGCCGCTCTTCTGGGAGCCTTGGTTTACGTACTGAATCCGTACCATTTGTTGGAGATTCACGCGCGTTGTTCCTTGGCGGAGTTGCTGGTCAGCGTTTGGTTTCCGCTACTGCTGCTTGCAATCTACCGCTTCAACGAGGCTGGAACGCGCAGAATCGCTATAGCGGCTGCCTGCTTCGCCGCCATCGCGCTCACCAACGTACCCCTCACCGTGATATCCGGCTACGGTGCTCTGACCTTTGTGTTGACCTTGATGCTGGCCCGCAAATCCGGAATTCAGCCAATCGTGAAGTCTGCTTTCGCGATAACTCTTGGTGCGGGAGTAGCGGCATTCTTTCTGGTTCCAGCCTGGGCGGAAAAGCCATGGGTGGTTGCTTCGGTCCACGCGATAGTTCCCCCGGCCGCACAGATGGTGCCGCTCGGAATGCCGCACGGCCACTTCGGGTTCGCTCTGGCGGTTGTAGAGTTCGGGCAGATCATTCTCGGCGGCATCGCATGGATGTTCTGCCGCCGGATGAAATCGCGCGATGCCTTCTGGGCATTCAGCGCTCTCTTCTTCCTCTCCGTTCTGATAGTGCTTCCACTTTCGGCGGCTCTTTGGCGGTCGGCGCCGGCGCTGGTCTACGTGCAATTCCCCTGGAGATGGCTCGGTCCGATGGGTCTTGCCCTGTCATTCTTCGTCGCCGCCATCGTCCAGCGGTTCCGCAGCGGATTTTTATTTGCGGCCGGCGTCTGCATGCTGGGTCTGCTGACGGTCGCCGCCTTTACCGTAATGATTGACCTCAAGGCCGACAGCCTCTTGGCTTCGCTGCAGAACTCCATCGCGGCAGGACGTGGCTATCTCGCATGGGCCTATGTTTTGCCCCGTGACGTTAAGATCGACCAGTTCGGAGTACCGTACTACCTCACCCCCGGCGAAGCTCCCATTCTCGCGGTGGGATCAGAAGAAGCCACCGGGGCCATCTCTTCCGGGAACGTTGCAGCGCCGTCGTCGGGCGCAGACGCGCCGCGTATTGCCATCACCCACTGGTCGTCGGAGGCCAGAGACTTCGTTGTGGATACTCCGCAGCCAGCGTGGATTCGCGTGCGATTGTTCTGGTTTCCCGGATGGCTTGCCTACGTGAATGGCAAGGCGCTTGATGCGGTCACGACGAATGCACGCGGCGCATTGCTCTTGCATCTACCCTCTGGTCAAAATCACGTGGAGCTCGTGTATCGCGGAACTCGTGATCAGAAAGTAGGGATGGTAATCAGCTTTGTGTGCCTGATCCTGCTTCTGGTGATGTTGCGAAAGCGAAGCGAGGCGGGCGTGAGTTCCATCGCCTCTGGGCTTACTTAGGTTCAATCGACGCTGCCGCTTCGGTCCTTGGCAGGTAGATCCAATCCTTATCAATTTGCAGCGCCAGCTTGTAATGGTCATTGAGCACAGAGACGAAGCCGGGGCCGAACGAGTTGTTGTCAAACCAGCCTTGAGCGCCATTTTCTCCAATATTTCCGCTGGTCAGAACCACCGCACTGAAATCCTGATGACGCAAGCGATCCAACAGTGGCTGCTGGAATCCGGGGAAATGAGTACGCAGAAGTTGCACCATCCACGGGTCCTGCACGTAAGGCTGTTGTCCGGCGAGCACCGGAATAATGGGGTTTTCCGCCAGGATCGGCTTGCCGCTGGAAGGGATCGCGGCGATGACATGCTGGAATTGATGCGGATGGTACCAGCGGCTCCAGGTCTTCATGTTCCGCCACAGCACGAAAGCTGCAAGCAGAGTCAACAACGCGAGGCCATATACACCCAGTTGCTTTTGCCAGGGGTTGGTGGTGTGCGCAACGCAATTTGCCAGCAGAATTACCGCGGCGACCTGCAGATCGAGCAAGTGATTTCCCGCCGTCCCCGGCGAACCGAAGATGAGGATGGTGACGGCCAGGGTGGCGATCAAGAACAATGCCGGCAGGCTTCGCCACAGCTTCCCAGAGACCAGCATGGCCGCCAGCAGCAGCAATCCCAGGACAGTGAACGCAAACAGGACGGGATCGGTGTAGAGTGCCATCGATTGCATGCGCATGGGGCCGCTGACGATAAATTTCCAGTCAGCTCCGCCCGAGGCACAGGCGCGGAAGATCTCCACCACGCGGTGACCGCTAGCTACGATCGTGGCGCCGGCAACAATCAGGTAGCCGCACAAAGTTTCTGCCGCGAGCAGCCAGGCCGCTCGCTTGCGACCCACTGCCAGAAGCCAGACGAGCGCCGCGGCCACGCCGAAGACCGTGGTGAGCTTTGCCGACCACGCCAAGGTGAAGAACAGCGCCGACAGAAAAATTCTGCGGCTGCTGGGTTTCGCGGGCACGATCATGGCGAGGGCCCACACATTCCAAGCCGCCGCCAATCCATCGGCCTGCGGTGTGGTCAACGACAGCTGTACCGAGGCGGCGGCCAGCAGCATCAGCGCTGCGCACCAAGCCAGCCATGTCTCCACTTCCAGTTCTCCCAGCAGCCGGTAAGTTCCCAACATCAGCAACAGAATGGCCGAGGCGGAAAGCAGATAAGCGCTGAACAGTACGGGCAACCCCAACTTGAGCAGCAGAGCGTGCAGACAAAAGTAGAGCGGAGAATATCTAGTTCCGCCATATCCCAGAGGACCGAACAGGGGACGATAGAAGACACCGTGGGTCACATCGGATGCCATCGTGATCATGACGCCCGAGGCAAAGCTGATTCCTGCATCAGCTCTCCACCAGATCCAGGTACGAGCTACGGTGATGATGACGATGATTGCGACCGCCGCGAACAGGAAAGCTTTCGCGCGTGGGCTGACGCCAACCGCCGAGATCCGCGACTGGTCGGCACTATGGGTGGCAATGCTCATGCGGTCGTCCAAAACGCGGAGTATACCTCCCGCGTTCGGCGAATCCTACAATGATTTGGCTTGCGGCATTCTCCGCCATTGCTGGCGCTCGTCCAGCGAGTTCAGCCTCGCGCAGTTCACTGACTGCCGCTGGCTGCCGGGGCAGGCGTTTTCGGAACATAGATCCAGTCTTCGTCAACAACCGTTGCGAGTCTGTAATGCTCGGTGAGCGCGGATACAAATCCCGGTCCGAAGCAGGCATTGTCATACCACCACCGAGCGCCGCTGGTAGTGGGATCGCCGTCAGGCAACACCACGGCACTGAAGGACTGGCTGCGCAATTGTTGCAGCAGAGGCAATTCGAAAGCGGGAAAGCGCTTCCGCAACAGCGTTGTCATCCAGGGATCCAGCACGTAGGGGTGCTGACCGGCCAGCACAGGAATAATGGCATTCTCCGACAGGATCGGCTTATTCGAAGATCCAATAGCCTGGATGACTTGCTGGAAGTGATGGGGATGATAGGTCCGGCCCCAAGACTTGATGTGATGCAAGAGAGGAATTGCGGCGATGAGCGTCAGCAGCGCCAGGGCGCACACGCCGAGTTGCTTTTCAATCGGAGAGTCGTTTGTGCCGACCCAAGTCGCCAGCAAAATGACCGCGGCGACTTGCACGTCGAGGAAGTGGTTTACCGCGGTACCCGGGGAACCGAAAATAATTACGGCGACTGCAACCGCAGCCAGGAGGACCAGCGCCGGCAGGCTCCGCACGATCTTGGACGGTCGCGTGAGAATTGTCAGCAGCAGTCCAAGCATGAGGAACCAGGCCAAGCCGGGATCTCCGTGGATGATTGTGGCCTTCATTCGTCCGAGGGCGGTGCCCAGAAATCTCCAGTCCATCCCGCCCGAGGCGCAGGCCTTGAAGATCTGAATCACCCGGCCGCGGCTGGCAAGAACCGTTGCCGCAGCAACGATCCCGTAGCCGCAGAATGTTGCCGCAGCCAGTTTCCAGGCGGTCCGCTTGTGACCAGTCGAAACCAGCCATACGGTTGCGGCGGCCAATCCGAAGACGGTGGTCAGTTTTGCCGACCATGCCAAGGTAAACAAGATAGCGGTCAACAGCAGCCTTCCACGCGTGCGCGGAGCCGGAACAATCGTTGCCAGTCCCCAGACATTGAGAGCAGCCGCCAGTCCATCGGCCTGCGGCATGAAGAGCGAAAGCTGTACGGAACTGGACGCGAGGAGCATCAGCGCCGAGCAGCCGGCCAGCCATGTTTCCACTCCGAGTTCTCGCAGCAGCCGGAAGGTTCCCAACATCAGGAACACCAAAATTGCCGTGGACAACAGATAAGCGCTAAGCAAGACCGGCAGGCCAGCTTTAAGCAGCAGCGCGTGCAAGCAGAAGTACAGTGGAAAGTATCGGGTGCCTCCATAGCCGCTGGCGTCAAGCAAGGGACGATAGAAGATACCGTCTCGAAGGTCCGCTGCCATGGTGAGTATTGCTCCGGAGGCAAAGCTGATCCCTACATCGTTTCTCCACCAGAATCCGGCGCGCACAGCCGTAATGACAACGATGAAAGAAACTGCGAAGCAAAGCAGGCACCGTACTCCCGTGCAGACGCTTGCGGGCACGGCTTGCGGTCGGCTGGCGGAACTGGTGGCGGCACTCACGGTGGCACTGCTCCAGAAGGCGGAGTATACCTCGCACCAAGTTCCATAGGAATAGAGCTCGGACGGCACAGGCAAGAGGCAGCTCTACCGATCCGCTAATCAGGTGACATGAGTTCCTCGGTACAACTAGCGCGGCACGAAAGTATTCGAGAGATCGCGCGTGCCGAACGGGCGGCTGCCGGATACCTTGCGTTATCGAGCTATCTTGCCGCCGGCGTCCTGGCCGTCTTTTATCTGGCGACCAGCCTGTACATTTCGTCGCAGCGCCTGTTGTGGTTTGACGAAGTGTTTACGGTACACATGGCCCGGCTGCCGGATTGGAAGACGCTCCTGGATGCACTTCGTCACGGCGTCGATTCCCTGCCGCCGGCATACTACATCGTCGTGAATCTGTCCGGGAAAGTCTTCGGAAAGAGTGACGTCGCCGTCAGGTTGCCATCCACGCTGGCGATGATCGCCACTCTGTTAATCACCTTCGACTGCGCGCGTCGCCTCACGAACGGCCTCCATGGACTGATCGCTTTGGCGATCGCTGCCAGTCCATTGGCCGGCGAAGGCTTTGAAGCGCGGTCCTATGCAATTTATGTGATGTTTGCCGCTCTGACACTGTGGGTGTGGAGTTATGACTGGATGAGCCGCAAATGGGGGGCAGTCTGCTTCGGGCTCACGCTGTTTGCTGCCGTCAGCTTCCACTATTATGCGGCACTATTGCTTTTGCCATATGCCTTGTGGGAACTCTCGCGCTGGAAGCCTGGGCAAGTGGTGCCTTTGAAGCTTATCGCCGGAATCGTGGGCGTCGCTCTCGCGATTGCGTCGCTGTTGCCTCTCATCATGTCCTTCTCCC
>Ga0187884_10004077_pt1 | contig 10958 bp, 10 predicted proteins | sample June2016WEW_20_4_FD_132983 | JGI IMG/M metagenome (GOLD analysis project Ga0187884, IMG submission 132983) | Peatland microbial communities from SPRUCE experiment site at the Marcell Experimental Forest, Minnesota, USA - June2016WEW_20_40 | ecosystem: Environmental > Terrestrial > Soil >...
CCCCGAACAGAGGCTTGCCGTCTTTCCACAGACTCTGGTGGCAGTGCATGCCGCTGCCGTTATCCTGGAACAGCGGTTTGGGCATGAAGGTCACGGTCTTGCCGTACTGGTTGGCCACATTGCGGATGATGTACTTATAGAGCATCATGTTGTCCGCCGACTTTACCAGCTTGTCGAACCGTTGATCGATCTCGCACTGGCCGCCGGTGGCCACTTCGTGGTGATGGCACTCGATGTGCAACCCGCACTTGATCATGGTCTGCACCATTTCGCTGCGCAGATCCTGGTAGTGGTCGGTCGGCGGCACCGGGAAGTAGCCTTCCTTGTAGCGCGGGCGGTAGCCCAGGTTGTTCTCGCGCCGCCCCGAGTTCCAACGCCCTTCCTCAGCGTCGATAAAGTAAAAACCGCAATGCTGATTCTGGTCGAAACTGACGTTATCGAAAATGAAGAACTCCGCTTCCGCGCCGAAGTAGGCCGCGTCGGCCACGCCGCTATTCTTCAGGTAGAGTTCGGCCTTCTGCGCGATCCAGCGCGGGTCGCGCTCGTATCGCTGCTTGGTGATCGGGTCCTTGACGTCGCCGTACATCACCAGCGTGGGGATCTCCGCGAAGGGATCCATGAAGGCGGTGTGCGGATCGGGGATCAGGAGCATGTCGCTTTCGTGGATCGCCGCCCAACCGCGGATACTCGATCCATCCATGCCGAAGCCTTCTTCAAAGCTGCTTTCGTCCAGCTCGCTGACCGGGTAGGAAACATGATGCTGCAAACTCGGGATGTCGGTGAACCTCAAATCGAGTTGCTTAGCATCGTTTTTCTTGGCAAATTCCAACACTTCGTGCGGACTCATTCATCCTCCAGGAGGGGATTCAGATTGGTGGGATTGTCGCAGTCGCAGGATTGCCCTAGCATAGCCTACTGCGCGTCACCGGTCAAACCGGACCAGGACGGGAAGGACGGGACCAGGACAAGAATCTCTGGAACACGGCGCAGCAGCGCGATCGTTAGTTGCCCGACGGCTTCTCCGCATGTTCGATCACCAGCGTCTCCACCGGGCCCTTGGTCGCCTCCAGCTTGAGGCCGAGTTGCTCCTGGATGGCGGCGAAAATGGAAGGTCCGGATTCGGGGTTATCGTCGATCGCATAGTCCACCTGGAAATCGAACTCCCCCTGTATCCCTGTCCGGTCGAGCACTGGACGGCCAACTTCCCGGCCCAGGTTCTCGGCAATGAGCGCCAGCGTCGCCTTCTTGCCGGCGAGGCTGTAGTGCACCCCCGTCTGCGTTGGCGGATCGTTTCGATGGAGGCTCAGGTAGCTTCGATCACCGGTTGGAGGTTTGAGCTTGGGGCCGCCTTTAGCCACGACGAGGGCGTACACGTTCCCTTCTCTCGACTCGCGGCGAACCTTCAGTTGGAACCGGTCCGCCAACAGCGCCTGCAGCATGGCCATTATCTGAGCTTTCGTGGGATCGCCTTCCGCCTTGGCTTCGACGTCAAACCGGTCGGTATCCATCCATGCAGGCCCGCCCGCCATCTGATAGCCCTTGACGTCGTACGCCTGCTGCAAGATCACGTTTAAAGTCAGGTTCGTGATGTGGAGCCGCCCTCCCGGATATACGCGGAAATCCAGACCTTGCTGAGGCTGGCTCGCGGGCTTGACCGAGGCCACTTCGAACACCGGCGGGGCCGGCGCGGTCTGCCCGAAAGCCGCGCTGGCCACAAGAATGGCCAAGACCGCCCGGATCATCGTTTGAATCCCTCCCCATGATTATTACGCCGGCGCTCGCCGATTCGTTGAGACCGGCTGCTCCTTTTTTTCGCGCGTTCGCCTGGATCTCTGCCGGCGGAAGATCCTGCGCTTTCCCTGCGCCGCTCAGGATTTGGCGGCGGCATTCGCCGTGATTTCGAGCTTCGGCGCCGCTTCGCGAGTGGCTTTCTCCGCCGCCACCGGTTCGATGCCGTTGGCCAAGCCCCGGCTAGCCCCTGCCCTTCGCCCGGTCAACCAGCTTCTGCAGATCCAATAAGTGCTGCGGCTTGTATCCTTTCTTCGACCATCGCGACCGGGGGTCGAATTCCACCCCGACGAAGTACCCAATCTCCCGATACACGCAGTAGCGGACTCTACCGGCGAACTCCTGGTTGGGACAGCTCCAGTGGAGCATCACTCCCAGCGGCACCGCCGACTCGAATTGCAGGCACGCCCCACAGACCGAAATATCCTCCAGCAACGCGGTTGCCGTGCGCTTCCTGCCGGCCTTGTCCATCCAGGAGACTGCCACCATATCGGCACACAACATCCGAACTTCCGATCGCCTATCCTCCATACACCCCGCATATCGGCGCAACCGCCGAAGATCTTTATTGGTGCGCCGCGGCCAACTCATGGCATAATCGAAACCAAGCATGAGAAATGCTCTCGCGCTGCTCGTAACCGTTCTGTTTTTATCGGGTTGCGCGCACAAGAAATACACGCGGCAGATCCCTTCGCCACCCGCCTCGCCCGCCGCCGGTGCCCCAGCGTCGCGGCCCACCGCGCCTCCAACACCCGCTGCCGCTGCGCCCGTTCCCGCGCCCGGCTACAGCGAAGCCGGAGTAGCGAGCTGGTACGGTCATCCCTATCATGGCCGTGCCGCAGCCGATGGCGAAATTTACGACATGGAACAGATGGTCGCCGCCCACCGCACCCTCCCCTTCGACACTTGGGTGCGCGTCTACGATCTCGACAACCACAAGAATGTCGAAGTCCGCATCATCGACCGCGGCCCCTTCGTCGATGGACGAATCATCGATCTCTCGCATGCCGCCGCCCAGGCCATCTCCCTCATCGGGCCCGGCATCGCGAACGTGCGGCTCGAAGTGATCCGCACGCCGGAAAACGTGCCCCCGGCCTTCTTCGCCGTGCAGATCGGCGCTTTCCACGACCCCAAAAACGCCGAGCGCGTCCGCGCCCAGATGGCCGCCCGCTATGGCACCGCCCGCCTTGTGGAGCGCCCCGAGAACCCCGGCGTCTGGCGGGTCATGGTGGGCGCCGAGCCCACCCCCGATGCCGCCCGCGCCCTTTCCTCCAGAATCCGCAAGGAATCTGGTGAGAGGAATGCCTTCGTCGTCCGACTAGATTCCGAGTAGAATCTTCATGAATCGTTCCGCGCCGCCGCCGGCCTTCGGATTGGTAGGCCGGTCGCCGGAGATCGGCGCGGTCCGCCGGCTCATCGAAAAGGCTTCGCGCAACCGCCTGCCCGTGCTGCTGCTGGGCGAAAGCGGCACCGGCAAAGAGGTGGTGGCGCGCGCCATCTATCAGGCCAACCCGCGCGGCCAGTTCGTTCCCATCGATTGCGGCTCGCTGGTCGGGACGCTGGTCGAAAGCGATCTGTTCGGCCACGCCAAGGGCGCCTTCAGCGGCGCCGTCGAGAACAAAAAGGGCCTGGTCGAAGTGGCCGCCGGCGGCACCGCCTTCTTCGACGAAATCGGCGACCTCCCGCTCGAAATGCAGGTCAAGCTCCTGCGCCTCCTCCAGGAGCGCGAGTTCCGCGCCGTGGGCGCGCTCGAGTGGCGCAAGATCGATCTCCGCATCATTGCCGCCACCCACCGCGCGCTGCGCGCCGAAGTGGCCGCCGGCCGCTTCCGCGAAGATCTTTTCTACCGCCTCAATGTCTTCATCGTTCACCTGCCGCCGCTGCGTGATCACAAGGAAGACATTCCGCTGCTGGTAGAGCATTTTCTCGACGGTTCAGGCTTCTCGCCCAGCCCGGAAATCCTGGCGACCCTCCAGTCCTACGATTGGCCCGGCAACGTGCGCGAGTTGAAGCACTGCCTGGACCGCATGGCGGCCTTGCAATCGGAAGGCGTCGTACAGAGCGCCGACATGCCCTCGGCGCTGCAATGTCACCTGGCGGCATCCGGTTTGCGGCAGCTTTCCGCCGCCATTGGATCCGGATATGCCGGCGGGCTGCCGCAAATCGAACTGGCCCCCAAATCTCCCGTCATCTCGCTGCCCGAATCCGAGCGCCAGGCCATCTCACGCGCGCTCGCCGCCACCAACGGAGACCGCACCCGGGCCGCCCGCCTGCTCAGCATCGGCCGTACCACTTTGTATCGAAAGATGAAAGAATACGGATTCGATTGAGAATCGCACTCGACGCAACGTATAGCATGGGCGCGGCGCTTTCCGGGGTCGGGCTGTACTCCCGCGAGATCCTGCTCGGGGCGGCCGCGGCCCATCCGGAAATCCACTTCGATTTCTGTTACCGGCCGCACCGCTACTTCCGCTCCTGGTCGGAGGAACTGCCCTCGAACGCGCGGCGCCGGCTGTTAGCGGAACCGTGGGGCCCGCGCTCGGCCGGCCTGTTCCACGGCCTGAACCAACGCCTGCCGCGCCTCCCCATGCGCCGCGCGGTGGCCACCTTCCACGACCTGTTCGTGATGACCGGTGAGTACTCCACGCCCGAATTCCGCGAGCGCTTCACCGCCCAGGCTCGCGATGCCGCCGCGCGCGCCGATGTCGTCATCGCCGTCTCGGAATTCACCAAAAGCCAGGTCGTTTCGCTGCTCGCGGTCGAGCCCTCCAAGGTCCGCGTGGTGCATCACGGCGTCCGCGGGCTGGCCTATCCGCCGGCGGCGCGAGCCAAGGTCATCCTCAACGTGGGCGCCATTCAGAAGCGCAAGAACATCGCCCGCCTGGTGGAAGCCTTTGAGAGCGTCGATCCCTCCTGGAAACTGGTGCTGGCCGGTTCCGCCGGCTACGGCTCGGCGGAGATCCTCGCGCGCATTGACCGCAGTCCGGCGCGCGGCCGCGTCAGTATACTCGGCTACGTCTCGCCCGCGGATCTCGCCGCCCATTACGCCGCGGCCGGGGTCTTCGCTTTCCCCTCGCTCGACGAAGGCTTCGGCATGCCGGTGCTGGAAGCCATGGCCGCCGGCGCCGCCGTGCTTACTTCTCGCACTTCGGCGCTGCCGGAGGTGGCTGGCGACGCCGCCCTTCTGGTGGATCCCACCGACACCGCCGCCATCGGCCAAGCCCTGCGCGACTTGACGGAGAGGGAAGACTTGCGTCGGGAATTGGCGCAACGCGGGACGGCGCGGGCGCGCCTCTTCACCTGGGAAAAGGCCGTTCGCGAAACCTGGGATATCTACCGGGAACTCTCAGCTTAGCCTGTCAGCAAATAACCACTGCATCTGGCAATGTCGATTCCTGACAAAGCCTTAGCTCCGATTTCAGAAGTACGCTCGCATATTGCCGGACCGCTCGATGGGAACGGGTAAGGAAGGCGGGCAAGCTAACCCATACCCCAGCAAGCAGCCTGATTTCCTCGGTGGCGGGGCATGCTTTAGCTTGCCCTCGCCCGCTTGCGGTCTTTGCGGAATACGAGAGTGTATTTATGAAACGGTGCACTTAGCCTGAACCGCGCGAGGGCGGTCAGCGGCTGTCGTCATCCACTGCGATCTTGAGCGCTCGCAGGAAACGATGGTCCTGAGTGGTGAGTTTGATTTTGCCGGTGGCTTCGAAGGTCCGCTTGGGCTCTTGTTCGGTCGCCTCTAGCTCCTCGTCCTCACCCTCGCCGCTTTCGTGGTTCTCGTCGCGGCGATTGAAACCGATGGTCGCCTCCAAGACCAGAAATACATCGTAACCGGCCTTCTTGATCTCGCCGATCGCCTCCGCGATCCGGTCGGACTCGGATAGGGAATCGTTAATCGCGTTCCCTAATTCCTGCATCAGGCGCTTCAATGGCTCTTCCACGGAGTACTCCCTCTTACACCAGTGGATGCGCCGGACCCAATCGGCGTTCCACCCAACGGGCGGGCATCCACCCGTTTCGATTGTAGTGGACCCACGCACGGTTCACAAGCGGAACCATCCTTACTATCGGCAATTCGCGCCCACCCCTGCATGGCGCCGCAACTCGTAACGCAGCGCTCATCGAATCTCGGGCGGCCTGTGTCATCCTATTAGTTTATGCTCCGCAGGCGCAATCTTCTTTGTTTGCTGGCGGTAGCGGCGGCCCTGGCGGCGCCGCAGGCCTCTAACCCCAAGAAACCCCGCCTGGTGCTGGCGATCGTCATCGACCAGTTCCGCTACGATTACCTGCTTCGCTTCCGTGCCGATTACCATGGCGGCCTGGCTCGCCTGCTGGATCGCGGCGCGGTCTTCACCGATGCCCACTTCCTGCATGCCGCCACCGTCACCGCGGTGGGCCATGCCACCTTCCTGACTGGCGCCACCCCATCGGAAAGCGGCATCATCGGCAACCAGTGGTACGACCGCGCCAGCGGCCAGACCGTGACCAGCGTTTCCGATCCGGAAACTAAAGCCGTCGGCGGCCTGCCCGGCGCTTCCGGCAGTTCTCCCCGCCGCCTGCTGGTGAGCACCGTGGGCGACGAGGTAAAGATGAGCATTCCGGGCTCCCAGGTGATCGGCGTCTCCATCAAAGACCGCAGCGCCATCCTGCCCTCCGGCCACATGGCCGACGCCGCTTATTGGTACGATCCGGACAGCAACCATTGGATTACCAGTTCCTATTACCGGGCCGAGCTGCCACCCTGGGTGAAACGCTTGAACGACGAGAAAACCTACCAAAGTTACCTGAGTGCCAAGTGGCTGCCTTTTGACGCCAAGGACGAGTCCGCCCAGCCCTTCTGCACCATGGTGCGCGGCACGGCTGTCCGCTACTGCGGCAGTCTGGAGGCCACCCCGTGGGGCAATGAGATGATCGAGGAGTTCGCCGAGCGGGCTCTCGGCAATGAGGATCTCGGACATCATGCCGGCGTGGACCTCCTGACCGTCAGTTTCTCCTCCAACGATTACGTGGGCCACGACGTCGGCCCGGACGACCCGGCCGTTCGCGACCTTTCCATTCGCACCGACCGGCTGTTGGGCAAGCTCTTCGATGCCGTCGAGCAGCGCGTGGGCGCGGGCAATACCTTGATCGTGCTCATCGCCGACCACGGTGTTTCGCCGATGCCGGAAGTCAACCGGGCCCGCCACATGCCCGGCGGCCGGCTTTCCGCGGATCGCGTCAAGAAAGCCATCACTGACGGGCTCAGCCTCCGCTTCGGGCCCGGCGAGTGGCTGCTTCCCAGCGCGGTCGATATGCCCTACCTCAATCTCAAACTGGTGGCCTCCCTGAAGCTCGACCTGGCCGAGGTGGAACGCGTCGCGGCCGCCGCTGCCCGCGCCCAGGACCACATCGCCCGGGTCTACACCTCAGAGGACCTGCGCACCGGCAACGTGCAGCAGGATGCCATCGGCCGCGCCTTTAGCGTGCAGTATTACGCGCCGCGCTCCGGCAACCTGTTTATCCTGCCCGAGCCCTACTATACGTTTTACGCGACCGACGCATTCCACGGCACCCCATACGACTACGATACGCACGTCCCGGTGCTGTTCCTGGGGCCCGGCATCAAGCCCGGCACGTATGCCGAAAGAATCGCGCCCAACGACATCGCCCCCACGCTCGCCGCGCTGCTGGGTGTGGCGCAGCCGAGCGGCTCCATCGGCCGCGTGCTGAGCGAGATGATGCAGTGACGCTCCAGTAGTGCGCTAGAAGCCAAACCCAAACGTTGCTGCTCTTATAGTGGTGCGCGCACGAGTGCGTGCGCCACCTCGTCACCACCGAATGTCTGTGAGAAGAGCGGGTTAAGATAGGACGATGGCCGGGCTGGAAAAACTTTTGACGGAACAAACCAACCCGGCATCGGCGTCCATCGACACGCTGAGCACGGAAAGCGTTCTGCGCATTATGAATGCGGAAGACCGCCAGGTGGCCGACGCGGTGGAGCGCGAGATTCCGGCGATTGCGCGGGCGGTGGATGCGATTGTGGCGGCCTTCGAACGCGGCGGGCGGCTGTTTTATCTCGGCGCGGGGACCAGCGGGCGGCTGGGAGTGCTGGACGCCTCGGAGTGCCCGCCGACGTTCAACGTTCCGCCGGAGATGGTGCAGGGGATCATCGCGGGCGGGGAAGCGGCGCTGAGCCAGGCCACGGAAACCACGGAGGACGATCCGGCGACGGGCGCGCGCGACCTGGAAATCCGGGGATTCACGGCGAGCGATGTGCTGGTGGGGATTGCGGCCAGCGGGCGCACGCCGTATGTGCTGGGAGCGGTGGGCAAGGCGCGGCGGATGGGGGCGCTGACGGTGGGGATCAGTTGCACGCCGGATTCCGAACTGGCGCGCGCCGTTGAGATTGCCATTACGCCGCTGGTGGGGCCCGAGGTGGTGGCCGGGTCCACCCGAATGAAAGCGGGGACGGCGCAGAAGCTGGTACTCAACATGCTCTCTACCGGGGCGTTCGTGCGGTTAGGTTACGTTTACGGCAACCTGATGGTGAACGTTCAGCCCAAGAACCAGAAGCTGCGCGACCGCGCGCGGCGGATTGTGGCCCAGGCGGCCGGGGTTTCGGTGGAGCGGGCGGGCGAGTGGCTGGCGGAGGCCGGCGGAAGCGTGCGCGTGGCGATCGTGATGGCGAAGGGCGGCGTGGGCCGCGAGGATGCGGAACGGCGCCTGGCCGCGGCGAAGGGAAGGGTTTCCAAGGCTCTGAATGGATAAGTTCGTAATCAAGGGCGGGACCGCGCTCGAAGGAGAAGTCCCTGTGAGCGGGTCGAAGAATTCGGCGCTGCCGGCGCTGGCCGCGGCGCTGCTCACCGAAGAACCGGTGACGCTGCGGCGCGTTCCGGCGGTGCGGGATATCCGCACCATGCAGCGGCTGCTGGTGGACATCGGCTCCAAGGTGGACGTGGATGGCGAGACGGTTCGGCTGGAGACGCCAACGATCATTTGCGCGGAAGCGCCATACGAGCTGGTGAAGACCATGCGCGCCTCCAGCCTGGCGCTGGGGCCGCTGGTGGCGCGCTGCGGCCGGGCGCGGGTTTCGCTGCCGGGAGGCTGCGCCATCGGGGCGCGGCCCATCAACCTGCACATTTTCGGCTTGGAACACCTGGGCGCGCGCATCAACCAGTCGCACGGCTATATCGAGGCCGTGGCGCCGGAAGGGTTGCGTGGCGCGGTGGTCCACTTCGACCGCATCACGGTCACGGGGACCGAAGACCTGATGATGGCCGCCGTGCTGGCCAAGGGCGAAACGGTGTTGCGCAACGCGGCGCGCGAGCCGGAAGTGGCCGACCTGGCGGAGTTGCTGGTCAAGATGGGCGCGCGGATTGAAGGCGCGGGCACATCGACGATCAAGGTGGAGGGCGTAGAGCGGCTGCACGGAGCGGAGCACACGATCATCGCGGACCGCATCGAGGCGGGAACTTTCCTGCTGGCGGGAGCCATTACGGGCGGCGATCTGACGGTGACCGGCTGCGTGCCGGAACACATGGGCGCACTTGTGTCCAAGCTGCAACAGACTGGCCTGGGCGTAACACAGCCGGACGCGAGCAGTTTGCGGGTGCGGGCCGGCGGGCGGCTGCGCTCGGTGGACATGACCACGGAAGAGTATCCCGGGTTCGCCACCGACTTGCAGGCGCAGTACATGGCGCTGATGACGCAAGGGGACGGGATCGCCATCATCGTGGAGACGATTTTTGAGAACCGCTTCATGCACGCGCAGGAGCTGGCGCGCATGGGCGCGAATATCCGGCTGGACGGCAAACAGGCGATTGTGGCGGGGCCGCGCGAGCTGACGGGCGCCGGGGTGATCGCGTCAGACCTGCGCGCCAGCGCTTCGCTGGTGCTGGGCGCGCTGGTGGCGCGCGGCGAAACGGTGATCGACCGGGTGTACCACATCGACCGGGGCTATGAGAAGATCGAGGCGAAGCTGGCGCGAGTGGGGGCGAAGATTGCGCGCGTGGAATAGAAGTGGGACCGGCCTCCTGGCCGGTCGGGCGCCGGCTGAAAGCCGGCGGCAGCCAGGATTGGCTGCCCCACAATTTGGGGAGAGGCGATGAAACATAATCCGGGATTTCTGAAACTGGTGGACGACGCCAAAGCGCGCGTGAAGCACATCGATATCGACGGCTACAAGAAGATGGCGGCGGCGGGCGAGAAGCACGTATTGGTAGACACGCGCGAAGACAACGAGTGGGCCAACGGGCACGTGGCCGGCGCGGTGCATCTGAGCCGCGGGATCATCGAGCGCGATATCGAGACCGCGTATCCGGACAAGGCGACTACGCTGGTGCTGTATTGCGGCGGGGGATACCGTTCAGCGCTGGTGGCGGATAATTTGCAGAAGATGGGCTACACGGGTGCGATCTCCCTCGATGGCGGCTGGCGGGCGTTGAAGGAATCGGGGCTGGCGCTGGAGAAGTAGAGTCAGGCAAACAGAAGCCCAGTAGCCTAGTGGGAAGCTGGTGGAAGGTGAAAAGGAAGCTGCTACATTCTGGGGAAAGCCGGGGCTTCGCTCACCTGGCAGGATTGTTCGGCGGGATCCGCGGGTTGGCAATCCGGCCCCTGCGCTTCCGGCCTCGGAGCCACCGATTTCTGGTTGCACGTCGCTACCTGGAAGCCAGCGGCGGCTGTGGGGGAGATGCTCGGATTCACCGCACTCAGCCAGGATCCCGGAACGGATGACAGCGTGGCGGGTGTTTACTACCCGGCGCTGAGGAACCTGGCGGCAAGCTTCCGCGTGGAAGAGTCCGAGATCCTGGGAGCGGCCCTGGCTCACGAGATGGTCACCTGCTGGGAGTGGGCCACGCGCCGATGGGAGTCATGTGCTCTCAATTCGGGCGGAGCCACATCGTACAGGCAAGCGCGGGCGGGTTGCTCTTTTCGGCGCCTGAGGCCGGCCACATTCGCGCCGAGATTGCCCGGCGGAAGGGGGTACAGAAAGGCCAATAAGAGCCGTTCTCTGCCCAGACACCGGCGGCAAGACCGCCGGCGCTACCAGTTGGTCTGGCCCACTTTGCCTAGCGGTACGCGAAGATCATGGCGTACAGGATCAGCCCAATCATCACCATACCCAGGCCCAGCGCGGTGAAGCCCAGACGGCGCCAGAAGCGCTGCGAACGCTCAGGCGGGGCGGGCATCAG
>Ga0187884_10004079_pt1 | contig 10953 bp, 11 predicted proteins | sample June2016WEW_20_4_FD_132983 | JGI IMG/M metagenome (GOLD analysis project Ga0187884, IMG submission 132983) | Peatland microbial communities from SPRUCE experiment site at the Marcell Experimental Forest, Minnesota, USA - June2016WEW_20_40 | ecosystem: Environmental > Terrestrial > Soil >...
CGAAATCACAATTACACTCAAACCCCCTGCCAGCGGTCGATGAGTGTAATGGCGATTTCGCAACAGCTATGCCAACTAAACAGGCTGGTACAGAAGCAAAGCCGCAGCACGAAGCTCCGGCTCTGAAGGAAACAGCCTGGGACAAGGTCAAGTTCGGTGTTTAGAAGAGTCTACGGCGCAGCACGCCAGCCAGGCCCAGAATGCCCGAACCGAACAACAGGATGCTGCTGGGCTCAGGCGTGGTGCCGCCGCTGTTCGCTCGGCCCAGGAGCGTGAAGGACTCTGAGGGTATGGTTCCGAGAATGCTCTCGGAAGCCGAGGAGGGGCCACTATTCTCGTCCCAATAAACAGGATCTCCCGTATTCACCACGCCATTCTGAAGAGTCATCCAATACGCTCCCGCGTTCAAGGACACGCCGGGGAAGCTGCCGGTCTCCGTGCAAACGTTGTAGCCGTACTGGTTCAAGACGCAACCGCTTTGGGTAAAGTTAACCTGCTGGTCAAAGTAGACGGTACCGCCGAGTTCTTGCTGGGTAAACGTGACCTCGGCCGACTCCAGAACGTCTCCAGGGGTGAGCCAAGCAGCAAAATTTACGCCATTTATGGTTGCGCCTCCAGTGGGAACGATGAAGCTGTCGCTTGGAGTAAATCCGAAGTTAAAGGTCCAAGCATCGGTGGTGCCATTCGTAGGCCCGTCGTTATAGATATCGTTTTGCGCAAGGACAGGGATGGTGGCCATGCAGAGCGTAAGCAGCGCCAGCGAAGCGATTCGTCTCTTCATCACAGCTCCTCCAATGGCTTCAAGATATCCAATAGAACTTCTGCCTGCAATGGTGTTTTCCTGGCAGTCTTAGAACAGCTTGCGGCGCAGCATGCCAGCCAGGGCCACAACCCCCAAACCGAACAGCAGGACGCTGCTGGGCTCAGGAGTGCACGGATTGTAGTTTAACGATGGGGTTGGAAGCCAAATAATTGTTGTGAACAGGGCGATACGCAAGTTACCGCAAAACAGCTCTTTCCCAGGATGCGCAGAAGCAAACCAAGTCAAGGAAGACGCAGCGAGCGATAATTACACGATGCACACGAAGGATGCCCCATTCGAATTACAACCGACGCTGACAGGCAAGCTGCTCGAACTGCGGCCGCTCCGGCCCGACGACTTCGACGCGCTGTACGCGGCTGCCTCCGACCCATTGATCTGGGAGCAGCACCCGGCAAGCGACCGTTACCAGCAGGATGTCTTCCGCCGCTTCTTTCAGGGAGCGCTCGATTCCGGCGGAGCCTTCGTCGCCATCGATCGCAATACCGGCGCGGTGATCGGCTCGTCACGCTTCCACGCGTACGATCCGGCCAACAGCGAAATCACCATCGGCTGGACCTTTCTGGCGCGCTCGCATTGGGGAGGCGTCTACAACGGCGAGATGAAAGAGCTAATGATGCGGCACGCGTTTTCCTTCGTCGAGTGCGTCGTATTCACGGTCGGGCCCACAAATTACCGTTCGCAAAAGGCAGTGGAAAAGATTGGCGGGATTCGCAAGGGATTATGCAAAGATACCGAGGGCAAAGATAGCGTGCGGTTTGAGATCACGAAGCAGGCATTTCTTGAATTGCACAGGTAAGGCGCGTTCCGCACCGAAATGCCACAAATGGTAAGACGCGGTGCTAACAGGTAAAGGTCGCGGCCGCCGGCGGAAGCTTGAGCCGATTTGCTAAAGCCGCCATCACTCACAGAAATCGGCTACCTTTTTTATCTTGCTGATGTGCAGCACGACCGGTACGCCTTGCGGCGATTGGCTGTCCGCGTCCAGCGTTCCTACGATCTCGACCTGCTTGCCGTTGTAGCCGAGGACTGTGTCGTGATGACCTTTGAGAATGTAGGTCCGGCTGGGCGTTTGCAGATGGAATTCTCCATTGACGCTTATCACGCAGCCCGCAACCGTGACCGTGCGGCTCGGCCGCTGGCCGATGCACTGCGCCAGAAGCAGGAACGTCAGCAGCGCGACCGAGATCTTGCGCATTGGCAACCTCCGTACCGGTAGTGGCTGTAAGTCCCTTCCAGAATTCATTCGAAAACCTCGCAGGGGGACTTTGGTTACTGGGCTGAAGCAGACCGCAATAGCCTCTTTCGACAGAGTCATCGATGTGATCGAGCGTCGTCAGATCAAGCAGTACTCCCGCGAAGTCTGGATGACACTACCCACCCGATCGACAGCAGTGCCAGGATCGCGATGATGCCCTGCGAAATCACGCAGTAGAGACACCAGACTTCCAGAACGTGCTTCTCGATGTTGGTGAGATACAGCGCAAAGGCCAGCGCGATGAGCACCGAGACCAGCAGCAAAATTTTCTGACGCGCCACGCCCAGCACCGCAATCAGCAGGTAGCCGGCAATCCCCAACGCCGCCACCGGCACTCCGAACATCACCGCATACGGACTGTGATTCACCACGCCGCAATCCCACTTGTCGTTGATGCTGCACGGCTCTTTGCCCGGATCGTCGTAATGCACTTTCAAGGCAAGGCCCGAGACGATCATTCCGAGGATGGCAAGGATAAGAATCAGATAGCGCACGCAAGTTCTCCGATGGGTGAGCAGCGCCGCAGCGCCGACGATCGGTCAATTGTAACGAATGCGCACCTCCAACGCTTTGTCATCCTGAACGAAGTCGAGGGATCTACTGTCCGTGGCGCGAAGCCGCTCCCTACCCCTTCTTCGCTACGGTCGGCGTGATAATCGGCACGTCCGCCAATTTTGTTGCATCTGCCGCCGAAACCCTCCGCATCACGCCCTAATGTGATTTAATAGTCTCCTTCATGCGGCGCCCAGTTGCCAGTCTGCTGCTCGTGCTGTTGCTCGCGGGGTTTGCTCTGCCCATGGTGCAGGCGCAGACCGCCGCTCCCGCATGTTGCCGCCGCGGGGGACAGCATCACTGCACCGCGCCATCCACGGCCGACGGATTCCGCTCGCTAGCCAATTGCTGCTTCTATCGTCATCCTGGTGCACTGACGACGCATGGCAATTCGGCACTCGGCCGCCGTTCTAACGTATCCGTCAATTTAGCCATCACGCCGAATGTCGCCGCGCTCGCTTCCTCCCCGGTCTCGCAATTATTCGCCAACACGAATCCGCAGCGCGGACCACCTCTCCTGACGCTCTTAGCTTCCCCATCAGTCCCGATGACGACGTCTCGTCGGTAGAGTGCAGCCCGCATATTGCTCCGCTCGCACGTGACGCATCGGCGAATCTGCGTTGCCCATGGGCGCTCACCGGGTGTTGCAGGACGCCCGTTCGCAGGAGAGAGAATGCAAGCCGTTTCGATTTTTCGTCCGCGCAGGAACTATTGCGCGCTCGGCATGGCGTTGCTCGTGCTGTGGACACTGCCCGCCATCGCCAGTGTTTTCGGCAACGTGCGCGGCGTCGTGCACGACCCGCAGCACCGCCCCGTTCAGCACGCACACATTACCCTGAAGGCTCAAACTTCCGATTGGATCCAGTCGCAAGATTCGAACGATAGCGGACAATTCGAATTTCGTTCGGTTCCAATTGGCACGTACACGGTCACCGTCTCCTCACAGGGTTTTCTGCAGACCCAGCAGGACGTCGTCGTTCAGTCGGACACCAGCCCGGTCGTGCACTTCAAACTGGCGGTTGCAGGCACGAAGGAAGATGTCGTCGTGTCGGAAACTCCCGTAGCTGCCCCCATGGACACAGTCACGCCGACCACCATGCTGAACCGTCAGGACATTCAGCAGACGCCCGGTGCCGATCGCACCAACGGTTTGGAGATGATCACCGATTACGTGCCGGCGACTTATGTGACGCACGACATGCTGCATATGAACGGAGGCCACCAGGTCCAGTGGCTGATTGACGGTGTCTCCATCCCCAACACCAACATCGCCACCAACCTGGGTCCGCAAATTGACCCGAAGGACGTCGATTATCTGGAAGTGCTGCAAGGCAGCTACGACTCCAGCTACGGTGACCGTACGTATGGCATGTTCAACATTGCGCCGCGCACCGGCTTTGAACGCGACCGCGAATGCGACCTGGTGCTCACTGCTGGCAATTTCTATCAGACCGACGACCAGATCAGTTGCGGAGGCCATACCCAACGATTTGCCTACTATGCCAGCCTGAACGGCAACCGCAGCAACTACGGACTGGAGACTCCGATCCCGCAGGTCTACCACGACGCCGAGAACGGCTACGGCGGCTTTGCCTCGCTCATCTACAACCACGACTCGCAAAACCAGTTTCGGGTAGTCGCCTCGCTGCGGCAGGATTACTACCAGATCCCGATTGATCCCGACCCGAACTCAGTTGGAAATCAGATCCTGATAAATTCCGGAGAGGTTCCCAGTTACGGACTGCATGACGCCGAGCGTGAGCCCGACGGATACGGCATCTTCTCCTGGGTTCATACCTTCAACTCCACCACGCTGCTGACGCTTTCGCCCTTCTACCACTACAACGCCGCCGACTATCAGGGTGGTCCAAACGACTATCCGGTCATCTCGACGGTGAATCAGGCTGCCAATTATGTCGGTCTGCAAGGCATCGTCAACAAAACCTTCTGGAGAAATGATCTGGAAGCCGGCGTGTACGGTTTTTTTCAGCATCAACATAACTACTTCAATAACGAATACACCGATGGGACGCAGAACTTCCCTGCCTCTTCTATAAGCGTGAACGGAGGAGTTGCCGAGGAATTCATCAGCGACCGGTTCAATGCGACCAAGTGGCTGACGATCATCGCCGGGCTGCGCGCCACCGAATTTCGCTCATCGATTGCGGAGAACCAGGCCGACCCGCGGGTGGGCGTAGCGTTTAGAATTCCACGCCTCAATTGGGTTTTGCGCGCCTTCTATGGCAACTACTATCAGCCGCCGCCACTGGTGACGGCCACCGGCGCGCTGTTTGGTTTAGCCAACAGCCAGAATTTCACCTTCGCCCCGCTTCAGGGTGAGCGGGACAAACAATGGGAGGCCAGCCTCATCATCCCCTATCGCGGATGGAATCTGGAAGTCGACAACTATCAGACTCGCGCCAGGAATTGGCTGGATCATAACAATATCGGGGAATCGAATCTCTTCTGGCCCATCACTTGGTACGCCGCATTGATCCAGGGTTGGGACCTCACGTTGCGTTCGCCTATGCTGTGGCATCGCGCCCAATTCCATCTTGTCTATGCAAATCAGATCGCGCAAGCTACTTCGCCCATTACTGGCGGATTAGTCTGCCCTACACCCGTCACGTCGGCGTGCCCGCTCGACATACCACCGGGCTTTGCTCCCGTGGATCACGATCAGAGAAATACGCTCAATTGGGGTATTAATTCCAGTCTTCCCTGGCACAGCTATGCTTCCGGCAACGTCTACTACGGCTCCGGCTTCACCAACGGCCTCTATGGCACGCCGGATTCGCAGTATCCCGGGCCTTATCTACCCAGCCACACCACAGTCGATCTTTCCTTGGGCAAGAGTTTCTCCGAAGGCAAGTATGCTGTCTCGGTCACAGCGCTGAATGTAGCTAATCTCAGAGTGCAGCTCGACAACAGCCTGACCTTTGGAGGGTTCCACTGGAACGATCCCCGGCAGATTTACGGCGAGTTTCGCTGGCGCTTCCACTACTAGTCCCACACTGTAGGACGCCGAGTGAGCCCGGGTGCCTCATCCTCCTTGCCCGCATTTGGCGAGAGGGTGGGAGATCACACTCTTCAAGCCTTCAGTGGGAACTCGCGACTAATCCTCTGCGCTCTTCCCAACCAGGTTCTTCGACGATAACTGCTTCACCGTCACCACAAACGCCGACGTCGGACGCGTGTGCGTGCGGTCTTTCCGATACGCCAGCCCAAGTTCACGCCACAGCTCGGCATCGCGGATCGGTATCAGGTTCACACGTTTCGCGCGCACATCATCGCGCGCAAAGCTGGCGCTGATCAGCGACACCCCTAATCCGGACGCAACGAAGCTCTTGATCATGCCGACGCTCGGCAGCTCCATCCGTACTTTCAATTCCGACGCGTACGGGCGGAACAGCTTGTCCATGATGCGCCGCGTGTAACCCGTGATCGGGACGATCATTGGCTGCTTGATCACATCTTCAATGCTTACCGACTTCAGCCGCGCCAGCGGATTTTTCGGACTGACGATCAGCATCAGCCGATCGCGAAAGATGGACGTCACTTTCAAACTGGGAGACTTGATGGGCAGAGTCACAATGCCCACGTCGAGCGCGCCATTCTCCAGCTTCTCGATGATCTTGTAGCTGAAGTTGCGATAGATGCTGATCTGTACCGCAGGATACCGCCGGCAGTATTCCGCAAAGACATCGGGCAGGACGTAGAGGCACGTGGCTTCGTTGGCGCCGATCGAAAGCGTTCCTCGCGGAACTTCATCCTGGTCGGCAACGGCCAGACGCGACTCGTCCCGCAGCTTCAGCAGCCGCTCGGCGTAAGCAAACAGAATGCGGCCAGCCGGAGTGAGCCTGACTGTTTTGCCGGAGCGATCGAACAGGCGATCGCCGTACTCCTGCTCCAGCTGCTGAATTTGGGCGCTGACCGCCGATTGAGATCGAAAGACCTTCTCTCCCGCCCGGGAAAAGTTACCCAGACGGGCGACCTGCAGGAATGTGGCGAGTTGGTCGAAGTCCATGAATACTGCGCATTATAGCGAACGCCGATGACAACTCGACCGACGTCGCTCGTGCCTCAGCCGCAACCTCGCGCCCCTACGCTGGCCAACATGACAGACGCGCGAAATCCTAAGCGACCGCCGCCCTGCTCTGGACTGCGGTGGTCGTGCGATAAGCCGCGTCGTCCTCTTCCTCCAGTCGCTTCCGGTGACCGGCAGCAAAAAGCAACTGGATAATGCATTCGCTGGTCGGCGTCTTGGTTGGTACTCCCAACTCATTCCACAACGGCTGCGTGCAGGCCACCATCAGAAGGCGAACGATGAGCTGCGGATCCCCTGCGGCAATCAGACCGTTGCGCTGGCCATTGCAAACGATGCCACCCATGCGTTCTTCATAGGCCTCAAGCTTGCGACTGATGGTATTGCGCCGGAGCCGCGGCAATCGCACCGCTTCGCGCAACAACACCGCCGGCCCGGGATTGCAGCTGAGATAGCGCACATGGCTGGTCAGGACGGTCTCCACGCCGTTCCCCATCTTCACCGCGCACTCCAGGTTAGCTTCCGCGGAAGCGATAGCATCCAGAATGATCTCGGTCAGCAATTCTTCTTTGGACTTGATGTGGTGGTAGAGCGATCCCTTCAATATTCCGACTGCCGTGGCTACTTCCGCCAGCGAGCTGCCGTGGTATCCCTGGCTTACGAATAAATTGCTGGCGGCGCGTAGTATTTCGGTCTTGCGATCAGATAATGGCGTATCCATAAAGCACCTCCAAGGCGAGACTAGCTTCACCCTGCGCGCCAAGGCCAACTCATATTTCCGATTCCTCCTATCACAATTTGTCGGGCATAAGCGTGAGAGCGTTTTACCTCGGATCGAGAAAGTCAGCGCGCGAAGAAAGAACGTGCCGCTGTCGTTATTGATTGTTTCGCTTGAGAAGGTGCTCGCTAGCGCTTACATTTACCAAACCCGTCTTGTAGCTCGCAACACATTCAGCTATCCGGAATCTGAGGAGCTTTCATGCGTCCACTCTTGGTGTCGATCGTCACTCTGCTGCTCGGCTGCACGCCCGCTCTTGGGCAAAACAACACTCCCGGATCTTCAGCGAAACAGAAAGCGGGCATTGTGCCGATCGAACTCAGCGTGCCGGTGCCTCCCACGGCTTTTCGCGGCGACGGGCTGTACCACCTTTGCTATGAAATCCACATTACGAATCTCAGTCCAAGCGGATGGACGGTGCAGAACATTCAAGTGACGAACCAGTCCGGCGGGCCGCTGCTCACCGTCGAAGGCAAGGCACTCGACGGCGTGTTGTTTCATCCTGCAAGAGCGCGTGACGCGAAACCAGCGGCGGGTGCTGACATCGCTCCGGGAGAAGCCGTCATCGCGTACATGTGGATCGACTTGCCAAACGATGCACCCATTCCCACCGGCTTGCAAAACCACCTCAATGTAAAGAGGGACACGGGACAGACTGTCGAGGCTGACGTACCCTCCGTAAAGGTGTTGACGCGCGTGTCTACGATCATGTCGCCGCTGCGGGGAAAGGACTGGCTGGCTGCCAACGGACCGTCGAACACGTCGCAGCATCGCCGGGCCATGATTGTTGTGGGTGGCACCCCGTACATCTCGCAACGCTACGCGATTGACTGGGTGCAGGTCGGCGCGGATTCCAAGACGTATCAAGGCGATCCCAAAGATAACCGTAGCTATCACTGCTTTGGGTTGGAGGCACACGCCATCGCCGACGCCACCGTTGTCGAAGTGAAGGACGGCTTGCCGGAGAACGTGCCGAACGAGAAGGCGGCCGTGCCCATCACGCTGGAGACGATTGCCGGCAATCACGTGAACCTTGACCTTGGCGACGGCGTCTACGCCATGTACGCGCATTTGCAGCCAGGTTCCCTTCGCGTCAAGGTCGGCGACAAAGTGAAGGCCGGACAGGTGATTGGATTGGTGGGCAACACCGGCAACTCCAGCGAGCCGCATCTGCACTTTCAACTGATGAACACCAACTCGCCGCTCGGCAGCGAAGGCCTACCGTACGCGCTGCCCTATCAGTACGAAGGAAAGATGTCCGGTGAGGGTGGTGACGTCAGCTTGGACAAGGCTAACGCTCCGCAGGCGCGGCACGCGGATATTCCCATGGAAGACGAGCTGGTGGATTTCGAACCGTAGCCGCGTGCTCCATCAATCGCGGGTGCCGCATTCAGGCGCATCTCGAGCCGGTTTTCTGCTGGGTGCCCCACATACGAACCTTGACTGTGTCGCACCGAAACGTGACCGGACACTCGAAATCCGACCTAATGCACAGGATCAAACCGACGGCTTAGGCTCTCCCCGATCCATCTCTCTCGCTCCTCGTTGCAGGAAGCTCATCGACAAGTACGCTCCAATCCACGAACCCACGGCCGCGAAGCACACGTACACCCAGTTGCGCGTATAGCTGATGACCGCAAAGGCAGACAACAAATACCAGACGCTGCTCCAAGTGGCGGCAGGTAAGCGGCGCCGCGAAGCTACTGCGGCGCTGAACAACACGTACACGGCATCCGTCGCCGCCGTCGACAACACAACTCCAACCGCCAACCAAGCGTGAATCTGCCCCATCGGTCACCTCCTGTAAGAGCGACTAGCAACGAGTAATTGGTTTCGGGCAAGCAGCACCCAGTTTCAGCCATCGCTTCACGTAGCCTTAGCGGTCCTCATCGGAAGCATAATCAGAGTGGGCTGGGTGCACAGAAACTCCTTGGAGCGTGTCTCGCTGGCAATCGTCTGTTTACAGACAACCCTCCAAACGACGCCAGAAGCGAACCTCTCTCAAGGTCTCTGACGATTTAGCGTCCTGCTAGGGGACCGAAGAAACGGTGCCGTCCGAAAAAACGGTCAACGTGGCCGGCGAACTCCCGCCTTGATTCTGATGCGTGAAGAGCGTAAGCAGCGAAATATACGGCAATGTGGCCGTCGCGCTGTGCTCTCTAAGAGCAACCACTTCCAAGTGCGGTCACTTCGTCACCAGCCGGGCATACCGCCCGGCAAAGATCGCAATGAACATTCGGGTCGTATCCCCGGCTTTGGATGCAATCAGTCGAGTCGTAATGCCCGTTCTTGCCGATCGCGCCGCTGGGACAGATTTCATCGCACAGGTTGCAGGTCTGGCAAGGCGAGAATGTTAAGGGGTGGCCGTAAGCGGTAATCGTTCGGTCAAGAGCGATCGCTCCCAGGTAGATATCCGCGCCGAAACGAGGATGGAGCACCAGACGATTTTTCCCCATCACTCCCATGCCAGCCTCCTCTGCCAGAAGCCGCAGGGAAATCTCCGAGGGAGGGTCCACAGGGCGCCCCAGTTCCGGAGGGAAGCAGTAAAATCCTACGACTCGAACGCCCTTGCCTTCTAGATTCTGTTCCACCCGACGAATGATCGCTTCAACCTCGCCGCCTACGGTGGCGAATTCTGCCGAGGAAAGACTGCGCAACCGCGCGCGGATGAAGGGCCGATCCAGACAGCGAACGACGATGGCAAGCGATCGTACCCAGGGCAGAAGACGAAGCAAACTTGCGCGTTGAGCCGCCAAAGCGTCTCGATCCAGGTCGACAAAGCCGACGTCGTCGGCCCCCGCTTGCCGGCATAACTTCGATAGGACGGCTTCGTCGAGGGCGTCTTCTCTCGCAGTTTCTCCAGTCAATCAGCGCTCCTTCTACGCAATCAGTGTCAGGGATGGAATTCCGCTAAGACACTTCTTCAACTCTGACTGCAATTCCTCCAAACTCCTTTTGTACATCTGCACGCATCGGTTCTCCCGAGCGTCGTCACGAAATCGAAGCAAACTTCCGTCCAAGTCGAGCGAAGTTCGTCTTGGCCATTCTCTTCTGTTCACAAATCAAACCGATGCGGCGGATCTCCCCGAATTATCGTCCGAAGGCGCGCTGAGCAGCAAGGACATCAGGGTAGCCCGCAATTCAGCGGCCGCCTCGATCTCAGGTTGGGTCCAGGCTTCCGATTTGCCGCGGACTTCCTGCTTCCAAATCTCGAATGACTTGCGAGGGCTCAGTCGCAGCTCCGTGCCGTCGCCTTGAATCGGCTTATTGGGGTCGCCTCCCCACTTCACCATTTGCACTTGCTCGGTACGAAACCACAGCACGTGAAAGTTCTGAGATTTCGACACGGTGAAAGCCAGCACTCCGCTAGCAGTGTCGACAAACTCCCGGGCTTCGTGCATGCGATCCTGCAGGCAGTCGGTCGCAAAGATGGGAGCTTGCACCCGGTTCAACGTACTCTGCAAGATTGTCGTAATCTGACTCTCACTCGGCACGCTGCC
>Ga0187884_10004081_pt1 | contig 10946 bp, 8 predicted proteins | sample June2016WEW_20_4_FD_132983 | JGI IMG/M metagenome (GOLD analysis project Ga0187884, IMG submission 132983) | Peatland microbial communities from SPRUCE experiment site at the Marcell Experimental Forest, Minnesota, USA - June2016WEW_20_40 | ecosystem: Environmental > Terrestrial > Soil >...
ACGGATTCGGCTTCGCCTGCGAACGTCGCGTCGCAAGCGTTCACGTCAAAAGTGCTGATTTTCTTGTCTGACAGCGCCCCGCCAACCATCAACACGACTCTTCCCCCCGCGACGGCGGGGATCACCTATAGCAATACAATTCAGACGACTGGTGGCACAGCTCCACTCACATGGAGCATCACTTCTGGCGCACTCCCGCCCGGCCTGTCGCTCAGTCCGCTCGGCGTGGTCTCCGGCACACCGACCACGGCCGGCAACTACAGCTTCACGGTCCAGGTCGCGGATTCGGCTTCGCCTGCGAACGTCGCGTCGCAAGCGTTCACGTCAACTGTGCTGATTTTCGAGTCCGACAGCGGCGCGCCCACCGTCACCCCGAATCTTCCCGCGGGAACTGTAGGAAGCCCATACAGCAATGCAATTGACCAAGTTGGGGGCACAGCTCCACTCGCATGGAGCGTCACTGCTGGCGCACTCCCGCCCGGCTTGTCGCTTGGTTCGAATTCCGGAACGGTCTCCTGCACACCGACCGCGCCCGGCAACTACAACTTCACAGTCCAAATCACGGATTCCGCTTCGCCTCCGAACGTGGCGACGCTAGCCTTCATGTTGAGTGTGGCTGACGCACAGTATGGTGACCTGATTGTGGTTGACGGCGCTCCGACTGCCAGCCCGGCCGGGACGCTCTTCCGCATCACACCAACCGGAACCTCGGGCACCATTGCCGCCATTTCGAATGGCCTGCCAACCGGTGTCGCCGTTGACCCCAACACCGGCAATATCTATGTGGCCGTAGACCAAGTAAGCGGAAGTGGTACGACAAGAATAGTCAAGATTGGCCCATCCGGCACCGTGACCGATCCTTTCGTTCCGGGCCTCCCCGCCGAAGGTGCTGTTCTGCAAAATCCAGTCGCCGTCGCAGTGGATGCCTCCGGAAACGTATACGTCGGTGACAACAGTACGAATGCGATCTACGAATTCAACTCGTCGGGTACGCAAGTGGGCGCGGGCCCGTTCGCGTCACTGCCGAGTTCGAGCAGCACGCCCAATCACATTCGCATGGCGTTTGACAGCTTGGGGAACCTCGACGTTGCCAGTGACGACATCGGCGGTGTCCCAGGGCAAGTTGAAGTGGACCAGGTCCCTCCCGGCGGCGGGACCCCTACCGTTCTCTATAACACCACAACCAAATCAACTGCGACTTACACGCTAACGGCAGCCAGTGCCGTCGACGTGAATGGAAACACGACCTATACGGGCGCCATTCCGCCGACGCTTTGTGTAGGATCCTCCGTTACTATCGCCGGATTTGCGACCACCGCAAACAACGGGACATTCATCGTCCAGAGCTGTACAACCTCCACGCTGGTCGTGAATAACCCGAGCGGGACGATGGACACCTCGGGCGGCACGGCGACCCTCCAACTCACCGCAATTGGTACAGTTGGTGGCATTGCGGCGTTTTCCGATGGCAGCATCGACGTGGCCGACTATGGCGCTCAGGCGATCTACAAAATCACAAATCCGGGCACGACAAACATGGCGATTACTGCGGACATTAGCGCAACGTCTGCGCTCTGCTGCAACATGAGCGGCATGGCCAATCCTCCGGGTACGCCGACACCATTGTTCGTGACCCTGACCGGCGCTAACAGCACAACGCCTCAGCTGCAACAGGCCGTTCCGCCGACGTCCACCGTAACCACGGTGAATTCAACTTACGCGCTCACGGCAGCCAGTGTCGCGTCGGGTGGAAACACGACTTACACGGGAACCTTTTCGCCAACCACTCCGGTGGGTTCGCTTGTAACGATCACCGGATTTACGAACGCCACAAACAACGGGACATTCACGGTCGTAAGCTGTTCCAGCACTCAGCTGGTCGTAAACAACGGGAGCGGGATTGCTGAGAGCAATCCAGGCATCGCTGTGACCGCGCCGCTGACGTTCCCGAACGATGTGGCATGGTACGATTACCCGCCGCCGGGATAGCTTCGGGCGGCCAGGGTGCGCACCGAGAATGAGTCGCTGAGCTCGTGCGAAGGCGTCAACAGATTCGCCCGGACCTACATTGCGACGAAAAAGATGCCCGGCAAACGCCGGGCATTTTTGTCTTTTGCGGCGTGAGGACAGATGCCATGCGCTACCAGCCTCGCGAGCCGGAACTCCTGGCAGCACCCCCTTTTGATGGATTCCTACTGCCCCAGTCGCCGGCGGATTTCAGGAACCAGAGGGTCTTCGCCCGACTGCCCGCGGATGCTCAGATAATTGCGGTACGATTCCGCAGACCCGGCGCTCTTCAGACCCTCGCGCACACGTCCTTGATAGTAATAGACAGGCGGAAAATATCCGTAGCTGGGTACGTCATCCATGAACAGCGACAATGCCTCGCCACGCCGCCTGAAGCATTGGTCGAATTCGGAATCGGCCTCAGCAAACGCATTGGCTTCCAAATAGGCCCGCCCCAGCTCGAAGCGACCAAGCCACGTGTCCAGAAGAGTATTCGCCTCTGTCAGTGATCTGATGGCCTGCGGCGCGTCTTTGCGGCTCAGGGCCAAATCGCCTTCAATAATTTTGGCATCGGCCTGAGCCTCTGATTGCACTTCGGAGGCGAGGCCCGTGGCCAGTTTTTGGGCTTTGGCTTGCTCTCCCGTCTCAGCGAAGACCAGCGCCGCCAGCAACCTGACCTTTACGGTTTGGCTGTTGGCCAAGGCCTTCTCCGCGGCAGCGATTGCCGGACCCTTGCGCTTCATGCATAGCTGAGTGTAGGCGAGGGCGGCAAATTTCTCGGCCGCCGAATCCTGGTTCTTCGCGGCAAGGTCGGAGCTTGCGCCTTTCTCGAACATGCGCACGGCGTCCGCGAAACGGCCTTGGTATAAGGCCAAGTCGGCGAGACCCCAATCTGACAGCGAAGCGCCGTGCGCGCCGAACTTTTCGAGCTTGGAGTAGGTTTCCGAGGCTTGCGACAATTCCCCCTGCGCCAGTTGCGCGAAGCCGAGAGAGAGATAGCCGATTTCATTAGAAGGGTAGCGTTGCTGCACTTCACGCGCTTCCCGCTCGCCGCCTTGAAAATCCCCCGTATAGGACAGGAACAACGACACATTGACGTGTGCCGCCGCATTGGGATGCATTTCGTTGTCTCGCCGCGCCTCTTCGAGAGCTTCGGGGAGCTTCCGCAAGCCGCTCAGGCAAACAGCGAGATTATTGTGGCCTATGTTGTCGCCCGGGTAAGCCTTGACCAGCTGAGTGTATTCCTCGGCGCATTTTTGCCAGTTACCTGACGTCCCGTAATACAGGCCGCGCACGCGATATCGTTCACGATCGGTCATGCGGTCCACATGTTCCATGGCCAACTTGATGTCTTTTTCAGCATCCGCTGGACGATCTAACTTTATCGCCGCAGATGTCATTCCGGAGTAGGCGCGAGCGAAATTGGGATCGAGTTCGGCGGCTTTGGCAAAGGACTGTAGTGCCTCCTCCGTTTTCCCGGCGAACTGCTGTTCCATTGCCATACCGTACTGGTGCACTACTTCCAATGACGCGGCGGTAAATGCTCCTCCGGCGCGCTCGAGCTGGACCGACTCCGGCGTACTGTCGCCCAACGCATTACGAATCGGGGCTACCAGCTTGGGAATGGTGCCCACAACTTCATCTTTATTGGATGTGGCCTCGACCTTAGCGAGAGCGTTGCCCGTAGCCGCATCCAGTGCTATGGCGGAAACACTGAAGTTATTGCCGCGCCGGCTGATCTCGCCCGCGATAACCGTGCTAATGCCTTGGCTGAGCGCCACCAGCCGGGCTGACTGCTCATCGAGCTTATCGGTGGGATTCGGAAGTTTCCGGGCGAGTTTACGCGCGCTGCCGCGGTTGTATGCGTTGATAAAACTGGCACCTTCCAGCGCCACATTGAACATCGGCTCCAGCGTGCCATCAAAAACCGGATCGCCGGTGTGATTGGTGAAGTCGGCCACTAACACCGAAACGCCGGATGGGGTTCGGGCGGTGGTGGGTTTGAACAGCTTGTCTCGGAACAGGAAACCGGTTACCGCCAGCACCAGCACGGTCACAATCCCAGTAATGAGCGGCCACGGAACGGTCTGGCCCCATGGTTTGACGGCTGCGTCGAAATTGATTGTGCCGGCGGCTCTCTTGTCTTTCCACGTGTTCAGGTCCGCAAGAATGGCCGAGACATTCTGGTATCTCTGGTCCAAATCGCGTTCCAGACACTTGCTCACGATCCCGCTCAACGCCCCGGGAATCTGAGCGTCAACATCCGACACTGGAGTCGCACGCTCCTGAGTCCGTTTGATGAGGCTGGCTAAAGCGCTCTCGGCCACAAACGGTTGTTTGCCCGTCAGCATTTCGTACAAGATCAGTCCGAGAGCGAAGATGTCGGAACGTTGATCGAGATCTTTGCCCAGAGCCTGCTCCGGCGACATGTACTCCATGGTGCCGACAATCGCACCCGTTTGCGTCATCCCGCCGCCTTCCAGCGTGCGGGCCAAGCCGAAATCCATCACCAGCATTCGCCCCGTGCCGTCCTGCATGATGTTTTGCGGTTTGAGGTCCCGGTGAATCACCCCGACGCTGTGCGCCGCATCCAGAGCCTGGCACACCTGCTGAATAACCTCCACGGCTTCTTCGGGAGCAAACTTGTTCTTCTCGCGGATCACCGAGCGTAGATCTTTACCCTCGATGAACTCCATCGTGATGAACTTCACGCCCTCGGCTTCACCGAGGTCATAAATGCGGATCACGTTGCGGTGCGTGACCTGGTGGGCGAGCAGCAGCTCTTGCTTAAAACGTGCCAGGATCGACGGGTTCGAAGCCAGCTCAGGCCGAATGACTTTCAATGCGACGAATCGATCGAGTTCGCGGTCGGTGGCCTTGTATACCGCGCCCATGCCGCCCTCTCCGAGCAGTTGCAGAATTTCGTAACGCCCGCCCAGCAGGTCGCCGATCCGCAATACGGCTGCGCTGTCGTGCGTACCCGAAATCCGGTTGGATGGCGGCGGCGGCGCCGGAGTCCGGCGAAACGAAGTTCCCGGCGCGATCGTAGCGTCGGAGTCTACCAGCGTGGCGTCGGGATCGTGTCGGGACGCCCCGGCATCGACGATCGTGGCGTCGTCCTGAGGAGGAACTGGGACATTGCCGGCGGAACTCTCCCCGGCAAACGGAGTCCTGGTACCGGGACCCGCTGGCTCCTTAGAGACAGACTTTGCGTCCGGTCGTGAGCTGGAATCATCCATGATGCAATTTAGGGACGGCCCGGAAGCTGACGAAACCAAGACCCTATCGAATACCCCGAGCGCGCGCCTGCAGGCACTTCGTAGTGCAGGCAGTATATATGATTTTCGGGCCGGACAGAGCTATGCTTGGAGTTTGGTAGGCCCGGCAGGAATCGAACCTGCAACCGTCGGATTAGAAATCCGATGCTCTATCCGCTTGAGCTACGGGCCCCCGCCAAAACGGGATTCTGACTATCGATTATAGGGGAAGCGCGTGGCGCATACATTGTGTCAACCTTTGTCCCGCCCCGGTAGTGGGTCACTTTGAATTTGTTTTGAAAGGGCACGGCTTCAGCCGTGCCGTAACTGCCGCAAGATCAATAGCGGCTTTAGCCGCTGGGGGAATGTGGTCTTTCAAACTGACCCACTACCCCCGCCCCTGATTCCTGGAGGATTTGAAAAGCCCTGTTACCGGCAGGGAAAACGGAAGAACTGCGGGGCGCTATAGGCGGGGCTCTATAGAATGATCGGCATTGTCGGCAAGTCAAGCGACCTGCGGAAATAGCCTGTCTAATCTTTCAGTGGAACCATGGTTCGATCGCCGCGGCAAAAAGTTGCAACCTTCAACAGCCTTCCTTGCGCCTCGAGCAGGGTCATCACCGGCCCGTAGCAATATACTGCATGCCCGGTTGCGGCGAAGTACCATTGCCCTCCCTTTCTCTTTGCCGGCTGCTCGCTGGGGGTAGGGGAGGACTGAACTGGTGGCGCCAACCTGGGGACGGGGAGAGAAAGAACCAGAGCTAGGGCCAGGGTCTTCATGATTGTGCCTCGCTTGCATCGCGGCCCCCACATGAGGCCGCGTTTCACAGAACCGTTTCGCTTTTTCTCTTTTCTCTTTAAACGTATCGCTTTCGCCGATCCACTACTCACGCCCGCTAGATCACTCGGGTGGAGCGCCGCACATCCTCTAAATCCGCAGCCGGCTTCCTGGGAACTTCCTTCATGGAGTGGGTCGAGTTACCGGGTCGTTTTGTTTCTTTATCCGATCCTTTTGCCCCCGCCGCAGGATTGCCGGAATCCGCGTCCTTGTGATCCGCCTGCACCGACGCTTTGTCGTGGAGCTGCTTGCTTTCGTCACGCGCCAGCTTGTTTTTCAGCGCGGCCAGTTGGTTACTGTCCTTCAACATCTCGCGGATCAAAGTGCGCTGCGATTCGATGGTCTGGCCTTGCTCGAAAACCAGCATGGTCAAAATGCCGTAGGAGACGATGAACAAAATCACCAGCAGCGGCAGCATGGTGATTGGCCGCGTCGTCGTTTTAGGAGCTTCGCATTCAGCGCTATAAATGACGGTCAAAGTGCCCCCAACTCGCCCTATACGTTCCTGGCTTCATGAGGGAATAGTGCACCCGTGAAACCACATGAAAGGGAAGGCATAAGTATTTGTTGCAAATGGAGTTAGCAAACGGAGACGGGATCGGGCTGAACCGGGGGGTGCAAGCATCTGCACTTTATGGGCAACGATCCCAGCGTTACCACGGGTATCCGATGTCAGGTGGGATATTAGGTGCCCCAGGTTCGCGCCCGTCTTTTGGGCGCTAACCTGGGAGGAGGAGGATCGTAAGCAAGGTGCCCCAGGTTCGCGCCCGTCTTTTTGGGCGCTAACCTGGGAGGTGGAGGATCGTAAGCAAGGTGCCCCAGGTTCGCATCCACCAAAAAATCGTTTGACCGCAACATTCGGATAGTCCGCGCGGCGCGACTGCCCTATGTTACCTGCATGGCCACCAATGCGATACTTTCAGAAGAAGAAGCGATGAAGCCAACTCCAGAATCGACCGCGGCTCAGACCGCGGTCCAAATAAACGACCGCCGCTGGCAAGCCGTCGTCGATCGCGACCGCTCACTCGACGGCACGTTCGTTTTTGCCGTGTCGAGCACCGGCATATTCTGCCGCCCTTCGTGTCCCGCCAAACGTCCGCGCCCCGAGAACGTGAGCTTTTTCGATCACGCGCTCGAAGCCGAACAGGCTGGCTATCGAGCCTGCCTGCGCTGCCGTCCGAAGGCGGTGGACGGAAATCCGCAATCCGCGCTGGTTCGGGCGATCTGCCGCTACATCGAGCAGCACGTCGTCGATCAACATATCGAAGAGCGCCTGACGCTCAGCCTGCTGGCCAAACACTTCCGCCGCAGCCCCTTCCACTTGCAGCGGACTTTCAAGGCAGTCCTCGGTGTGTCGCCCAAGGCCTACATGGACGCATGCCGCCTGCGGCAGGTGAAACAGAATCTACAGGCTGGCCACTCCGTGACCACCGAGCTCTATGCCGCCGGATATGGCTCCAGCAGCCGCCTCTACGAGCGCACCGCCACGCAACTCGGCATGACCCCAGAGAAGTACCGGCGCGGCGCCGTAGCCGCCGTCGTTCGCTATACCATCGTTGGCGATACCAGCATTGGCGATACCAACGTTCGCGATACCAACGTCCGCTACACCATCGCCGGCTCGCCTCTCGGACGCATGCTGATCGCCGCCACCGACAAGGGCATCTGCGCCATTAACTTCGCCGACTCCGATCAACAGCTCGTGCAAGGCTTGATCCGCGAGTTCCCCTTCGCGGTTCGCCGCCGCGACGATGCCGCCATGTCCCAATGGCGAGAGAGCCTCACCCGCCTCATTCAAGGACAAGATCCCAATCCCTCGCTTCCGCTCGACATCCGCGCCACCGCTTTTCAGCGGCGAGTCTGGGAAGCTCTGCAAAGAATCCCCCGCGGAGAAACGCGCTCCTACAGCGCCGTAGCGAAGAAGATAGGCATGCCGAAAGCCACGCGAGCCGTAGCCCGGGCCTGCGCCACCAACCCGGTAGCAGTCGCAATCCCCTGCCATCGCGTAGTGCGCCAGGATGGCGAATTAGGCGGCTATCGTTGGGGGATAGAGCGAAAAGAGCGGTTGCTCGCGCTGGAGAAAGAGGCAGGAGCTTAACCGTCTGCATAAAAACTCGATGCGCACTTGGTGAAATCGGGATTTATCAACAACAATGTTTTCGGGTGGGCAATTAAGCACAGGGCGGGTCTTCACTTCCCGTGTTTCAAGCCCAGATCGCCATCGTACTGTCGGATAACCCCGTAGCACTCGCAGGCGGAGTCTTCGAGTTTCCTGCGGTTCACGATCTCCACTGCGCCACGGGTGTACTCGATGACCTTCCTCTTCTGCAAAACACTAGCTGCCAAGCTCACGGTAGGTCTATCTGTCCCTAGCATGGTTGCGAGAAAATCATGAGTGATGAGCAGCAACCCTGAATCCACTCTGTCCTGAGTCATTAGCAACCACCGCGCAAGGCGCTGCTCAATATCGTGCAGCCGATTACACGCCGCTGTTTGTGCAACCTGCATCCCCCGAATTGCGGCATAGCGGCTCAACATCAATTGCAGGTGTGGAGCGGATTCCAAAGTATTTTGCAAAGCTCCGACCTCTACCCGAAACCCATCCCCCGTGATTTGCACCACTGCTTGCAGCGTCCATCTGCTCAGGCCAACCGCCGCCAGTGTTCCTGTAAAGCCCTCATTGCCAACTATGCCGGCTTCGGCGGTCTTTCCATCTTTCATTACGACTACAAGAGAAATCAAACCTCGATTCGGGAAATACGCAAATTCCAGCTTTTCACCCGCCTCGTGAAGGACTAGATGGTTTGGCAAGCTGACGTATTCGAGATGAGGACGCAGTGAGCTGTAGTCGCTATCGGAGATCGATAGAAGTATTTTGTTGCTGACTTGCTTCCCTGCGGTATTCGTCCGCTCGCTAGGCTGGGAATGAACTCGCCCGTCATGGGGTGCGAGACAGGAAGTCTGGTCGGGCATGGTGAACCCCTTCTCGAAGACCTATCAACACTATGCTGGATACGACCCTGATGCTGAGCAATACTGACCGCTTCAAGACGCACCAAACGTGACCAACAGCTAAAGTGATTCCGCTATTTCATAAGGGGGCCCCGAAATCGGGCGTGCGAACGAACAAAACTCTTCTGCGTATGTGCGATGCCCAACAGACCATCAAAATCGGCATGTGATATTAGTGCAATCGGGGAAACTAGGGTAGAAAATGACAAACCCCATGACGGACCTGGACGCTTACACAGATGAGGAGCTGCAGCAGGCGCTGGCTCGCTTGCTCGCGCAGGCTCGGGGAGAAGTGCTGAACGACGCTGAAGTGCAGAAATTCTGGCAGCTTTACCAAGAGATTCAGCGGCGTGCGCTCTCTGTGACCGCCGCGTAGTTAACTGACCTTGCGCAGACCAGCAACAATCTCAGAATCAGCTGCGCATCTTGGCGATCCGTCTTCTGCTTGCGTATGGGAGAACCGACATTGTCATGGAATCAATTAACTAAGTCACCAACCGTCGGTGATGCCCGTCACGATACCGCGTGATGGCTTACGCGGCTCATTTTCCGATAGATCGTCCGGCCTTCTCGGCAATCTTCTGCATATGTGTGATGCCCAACTGACCATCAAAATTGGAATGTGATATTACCGCAACGTGCGGAAACTAATGGGTCCCCGTGCGGCGGCTAAGAAGAGACGCGATTTTGACCCCCGTGCATTCCTCGCAACCATCGGCGAGGGTAGGAAATTTGTGCTTCTTCCGAAGAAACAAGGAATCTATGCGCAAGGGGATATCGCTGATGCAGTCTTTTATGCTGGCGGAAATGATCGGCACAACCCGGTCGCGGGTCAGTTTCTTCATGAATAGGTTCAGAGAGTTGGGCTTCGTTGACTATAGCGGGAGCGGGCTGCAAGTCCATAGCTCGCTGCTCAATGTAGTTCTCCACGACTAGCGTGACATGGTTTATCGAGGCTGGGGATGTTCTATTCCATTTGGTTACTCGCCGCAGCGCTGGCCGGTTGGGCCGGTGGCAAGATAGCAGGGGACGACGGATTCGAGACAGGGGCCAACATTCTCCTCGGACTCACGGGCGCTTTCGTGGTTCGTTGGTCCTTTGAGAACATCGGCATTTCCCTAAAAGATGTGTACCTGCTTCTGTTCTCGATCTGTGGAGCAGCCGCATTCCCAGCTGCTGTGAGGCTTGGGATCAGACGCCACAATCGGTCAAAAGCACGATCCCGACTCCAACGCGATTAGCCCATGATGCTCGCATCCAGTTCCCATCATCTTCCGGCAGACCCGCATCATGCCAGGCATCAAAGCCGCCCGCCACGTTGATCAGGTTGCGGTGTCCGGCGCGCTCAAGCAGGCTGCAGGCGATCATGCTGCGGTAACCGCTTTTACAGTGGACAGCGACCGGATGGGCATCATCCAGCGCGGGCAATCCGCGGGGGAAGCGCGGCGAGTTCCTTGTGTCCAGAGGAGGCGCAGCGCCCGTGCGAAATTGATGTAGCGTTCGACCCCCGGAAAGTATCTAGCCACCTCAATTACTTCGGTTGGGCGACCACTCGCAGGTAGGGCCTCAGCGTCTTCCAGCCGCCGGGGAATTTCTGCTTGGCCTGCTCATCGGAAACCGAGGTCGGAATGATGACGTCGTTCCCGGGCTTCCAGTTTACGGGTGTCGCTACGTTGTGCTTGGCCGTGAGCTGAATGGAATCGAGCGCGCGCAGCACTTCATCGAAATTGCGGCCGCTGCTCATGGGATAGATCAGCATCAGCTTGATCTTTTTGTCGGGACCAATGACGAACACGGTGCGCACGGTGGCGTTATCCGCGGCGGTGCGGCCT
>Ga0187884_10004082_pt1 | contig 10944 bp, 11 predicted proteins | sample June2016WEW_20_4_FD_132983 | JGI IMG/M metagenome (GOLD analysis project Ga0187884, IMG submission 132983) | Peatland microbial communities from SPRUCE experiment site at the Marcell Experimental Forest, Minnesota, USA - June2016WEW_20_40 | ecosystem: Environmental > Terrestrial > Soil >...
GGCGGAAAGAGAGAAGACCACCCCACCGCGGCGCCTGGCTGTTGTGGCCGCGCCGTCCCCGCCCCCGTGCGTCCGCTGCATGGGTTATTCGCGACAACGGCCTTCATCGACAAAACTCGGAAGTGGAAATGGCTGTGACTACGCGCCGGTTGACAAAGACCGCCATGGCAGAGGGGAAGAGCGGCGGACCGAGGCGTCCGGAATGTTAAACTAAAAAAGCTCGTTTGCACCTGCACCGTTCACGGCGAGGACGAGCTGTGGATGTAACGTTTGCCGAATAACTCGGGGACGCAGGCCAGAAACGTGCCGAGGAGCGCGGCGGCTCCAACCCACCACCAGCTCCACGAGATGACCCCGACCCCAATGAGGGCGGAGATACCGGAAAGACTGAGATAGAGCGGCCCCGTGACGTAGCAATGCGCCCGACCACAGCGGGCGGCGTTCGCCACGCAAGCGGTGCCAGCTACTAGAAAGGCGACGCTCCAAAGCGGAGGCCGGGCGGCGCCCCAGAACAGGCCGGCGAGCAGGAGCGAGGCAGGCAAGCACCAAAGCCAGGGGGCGGCGCGGGAGGCCACCAGATCGCGCTGGCTGCAGGAAGGGCTAGGTCGTGAGCACGCCATGCTAAACCTCCGGGCGCGGCGGGCAATCTGTAGCAGCCATACGAGTCACCAACGTGCGTTTCCGGCCGCCCCGGAGCTGGCTTCCACGCAGTCAGGGTGTTGCGTTCTCTCCGGCATCGACTGAACCGAGAATCTGTCCGTACAGCTCGCGATAAGACTTTCGCAGCCCCAGTTGGGTGAAGAACAAAGACTTGGCAAAATCGAATGAGGGACGGTTTTTGAGAGCCACGAGGGTCCGCTTCAGTATCCTCCCCATGGTGTAGCCTTCAGTCATCACCTCGGCATTGCCACGCATCATTTCTTCGTCCGACATGGTCGGATGTTTGAAGACGACGTAGCTGCCGTAATGCTCCCAGGGCCGGTCGGTGTATATCCGACCCTGCTCGAGATAATCCTTGTAAACCTGGCTGCCGGGCGTCGGCATCAGTGTGAATATGAAAGGGACAATGTTGCATTCATCGCAGAAGTCGAGAGTCCTGCGGTACGTATCCGGAGTGTCTTGGTCCCACCCAATGACAAAGAATCCCAGGACGGCGATGCCCAGCCCTTGAATGGTCTTGACGTTGTCCTTCATCTGCTTGAGGTCGAAAGTATCCGCCGAGGCGTAGTGCAGCTTCCTCCACGCTCCGGACTGTTTCTGGCCTTCGGCGGAAATCGACTCGAGGCCAGCAGCGACGGCGCTCAGTCCACTCTCAGCCGCAAGCTCCAGAATCTTACGGCCGTCCTTGTAATTGATCGCGGCCAGGCCCCCCGCCCCGGTCCAGAAGCGGATGGGCTTGAGGCCGGCCAGCTCTTTATAGAGATCGAGGTAGTACTGGTTCTCTTGCGGCCGATCGACCAACTGGGGATGGCCGAACACACTGTCGTCTACGTTGAAGTATCGCGGGCCCAGCGTGGCGACCTCCGCCACTACGCCGTCGATGGCCCGGTGTCTGACCTTGCCGCCGAAGATGTCGGTAACCGGACAAAAGCAGCAGTGGTTGGGACAGCCGCGGGTGGTGAAAATGGAGTCCATGAAGTAGCGCTCTCTGGGCAGCAGGTCGCGCCGCATCATGGGCAGGCCTTCGAGGCACGGCCGTTCCTTTTCGTGGTGCACGGTACCTGCGAGGTTCGTTGTCGGATACGGGCCGGAGACGTAATAGTTTTTCAGCGTGTCCTGCTCCGCATCTTTGAGGATGAGCGGCCAGAGCTTCTCCCCCTCACCGATCGCTACTGAAGTTGCGTGGTTTCTGGCTTCTTCGGGGAGGGCGAAGACGTGCGGTCCTCCCAGGATGACCTTCTTCCCTTGCTGCAGGAACGTGTCGGCAATCCCGTAAGCGGCATTGGCCAGCGGTGTTCGGACTGTAATGGCCACCACATCGGCAGGCGACTCGTAATCGACCTGGTCGCCGCAGAACATGTCCACTAGGCGCACGTCATGTTCTGGGGGCGTGAGGGCAGCCAGGAGGGTCAGCGACGGCGGCATGACCGAAACCGAAGCCCTGGTGACTTCGAGCCCGCGGGCAGGGAAAATGATGGTGATCTTCACTGCTCTCTGCTCCTCACCGCGTCACCTGCCGAGAACATTCACCAGAAGGAGAATCGTCGTCACCACTAGCGAGATCTGGCCGACCTCGTAGAAGATCGATCGCCAGGGCTGCATCTCCGCCATATATGTGGCGGTGTGCAGGAGCCGCGCCACCGTGAACGTCACGAACAGCGCGGCCGCGAGACCGAAGGCTGGCCCGCTGAGGGTGTAGAGGAAGCCGATGATCAGGAACGGCAGGATGTTCTCGAGGTCGTTCTGGTGCACCCGCCGCAAGCGTTCGACGGCCTCATCGGGAGGCGCCGCCGCCTTCCCCATGAAGGCGTAGTCCTCCGGCGTGATGTAAGCGCCACGCCGCAGGCGGAGGATACCCGTGGCCGATCCCGTGAATGCCATCTTGAGCACGAGAATGGCGGCGCACAGCACATAGAGACGCGTGGTGGGATCCTGCAGTAGTTCGTGCATCGGCCCTCCTCCTTTCTTACGGCACGACGCGGAACGTGCCATGGAGCGTGCTTCGGGCCGACCATACTCCCATACCTGCCTTGGTCAAGACTCGGCGACAGCCTCCTTTAAACTGGCTTAAATGATCTCATGGGCGCGTGCCGAAGCGCACAATTGCCTGCCGTGCGGGACAGCGGGCTGCCCCGGCGGGCCGCCGGCGCTTGACCGGTCCCTTGCACGCGTCGTATATTCATAGCGTTCGCCAGGCCGTCCGCGGTTGCGGGAGAGGAGGGTAGCAATGAGCGTCGGAACTATCGTCAAGGGACAGGATCTGTTTGCTTCGCTCACCCCAGAAGAGGTACACAACGTAAGCCGTTTCTCCTCCGTAAAGAAGTACGAACGGGGCGACATCGTCTATCGGTGTGGCGCGCCGGCGAGTCATCTGTTCATCCTGCTCAAGGGTCGGGTGCTACTGCGCCTTCCGAGCCAAGGGCAGGAGGCCGGCTTGGCATTCTCCAAGGCCGAGCCCGGGGACTTTCTGGGTCTCGCCGCTCTGGCAGGCTCCGAGCGTTACACGGTCACGGCCACCTGCGTCGAGCTGTCGGAGATTCAGGTCATCGAAGCGCGGTCGTTCAGAGAGTTGCTGGACGCGAACCCACACGTCGGGTTTCACGTCATGAGCGCCGTCGCCAAGAATTACTGCGAGCGCTCCGTCGGCGTCCTCCAACGTCTGCAGGCCGTCGTCAGCCAGGTCGAGTTCGTCCCGTGAGCCGAGGAGGTCGGGTCGCCTGGCTTCGATCGCAGACGTGAGTCCTCGACGACGCTACCGCCCGGGTCGGCGCTCGGGGCGTGTCGGCATCAAGCGGACAACCTTGTAGCCGTCTACAGGGCGTATTTGACTCCGAGCGTAGCCAAGTGACGAGTAAACTCGTGGCTGTTGGTTAGCGGCTCGACGCTCGCGGACACTTTGCTGTCCACCCAGTCGTAGGAGTAGGCGATTTCGGCGCTGAGGTTTTTCGTGAAGGCGTACTTCAGTGAGGCGTTGGGCGTGTAAATCCAATCGTCGCGGTTCACCGGCGCCTGCCAGTCGCCGATGTAAAGCGTGAAGCCGGCGCTGGCGGTCACCTGACCGCTGAATTGACGTCGCCAGGTCAGGTCCGTCTTGATGTCTTCATACATGCTGAAGCTGGAGAACGCTGGCTGCTCGTAACGCACCGATTTCAGCGTCACGGTGTCGTTCTCGGTGGGCAGCAAAGTGGCGGAAGCGTCCCAGTAGTACAGGAGCTTGTTTTGGTGGAATGCGGGATACATTTGCCGCAGCCGCGCCGAGTCGTCCCACGTGCGGAAGTCCGGCCCGAATACCGCCGCCAACTTCAGCCAGCTAGCCGGACTGCCCTCCACGCCCACCAGGATGCGGCTGTAAGAGTTGTCGTAGGGGCTATCCACATGGTTGCCTGTGGGGTCGAAGCCTTTGAACTGATCTTGCCGGCCGTAGCGGTAACCGACCACTAGGTGCAGGCCTTCGACCACCCTGTAGCCCACATCCAAGCCGCCGCTGATGTCCTGGCGAGAGATGTAGTTTTCATAAGTGTACTGGGCCCGTGTCGCGGCTGGTATGAGTAGCTGGCGGGTCTCGAAATCGTGAATGTAGCTTGTCGCGACGGGACGGAAGAACCAGTCGCCCACCGGCTCGGTCCACCTGAAGCTGTTGCGGAAGATGAATGCCGCGCGCCGGTCGCGCAACGGGATGCCGCCAATCGCGGGGATGTCGTCCGGCCGCGCAAAGGTCGGCCCTTCCCTGCTGCCGTCGATGTAGGTAGCCGTATTCGTCAGCTCCCAGGAGGCGTCCCCCACCTTGCCGCCGAAGTCGATCATGCCGCGATGGGTCACGTAATCTTCCGAGTGCGCTGAATGGTAGAAGACAGCGTCCGGGGCGTAGGTGACGGACAGGCCGAAGGCGACGCATGGCTTGTAGTCGAGGCCAATTCGCGGCAGGACCGAAGTCACGAAGGATCCTTTGTTCGCCTCCACTGGACGCAGTCCGGCCGCTTGGGCAGCAGCGACATTCGCCGGAGTTGGATCGTTGTCCTGGATGTAAACGTTGCTGTCGTAAGTCTCCTTGAGGCTGATCTCGGCGTTGAACGTGACGGGCATGGCTGCGACACCAGTCGGACTCACGGCGGCGGCCAGCATGAGCCAGGTACTGAAGGCAAGGAGTCGTCCGTGGGCGTCACGACCGCGAAGGCCGGAGGCGGGAATCGAATTCATATTATAAATAAGCTCCGTTGAGGGTTGGAATTCTGATATCTTTCCTTTGCATTTCGAGAATTCCTACTATACGTTCCGACGGTACTATGCGAGTGGGACTGTAGGCCCGGGCCGGTCCGTCACGAGGAACGCAAGATGACCGAAATACGCGCAACCAACATCACTTGGCACGAGCATCACGTCCCGAAGCAAGAACGCGAGAAGCTCATGGGCCACCACGGAATCGTTGTGTGGTTCACAGGGCTTCCTTCCTCCGGCAAGAGTACCGTCGCCAATGTGCTCGATGGGAAGCTCCACCAGCGCGGCTGTCACTCCTTTGTCCTCGATGGGGACAACATCCGCCACGGTTTGAACAAGAACCTCGGTTTCTCCCCTGAAGACCGCGAGGAGAACATCCGCAGGATCGGCGAGGTGGCGAAGCTCTTCGCCGATGCGGGTATGATTGCGATCACCGCATTCATCTCCCCCTACCGAAAAGACCGGGACAAAAACCGTGCGTTGCTCAAGCCCGAGGAGTTCGTTGAGATCTTCATGGATACGCCTATCGACGTTTGCGAGGTGCGTGATCCCAAGGGAATGTACAAGAAGGCCCGGGCGGGAGAGGTGAAGGAGTTCACCGGCGTCTCGGCCCCTTACGAGACTCCTCTCAAGCCCGAGATTGTGCTCCACGGCGATTTGAAAGACCCCGACGAGCTCGCCGATGAGGTTATCGCGCACCTCGAGAAAGCCGGGCATGTCACCCCTCGCTGAACGACGACGGCGCCGATGCCGGCTCCTTTGACCGTTCGTAGCGCGCTTTGATAGGCCACGCAGCCCGCAAGCGAAAACAGCGGAATCGCCACCATCAGCTTTTTGGCAAGGATCGCATTGGACATTGGTGCGTGCCTGCGTCGCCAGACTTTGAACATTCATCTTCCCGCTAGTCAAGATCATCCGACGATGCAGGCGTGCGCTTACGCAGCTCTCGGAATGGTGAGCGCGGCGGTCGAACCTGGAGTGCGCCAGGCGCAGCCGGGCACGCAGGATGTCATGTGGTGGCAAGGGGGTGAAAGCGTACGCGGGCGCCGTTTGACGCGGGGCGCGCGGCTTCGTATGGAACAAAGTGGATGAGCGATCTCACGCAGGACGCCCCGCCTTTCATCCGCGCCTGGCTTGTCCGTGAGCCCGGCCGTCTGATCGGCAAAGGTCACCCGGCCGGCGATTTTCTCCAGGCCTACGAGTGGCGCGTCCTACAGGAACGCCAAGGTTTCCTGCGCCTCCGGGCGCATGTGCCCGCGCACCTGAAAAACCCGCGGGGCCAGATATTCGGTGGCTTCACCCCAACCTACGTGGATCTGGTGGGACTGTTCACGGTATGGGCTGGTGAGGAGCGCCGCGACCCGCGTTCGCGGTCGTGGCTGGCGACGACAAACATGCGGGTCGACTACTTCGAGCCGCTCGTCGGTCCCGAGTTCGTCATCGAAAGCCGGTTGGTGAAAAAGCACGGCCGGACGATGTTTGTCGAGACTTGCTTCTTCGACCCGGAGGATACGCTGGCGGTGTTCGCTCTTGTCACCATGCGCGAAGTGAAATTCGACCGGCCGCTGGGCGGCCTGTGACGCTTGGGGTTGTCCGGCCCTGGCCTGGACGACCTGTGTGGCCGTAGGGTATGAAGAAGGTGGGATGTGGAGGGGGCTGAGTGTTCGCACTCACCCGGTATTTCGTGGCATGGTGTATCCGTGCCGGAAGGGAAGTGCGCAGGGTCCGGCGCCGGTCGTGAGATCATGGGGCTGAACGACCAAGTGGATGCCGTTGGAGCGGCAGAAGAGAGAGCACCCGAAGGTTTGGCGGATTCGCTCCGCTGTTGCCGAGCGGCCGCGTTGCGCCTCGGGATCCAGCAACTCTACCCGGAACAGGAACGCGCCGTCGCCGCTTCCCTACAAGGGCACGATGCGCTCGTGGTGCTACCCACCGGCTTCGGCAAGTCAGTATGCTACCAGGTCCCCTCAATGGTGCTGCCGCAGCCGGTTGTGCTGGTCTCACCGTTGTTGGCCCTGATCCGCGATCAGCACGAGAAGCTGCTGGCCCGGCATATTCCGGTGGAACGCATCGACGGGACAGTGCGCGGTGTCGCACGGCGTGAGGCGCTGCAGCGGGTCGCAGCGGGTGGCTCGTTGCTGGTGATGACCACGCCGGAGACGCTGGCAAGCAACGAGCTCGGTGCAGCCTTGCGTACAGCCGGCATCTCGCTGGCTGCGGTGGATGAGGCGCATTGCATTTCGGAGTGGGGCCACGACTTCCGGCCGGCGTACCTCCGCCTCGGAGAACGGCTGCGCGAGCTGGGCTCGCCGCCGACTTTGGCGCTGACCGCGACGGCCACCCAGGCGGTGCGCGAAGACATCATCCGCTACCTCGGCATGCGCCAGCCCGAGGTGGTCGCCGGCTCGCCCCATCGGGCCAACCTCGCCTTCGAGGTCTTGCAGATCTCAGGCCACGACCGCATCCGCGCCCTGACGCGTTTCATCAAACGGCTGCGGCGTCCCGGCATCATCTACTGCGCCACCACCAAAGCGGTGGACGAGCTGTATGGTGCGTTGCGTCTGCTGCGCATGCCGGTGCATCGGTATCACGGGCGGATGGGGGCCAAAGATCGCAATGCCGAGCAAGAGTGGTACATGCGCCCGGGCCGGCGCACCATCATGGTGGCCACCAGCGCCTTCGGTCTCGGCATCGACAAGCCGGACATCCGCTACATCGTGCACTACCAGGCACCCGCGTCACTGGAGCAGTACGTTCAGGAGGCGGGCCGTGCCGGGCGCGACGGGCGCCGCGCGGACTGCGTCCTGCTCTACGATCCGAAGGATCGCGAGATCCACGAAGCCTTGCTGCAAACCAGTCGGGTGCGGCCAGACCAGCTCTATCGCCTGTCCTCCGCGCTCACGGCCTGGGCGGCGGAAGGCCGCGTGCCCAGTCACGAAGCGCTGACCCTGGCGGCGCAGCTCGGTGAGCGGCAGACCAAGGCCCTGCTTGCCGTGCTCGAAGAGGCTGGCCTGGTGACCCTCGATGATGACGGCACCCACATCACTGTGCCGGCGACGGAATTCGAGGAACAGGCACGCAGCCTCGCCGGGCGTTTTGTGACCATACGCACGCAGGATGGGCGCCGCCTCGATCGGCTGCGTGAGTACGCGGACAGCCCCGAGTGTCGCGCCATCTTCCTGCGCAAGTACTTCGGCGAAGAGGCGGGCGAGCCGTGTGGGCTGTGCGACATCTGTCGTGGCGCGCCGCAGCGGCCGTCGACCTTCTGGCAGCCGATCGCGCGGCCGCAAGGACCGAAGCGCCGCCGGCGCCGCCGGCGCCGCCGTGGCGGCCGCAGACACGCAGCGGCGGGCCAGGATAAGGGCCCCTCACCAGCGCCGGAGTCGACCTAAAAGGGGTAATCAATCCCCGTGAACACGGCGGGCGCGCCGCCCGAACTCCCGAAGTCGACGTAGGCTACGACCTGTGGAACGACGACGGCGCGAAAACCGAGACCGCCAACCGGGTGCAAATCTTCCAGCGGAAACTCGCGCGAGGTGTTGAACACCTTGGCGAGATCGACGAACGGGGTCACCTCGAGGTGCGCCCGCACGCCGAAAATCTCCCGCTCATACACGTTGGTCCGGAGCTCACCCTGCAAAACGAAGTTGTTGTTATCCCGGAACCGACCGCTGCCGTAAGCGCGCAGGCTGTGGATGCCGCCGACAGCGTTCTTCTCGTAGAATGGAGCGTTGTTGCCGTGCTGCAGATAATCCAGCGCCGCGTGCAACGCCACGATTAACTTCTTGTCCGGGCGCAGGGGTAAGAACGCCTTCCCCTCGAAGCCGTACTTGATGAAGGAGTCGGAGCTGCCGAGGGCCTTGTCGACGACCTCGATGGTGCTGTTGGCGTACATGCCCTGGGTGGGAATGTCGTACGAATCACGATTGTCGAACGCCAAGCCGAATTTCTGCGCCACAGTAGTGGCGCCGGTAACGCCGTTGACTTGTGAAAAGCCTGAGGAGGGATCACGTACCTGCGGCAGGTGCGTCACGCCGCCGCGCCCGGTGCGTACCTCGCTGACGCGCGTCTGCCAAAATCCCTCGAACGAGCCGTAAAAGTTGAGGCCGGTGAGCAGGGAGCCGCGTTCCGTGCTCGAGGTGTAGTTGCTCTCATTGGAGTCCGGGGTGTGATTGCCGAAGCCGAAGAAGCGCTCGAATGGGTCCTGCTCGTGCCGAACGTTGCTCGACAGGTTCAGCCACCCGTCGAGGAGATCGAATCCCTGATAGTCTGCCTCCGCGTACTCGCCCCGCAGCGTACCTTTGCCGCCCATGACGAAGTACTTCTGCTTGGGGTCGGGGTAGTCGAAAAAACGGAACGTGGGGTAAAGGCCGAAGGTGTCGTTGTAGCGCACGTCGGGAGCGATGATGGTGCTGATGCTCTTGGTTTCGCTCGCGATCAGCATCACCGGCAGGATCCCCACGGTGGTCCCCTCATTCGGGTCGACGATGATTTCCGGCAGCGGGATCAGGGTCGTATCGGCGCTGGCCGCGTTGCGGGCCATCGCGAAGTAGGCAAAGCCGCAGAGCACAATCGCAGCCCAACGGCCCCCGCCACCTCCCATCACAGGCGCAAGCATCGAGGCACTAAATCATGCCCAGCTTTCCAGGGAAAGGCGCTGCGTTCTCCCTCGACCGAGAATCTCGGACGTCGGTAGTGGGTCAGTTTGATTTTCCAGCGCCCTTGGAAGCTCGTCGCCCATATGCCATCCTACCGGCTGATGGGCTGGGATTCGGAGCTGAGATCGGAGATCCGACGCAACTTCAAAGTCGGACAGCGATTTACCCTGAATGACATTTACGAGCTTGAAACGTATTTTGTGGGGCTGTATCCGAACAACGCCCATGTGCGCGACAAGTTGCGGCAGATACTCCAGCATCTTCGGGACGAAGGGGTAGTTGAGTTCATCGACGATCAGGGAAATTATCGACGGCTGAAGTGATGACGCTTTATGGCCATCATCCACCGCAAGCGCCCGCGCGACCCTATCCAGCTCGCCAAGCTCATTGGCGACATTGCCACGGGGCAGCTTGAGGATCGGGTCGAAGACGGGAAGAATCCAGCGGCTGTCGAGCTAGGGCGCCTTGGCGGCGCGAGCGGCGGGAAGGCGCGAGCTGAGAAGCTCAGCAAGAAGCGGCGGGCAGAAATCGCGAAGAAGGCAGCGCGGACGCGGTGGGGAAAGAAATAGGTCGCTATTTCGAGCGTGCCCGCACTTGATGGGCAACCGTTATATCCGCTAGCACGAAACCCCGGCTCTGAAGGTGCTGGCGCATTTCTTCGCGCACACTCGCGACACTCTCTGGGTCGGAGACCGTTAGCACCAACGTAAAGGTGATGCCATCAGCCGGGAATGCTACCCCGCCTCGGACCAGGCTCTCAAGGGAGAGCTTCCAGTTTGAAGTATTGCCTCGCCCTTCTGGCATCAAGAGCTGGTAACGCTTGATCGGAGACCACTTCAGGCCGGTTTTGATCAGATAGCTCTCGCTCTTACTTATTGCTTGGGCGACATCGGCAGCGTCGTGGTCCAGTCGGCTGATCCAAGCAGCTTCACCAGCGGTGTCGGTGCCGTCCAGTTTCTCTTGGTGCAGAAAGGCTTCGAGTTGCACGCGAATCGCCTCTTCTCTGTGGCCGGGATCAATCGGTGGGGTATAGCCAAGAGTCACTTCTGCGCGGCCTCGGCATGATCCATCTGCATTGACCAGAGAGGGTGGCCACGCGAATGGAAATTCGAGGCGCTGCTTGGCCAATAGCTTGTCACTAAAGACTAGTGTCTGCGAATGAGGCTCATCGTTAAGAATGGTATCGGCAGCCGGGGCGATGCCGAAGCCCACGAACTCGCGCGAGACATGCCGTAGCGCTCGTTTGTTGAGCGCATCGGGTCGCCTTGCCCGATGAATCGGCAGCACTAGTGCCGGTTCCGGAAATTCTGACCGGAAGAATTCCGGAAATTCTGTCCGGTCTTCGAAAGGAGACCGGAGATGAGAGCAGAGAAGGAGGAGGCGTTTGAAAACGTCGGTGCACGGCCGGGAA
>Ga0187884_10004089_pt1 | contig 10934 bp, 12 predicted proteins | sample June2016WEW_20_4_FD_132983 | JGI IMG/M metagenome (GOLD analysis project Ga0187884, IMG submission 132983) | Peatland microbial communities from SPRUCE experiment site at the Marcell Experimental Forest, Minnesota, USA - June2016WEW_20_40 | ecosystem: Environmental > Terrestrial > Soil >...
CACACCGACCCGCTCTGTCACCTTGAGCAGCCCCGCTTCGCTAAGGAGCACTCGTGGATCAACAAGCACCCCCGCGCCGATGAGCAGTCGCGCATCCGGATACACGAAGCCCGAGGGTATCATGCGCACACCGAACTTTCGTTTACCCACCTCTATCGTGTGGCCTGCGTTGGGGCCAATTCCGCCGCGAGCAATAATCGCGGGTTTGTCTGCAAATGCGACGTGCGCGACGATCTTACCTTTTCCTTCGTCTCCAAAGAACCCGCCGACAATTATAGTGGCTCCCATGCCCAGCACCTTCAAATCGATAAAAATTCGCTTGCTATCGTGCCTTAAGTATCTCAGAAATCGCAGATATGCTGTCAACACTATTGGCTCGCAATATAAAAAAACATGCTTTTGCGCGCGACTACCTTGCATTGACTCGCAAACGCGCAGCGAAGCACTAATAATGGAGCATTTCATGTTAATAGAGCAGGTGAAAACATGAAAGCTGATGCTGTTCAAATTGCTGACCGCGTATACTGGGTAGGCGTGTTAGACTGGGAGTTACGGGCATACCACGGATATACGCTGCACGGCACGACGTATAACGCATATCTCATCTTCGGTGAGGATCGCACGGCTCTTATAGACAACACGTACCCAGGCACATCAGCGCAGATGTGGGCACGGATTCGAGATGCGTGCGAAAAGGAGGGGCGGCCGCCCTCAATCGACGTGGTCATTCAGAACCATATCGAGCTCGATCATAGCGGGGCGTTGTCCGAGATTCACCGCAAGTTTCCCACTGCGCCCATTTACTGCACGGAAGCTGCCGTTAAGGGACTGAAAAGGACTTATTCGGCACTAGACGAGGTCCAGTTTGCCACCGTCAAGACCGGCGATGAGATTGCGCTTGGCGCCAAAACGTGTACCTTCCTCGAGGCGCCGCTGCTGCATTGGCCGGACAGTATGTTCACCTTCCTGAAAGAGGATGGGATCCTGTTTCCAAACGATGCCTTCGGACAACACCTCTGCTTGGCGCAACGATACGACTCCGACGTCTCGGAATACGTACTAATGCAAGCCGCGCAAAAGTTTTATGCCAACCTGATTACGCCGCTGTCCCAGTTAGTGCTCAAGAAATTTGACGAAGTCAAAACGCTCGGGTTGCTCGACAAGATAAAGGTGATCGCGCCTTCTCACGGACAAATATGGACCGATCCGGCCAAAATCATTAATGCCTACACGGGCTGGGCAACAGGAAAAGCGAAGAACAAGGCCACGATCGTGTACGACACCATGCACTACTCGACCCAGAAGATGGCACACGCACTTGCCGAGGGACTCATCGCCGGCGGGGTTGACGTCGCGGTGTACTTCTTGCACACCGACGAACGAAGCGAGATTGTCAAGGATATCCTCGATAGCAAGCTCGTCCTCTTCGGCGTTCCGACAATGCACAACGAGCCCTTCCCGAGCATTGGGGACTTGGTCTATTATCTTCGAGGGCTCAGGTTTGATAAAACAGGAGAGAAGAAGCTCGCAATCACCTTCGGCTCTATGGGGTGGCGAGGCGGCGCTGCGAAGAAGCTTGCCGAAGCAATTGCGGCGTGCGGATTTGAAGTGCTCCAAGACTTAGAAGTGTATTACGTGCCGTCAGATAACGACCTGGCCCAATACTATGGAATAGGCAAACAACTCGCTTCTCGGATAGTCACGGACGGCTAATATATCGGCGCACAAAAAATGACCAGCAGAGCCAGCTAAGCTGAGCCATTTTCCCGGCTCTTAGAAACACAGGTGCACATGAATGCTTTCCTAGAGATTCTGTCCGAAAGTCCGACACAAATCTCCAGCAAATTCTATGCGCTCCGATGAATCCGAGTTTTAGACCTCAAGGTACCTTTGAAACTGCTTTCTACAGCCGAATGGAACCGTTGTCTTTTTCAGTGCCGCTTGCTTTGCCACATTCATCAGTTCAGCATTGCTTTTTTCGCGTCATCTGGAAGCGTCGGGGTGGCATAAGCGATGGCGCAAAGCTAGGGACTTCTGAGCGCGCTGATTTTACGTACGGCAAAGAAGGGGCGATGGATTTCGCAAAAGCGCACCATTTAGCTAGGAATAAATAAGAAGAGATCTTTGATTGCAGCAGGGAACAAAATGGGCTAATCTTATGAAATGGCGAAGTTCGACGAAAATCATAGGCGTACTTTATCATGAGCGCGAAAACGCTGAACTGGAGTTACTAGGCGGATCACAGATTACTGGTATCACCTATCTCGAAAAAGAATCAGAAGAAGTCAAGCTCCTAAACCCTTCAAAATTCGACGTGAACACCTTGCGCGACGCGACTGCTACCGGCGTGCTCTATCGAGATGAAACGGCAGCCGACGTGCAACTTTTGGCGGGGTCGAAGATCGTCGGCGTGCTGTATGAGGAGACGAGTGTGCCCGGCCTCAAGCTCGTGCGCGTAGCACATACGGCGCTGAAACTCGTCAGCGGACAAGCGGTCAAGGGCCTCCTATATCTGCAGCACGGTGACGCTGATGTCAAGCTTTTGAGTGACGTGAGCGATCTGTCGATCGCAGCAAGGGCACTATTGATCGGCGTGCTTCACCAAGAAAGCCAGATGGGCGCTCTGCGTCTAGTGAGCGGACAAGCGGTCAAGGGCCTCCTATATCTGCAGCACGGTGACGCTGATGTCAAGCTTTTGAGTGACGTGAGCGATCTGTCGATCGTAGCCGGGGCACAGCTTGTAGGTTTTCTCTATCGTGATGAGGTCCTGAGCTTATGAGACTTCCAGAAGATTCGTCTGTAATCACCGGAATCCTCTACCAACACAAGGATTCGACGGATACGCAGCTTTTAGGCGGGCTTGCGATTGGCGTCAAGTTGTTCGACGGGGTGCCGATCACAGGTTTCACTTACTGCGAAGAGGACTCAACAGAGAACAAGCTCGTCAGCGGATCGCGGGTTACGGGGATCGTGTACCGACACGAGACCAGTACCGATGATCAAATCCTCAGAAGTGCGAATATAAAAGGCGTGATATTTCAGAACAGGGAGCAAGCTCAGGTTGACGCAGCGCACGAATCAGCAAACGTCGATGCCGCGCGAGCAACTCTGCGCTCGTCTGAGCAAGAGCTTCTCAGCGGTTCGAAGATTGTTGGAATCATCTGTCGCGACAAGAGCACGGGCGAGGAACAGCTGACTACTGGAGCACGGGTCGACATGAAGATCCTTAACGGGGCGTCCATTGCGGGCATCATCTATGAAGGACCAGAGGGGGAAAGTATCAAGCGCCTGACCGGATCGAACCTCACGGGCCTGCTATTTCAGCAGCAGAACTCCAACAGCGAAACAGTCGTAGGCGATATGGCTATTTTGGGGCTCATCTACCAAGAGAAAGATACCATCATCAAAAGAGTCACAAACAGCTCGCAGAATGCCATCTCCGTGGCCGAGAGGGTGATTCTCTACATCGTGCTCATTGTTGGCATTTTGGGTCTTCTGCTTCCGACAGTGCGTAAGGATATCGATTTCTCGCCCTTGAATTTTCTCGCGCTCCCATCGGCAGTCGTGACTACTCTTTTTGTCTTTATGGTGGTTGTTTCCATCGTCGTCCTCGTTTATATGAGATACAGACGTTCCCACACCATCACGACCTGAGGCGCAGCACTGAGCGCACTTCTTAACGAGGTCAAAGGCGCTCGGTCATCTTAACCTCTTTAGGTTCACGGTGCTGCTTACGATACTGAAAAGAGCTTTTTCCGATCGCTTGTTTATCAATTGCTACTGATATGCTTGTCGCCGCCCAGTCCACCAAAGATACACCGCGAAGATGACGCATAATAGGGACATGCCAACTATGGCGAGTTCCGCTGGAGCATCTGACGGTACGCCTTGCAGTATTTGCGCAATCATTTTCTTCACCTGTCGGTAATGGGTTCAATCCTCGCGTCGTTGAACGTCGGAACGACTGGAGACGCGCGTAAGAACAAAGGGTCTCGCTCCTCGTCGCGGGGACGCAGATTTACGCCTTCGACAAACAACGGGTGCCCTACCAAACACCAGAGATAAAGAGCTGAGATCGCAAACAGCGCCGCAATTTCCACAAGCTTTTTATTACACCCTATTACACACATTATTCAAGCAGAGGGACGCCCCGAAAAGCAAATGCGGCGTTTAAACGGGCAACACTAGCGGGATAACCTTCAATGAGCGACACCATCAGCGCCACCATATCCAGCTTTTTTTCTAGCAATCTAGCGCGTTTCTTTTGCCAGTCTTCCTTGGCGTGGGGGTCCTGAATAAGCTGCACCGCCTTGGCCGCGACTTCACCTGCGGTCGTTAGGTTAAAGAGGAGCTGAAACTCGCGCTCAAGCTCGATGCACGCGCCCACGTCGCAGTCGCCTACAAAGGCGTTGCTGCGGATTGTCGGTGTGCCTAGAAGTGCGGCTTCTGTCGCCATGGTCTGCGTCTCGGTGATGAACAACGATGCATAGTATAGTACGTCGTGTATTCGCCTATTGGGCACGTTGAGAACGTGTTCTCTAATTTGGTCTGGAACGTCGCTTTCTGACAAAATGAAGACTTCCCCATAGGCACTCAGCTCTCTCACGAGCGCGATCTTGTCGGCATCGGTCAGCCCCCTCACGCTGAAGTCGTGCGCGCAGTCAAACGCGTTAAACCGCAGCACAATGTAATCGTGACTCCTTGAGATGCCCAAGAGATCAAAAACGGATGGGTCAGGCGCGTAATAGTTGGGGTGTAGGTACGCGAGCTCCTTGTAGCTCTCCACTTTGAGGTGTTTTAAGCCCAACTCCTGTCTAAATGATGACGGCGTCACAAAAACATCGGTGAACTGATACGTGAGGTTAAGCATCGCATAAAGGGCAGCGTTGGTCGTGCACTCGCTGTCGTTAAACGTGATGTCAGGAACCTTGAGCAAACGCGCCGTGAAGGTGCTATAGGTACCCCAGCCCGTGGTCAAGTCAATCTTCTTACCCTTGAGGTATCGAAAGGCGTTTACCACATCGTGCGGAAGCGACGTGCTCTTCCCAGACTTCAAGTCGGGCGTACTCGCGAAAAGAGAAAAAGGAATTTCGAGCTCGTTTAGTAGGCGTATAGTCTCTCCGTAATCACGAGCGAGTATGAAGACCTGATTGCCGTCACCCTCAAGCGCGGCGACAATGTTCTTGTAGAAATGCACCTGAGCTGGCGTATTGACAAAAACGGCAATTTTCACGAAGATACCTTCTGTGCGTACGCTATTTCGCGTCTGTAACGGAACGCGGCGCCTTTGAGCTGGTGGGTGCTTGCGCCGTCACAATCGCTCGCCTTGCTTATCAGATCGTCAGCTGCTCCCTCGCCAAAGTATTCTTTCTTAAGGTTGGCTTCGCGTTCATCGGCCCCGCGTGCATCGTAGACTTTCGTGCCCCTCGTAGGGGCCTTGTCTTTATCTTCAAAGCGCAGTTCAGGACTCCCAGCGCGCCCCTCTAAGCAGTAGATGCGAGTCTTCATCATCACGCCTGCTCGCACAGAACGCCGCATATTCTCACGCCGCTTATGAGATTTACGTCTTCACGATCATCGTCTTGATATAAGAAGCCGCTAAGGGTTGCGCTTTCTAAGACTTTCTTCTTAAAAGAGCCTTCTTCTCGCCAAAGCATACCGGTCACCTGTTGCCACGGCAGGATATGCGCCGCGTGATTGAAGTCTGCGAGGAGCGTTGTTTCGCCGGAAGTCTCGTCTTGATAAATCAGGCCTTTGATGCGCTGGTTACAAAGCGATTTTTTGCCGAGAGAGACAGGGTCTCCGTAGAGTATCGCCACGATTTTCGATGCCTCGAGGATTCGTTCGTCATCCTCGCTCGTCGTCCAATAGGTGAGGCCATCGAGCTGTAAGTCGCTCAGAATGCTCTCATCGGCGCTATCGTCGTGGTACAGGACACCAACCACTTTCGAATTGGTCAAAAGTTTGACGTCAATGTTCAGCCCACTCTGGAGCTTTTTTTCATCACCCCCTTCTTCCTGATAGATGATGCCTGTAATTTTCACTCCGCTTAAGACCTTCATAATAACACCTTCAGGAACTATCTGTAGTCGACCTCGCAGTGCTGTGATACCTGAGGTAGAGTAGGTACACCACAGGCAGTACAATTAGCGCAACGGCGATGTATGAGCTGAGCAGAGTAATATTGAATTGTTTCAATGCGATCGGCACGACGAGACCAAGAACGCCAATGATCGGCAACAGGTACAACAATATGCGCTCCGCTTTGCGAAAGCCATTTCCTGACGGCTCTTCCACCTCAGTCGCGCGGCGTGTCGCGCGACTCGGGGGCGCGATATCTCGATAGATGATGCCGATGATCCTCAGACTAGTCAAGATGTCTTCCTCGCTGGAGGCGCGCTCTCTGTATAACACTCCTGTCAACACCGCTTCGCGCAAGGATGTTGCAGTGACTCCTTTATCTTCTCGATAAACCACGCCCGTTATTCTCGAGCCGTTAAGGATTCTTGCGTTGAGCTGTGGTCCGCCGAGCAGCTTCACTTCGGTGCTGCCGGCCTCTTGGTACGTAATGCCCAGCAGTTTGGATCGGCTTAAGATTGTCCGGTCGGCCGAACTCCCTTCCTGGTAGATAATGCCCAGCACCTTGCGCGCGGTCAAAATGTTCTCACGAGAGGAGTCTTCATCTTGATAGATGACCCCCGTGATGTTTAATCCGTTCAAACAGGTCTCTTCACCATTTTTCTTATCTTTGAATATGATGCCGGTGAGCTCCCCATTATCCAGAAGTTTCACTTTGATTTCAGGGGTGTTCAGCAGAACGCCGTCTTTGCCCTTAGTGTCCTGATAGGTGACCCCAATCACTCTCGAATGGTTTACTGATGCCATCTAAACCTCAATCTTCTGCCGCGGCTGCTTGAGATCCGCTCGCCAAACTTCGCCGAGGATTAACCCTCATAGTTTGCTACTAAATATGTGAGTACCGGACTCGAAAATCCTAGTGTGATTAAGCATGTACCGATCAGTGATACACCCATGATCGTGAGACTGCTACCGGTAATAAAGCAAAGAGCGCTGGTTACAAGTGAGATTAAAATCATATAGATCATTCTTCTTCTCTTTTTTCGGCTATGTCCCGCCCGCAGTCGAAGCAGTGGAAGCCTTGAATAATGTGTGTGGGCCTATCGGCCGTGCGCTCTGCGACGAGTATGACGGGTAGCCGCGCTGAATGCTTGCAGTATTGCTTTGAGCCGGGCTTCATCTTGTACACTTCGAGTTCTTCTTTTAGAGCCTGCTCATCGACAATATACATCTCACCATCATCTACAACTTCGACAACGATCTGGTCAGGCTCTTCAACCGCGTCAGTCTGTTTACGCTGACTCTTCACCAGCGACATTGTACCATACCCTCACGACGTCCTTCGTTCAGATCCCCTCTTTCCGTTGCTCGCAACATCGTCAGCTCAGCATCTTTGACCGTGTCGGCTATGGGCTTTTCGACGGGCTCGCACGCGCTACCTTCGAAACGCTCTTCTGCTGCGTTTTCGGCACGGTAACGAAGTTCATTAAGCAAAATATCAAATATTTCGCGTTTATGCTCTTCTTGTGCGATCGAGAGACATTGCACGATCGTCATAGCGCAACTATCTAATCGCTCGTAGAGTCTTTTCGGGTTATCCTCCGCCCATCTTAGAAGATCGGACGTACAAACATCCGCTTCTATGTGCCGTTCCTCATCTAGTAGCTCATCGAACGTATCTGCGCTCGAATCTGCAAGCATGCGCGCTGCCTCGTCTATAAACTCGCACGTCGTATCGTGCGGCATGAGCTCGAAGCCTTCTGCAGTGTGAACCGCGTATATGACTTCTGTGATCCATTCAGGTGAGAGATCCTTCTCAAATACGATTTTATCGTCTTTTTGACGTTCGATCGTATGAAGGTTTTGCGCGATCGCATGTGCCATCTGCTCTACTTCATGTGCAATTTCGCTCATGTTCCTATCCTCCTGTCTTTTGGCTACACAGCGCATTGCGCTGTAGACGCGGTGGTTTCTCCCCATGGCCCCCAACTCCAACGACGCTTTTTTCATTATCAATCACACCTGTGTTTGAGGCGCACCCGACGCGAGAACGACTGAGCTTCTTGATGAAGGCTTTCGTCCTTGTATTCTGATCACTTGCAGGGGCTTTTTTCTGCAGAGTTGTTGTGTATCGAGAAGATTTTTCTCCATCCGGGTGCGTCAGCACATAATTGTTGTAAAGGTATTTAAATGTTGTCAAATATTATCAACAATTTTGCTTTTTATAAAACTATAAAAGATTATATAAACTATAAAGGAAAAGTAAAAAGTTAAAACTATATAAACTCGTGATCAAAACCAAAGATTTGTATTCTGTGAAGAAAAGCAAAAGGAAAGTAATAGACAAAAATAGAATGACAACGATTAAGTACAAATTGCAAACATATAACAACATGCACAGCTTTTATACACGTTATAAATTGTAAATAGATGTACAGGTTTTGCACATCGGCAACCAATGGAACCAAAAGGGACGGAACATGAACGAGACTAACTCCAAAAAAAAGAACACAGAAGTTGAACAAATCCTACGCCTCTTATCGTGTTCTGATTTGCGAAACAATCTCGCCCAAGCACTCCGCAATGGCAAGAAAATGACGCTTTCTGAATTGAGCGAGCACGTTGGAGCGAGCTCACCGGCTTGCGTTCACGCGTTGCGAGAGCTAACAAAGGAGCATGTTACTCGCCAAGATGAGAAGCGCAACTACTTACTCACTAACATTGGCGAGATAGTCACGCGAAAGTTCGCAGAGGTCAATGCAACCATCACCGCGTTATCAGAACACAGGGAATTTTGGCTCGACCACGATTTGAGTGACATTCCGGAACACTTGCTCGATAAAATAGGGTATCTCGCCGATTCTGCCATCATATCAAGTACGGCTACGGATCTCTTCAGCGTTTTTAATTCGTTCTTTATGCTGCTAGAAAATTCGAAGGAGATACGCGGCATCTCCCCGATTTTCATCGGAGACCTGACGCCCCAATTTGTCAAACTGGTAGACAAAAAAATAGACCCCATCGATCTTATTTTCACGCACGACGTACTGGACGCAACACTAAAAACGGCGGATGCAAAAGACCTAAAAAGTGCCCTCAAAAAGAATCTCAAGATCTTTAGAATTGAAAAGCAGCCGAACTTTGCCGCCACGGTTACCGACTATTTCTTTTTTATCGGCTTCTTCAAGCCGGACGGACAGTTCGACTGGTCTAACGGCCTTCTGAGTTACAGCCCTGACGCACTGGAATGGGGAAAAGAGTTGTACGCATACTATGTCGAGAAGGCAGAACCAGTCATTCTCTAGCAGCAGTGCGTCAGACAGGGGATTCCTCGCCCCATTTCGTTTACCAGAGCCACGCACGCGGCGAGAGAGAGTACATTCCTTTGTCACCTTCAGTCCGATCTACCCTTTACTGTTCGTTAGCGCATGTGCGGTTGCGATACTTTACCTGTCTCTTCTGCTTCAAGGCCTCTTGAGCTTGAGCAGCGCCTTGCTGATAATTGCTGCTTTCTTATTGTCGTTTTCTGTGTATAGTCTGAACAGAGTGACAGACCTCGAAGAAGACGCAATCAATCTGCCCGACGGAGGTCGATCTATAAAGAAAAACCGAGACTACCTGCTTTTTGCGAGCCTCGAATCAATCAACATCGCGCTGGTTCTCGCTTTCTTCAGCTATCCGTCTGCTGTCATCGTCATCCTCTTCGCGTTCTTTGTAGCGTTTTTTTACGGCTTGGGATCGAGCAGATTTAGACTAAAGAACATCGTGCTTCTTAAGAGTATCACGGTCGCAGGGACGATGACTGCAACTGCAGTGGTACTGTCATTTGCGGTCTACGCCAATAGCGCGTTTATCGTGCTAGCGGTGACCTACTTTATTTTTATCAAGATTTTGATTATGACCATGCTTCTTGACGTTCGAGACATCGAAGGTGACCAGAAGGCCGGCGTGCGCACCATCCCCGTATCCCTAGGCGTGAACAAGACACGAAATCTGCTACTACTCCTGAACTCCACGCTTGTGCCGTGGGTGGCATTCTCGCTGTTTCGAGGCATTTTCTACCCGTACATCTTCGTTTTGATTCTCAGCGTGCTTTATGGGTACTGGAGCATCCTACGCTTCACGAGGGCGAGCGCTAAGACCAGCAGGCTCTATTATTCGTATGTAACCGGTGAGTGGATAATCCTGGCCTTCTATGCGACACCATTCGCGTTAGGGTGGCCCCACATTCTTTGAGTCGACGCACCTTTTCCACTCTGGATCTGACATTGCTATTTTAGGAAAAACATTGATATTTTTTATCAATAATTCATTAATCTGATACGATTCAAAATTTAGATATATAATGAGCTTGAATAGCAAACTTTATATTGATCTCCATCATTGACACAATGTAACAATCATGTACGTCACAACACAGAGAGGAGAAGAACTCAGCCAAACGATCGTCGAGCCACAAATTAACGATAGCGAGCTGCTCAGACTATTAATATGCTCGGATCTGAGGAAGAAACTCCTTCTTGCACTTAATAACGGCACGACGTCCCTCGCCGACCTGCGCGAAGCAACAGGGGCAAGCTCAACCGCAGCAATACACGCGCTCAGAGAGCTGGAGAAAGAACGCCTCACCTTCCAAGATGGTAAGCGCAACTACTTGCTTACGAGCTCGGGAAAGATTGTCGCTTTGCACGTGGAGAGCTTTGTACAGACGGTCAGCGTGATTACTCAGTTTGGCAAGTTCTGGCTAGAACACGATTTGGGCGGCATCCCCGAAGATTCCCTCAAGAACATAGGATGTTTGCAAGAATCAGAAGTCGTGACAAGCATGCCCACTGACATTTTCAACGCCTTTTCGA
>Ga0187884_10004095_pt1 | contig 10922 bp, 9 predicted proteins | sample June2016WEW_20_4_FD_132983 | JGI IMG/M metagenome (GOLD analysis project Ga0187884, IMG submission 132983) | Peatland microbial communities from SPRUCE experiment site at the Marcell Experimental Forest, Minnesota, USA - June2016WEW_20_40 | ecosystem: Environmental > Terrestrial > Soil >...
AGGTCGGTGCGTGGTTCCGGCGCGTGCGCTTCGTCATGACAACTCCTGAATCGCGGCTCATGTTCGCCGCTGTCAGGCAGAAAATCCACTTATCGATCTGTTCAAATTTGCGAGGCCAGCTCTGTGGACCCCGAATTTGGGACCATTGGTTAAGGTGTAGAGCGTCCTGCTCTGTCGCAACCACCGGAAAATCCGACTTGTCGATCGATGATTCTCATGCGAACTTAACCATACAGACGGTCAGCTAGCCAGCTATCTGGAATTCCATGCTAAAACCCAAACCAGAATCAGACCCAAAGGCCCCTCGATCCCGAACCGACGGGAGGAAGGGGTTGCTCGTCTACATGGACGCGGGCCTCATCAAGGAACTGAAGAAAGCCGCGCTGGATGACGACCGCAACGTCTACGACATCGTGGAGGAAACAACCCGGCAGTGGCTTGCCCGCCGGGGCAAGAAAGCTCGCGCGAAAGAGCCTTCCGGCTAGCAACGGTGTGGCACATACGCCGATACGGCCGGCACACGGCCGGATTGGCTCCTTGGGAAACGGAAGTCGCGGGCAAAGTCAAAGTGAAGCATAAAATCGATCTCGATTGGCTATTTCGCGTACGGGTCGTCATTGCCCGCTGCGGCGAGATGGATGCCAACAAATGGTGGAACACCAACGGCCAACTCGGCCCGCTTGGAGCCAAGGTTCTGCGCCGTGGTTTCCCGCGCACGCACTATTTTGCGCAAGCGAGGTCCGTTTTCGCGGTTGCAGAGGGTCGCTGCGCGCAGGTGTTCAATCCGCCGAATTGCGCGACCCTGTGGCATTTGACCGATGGGATTGAAGACGAGTTCGACGCGAAGTGGGAAAGCTGGATCGATCACGCCAAGGACTGGGCGCCGTTCTTCGAGGCGGTCGCCAAACTCCAGTCGTTTGATGTGGCGGCGGTCCTTGAGCAGTTCAAACTGATGACGAGCGCCGATATCTCCGAAGCGGGTGCTTTGAAACGATCTGCCGAAGGCAAAGCGGTCCAAACTCCACACGTGTTCGCGTCTGACCAGCAAAGCGTGATGCTGCTGGCCCTTGCTGACCTTTTGGTGATTTGATATCAGAACTGATGGGTCACGCATGACTATAGATGGATGGGGCAGAGCTTCATGCGCCCGCAGTGTCACGCCCCCCGGCGGCGCCGAGAGGGCGAAACGGTCGCAGTGGGGCCGCCTTTGATGCCGCTCGCCGGTTTTCTCGTCGGCGACGCCGCCCTGCTCGCCTTGGGCGCTGCGGCCCTCGTGGTGGGTCGCCGCAGCGCCGGCTCCTCAATCATCTATTCTGGCGCACTCGTCCTCTCGCTCCTGTTGTTCGGCGCGGCGGCGATGCGCCTTTTAATGGCGACGCCGCCATCGACGCTCGTGCTGCCGCTGGGCCTGCCCTGGCTGGGCGCGAATTTCCGTATCGACGCCCTGTCCGCCTTTTTTCTGGCGATCATAAATTTTGGCGGGGCTGCAGCCAGTCTTTATGGGATCGGCTACGGCCGGCATGAGCACGAGCCCCTTCGGGTGCTTCCCTTTTTTCCCGTCTTCCTCGCTGGCATGAACCTCGTCCTGACCGCTGACGACGCCTTCACTTTTCTTCTGTCATGGGAGTTCATGTCGTTGTCGTCCTGGGCGCTTGTGATGGCGCATCACCGCGAGGAGGACAATCTTCGCGCCGGTCTAGTCTACATCATCATGGCGAGCGTGGGCACATTCGCCCTGCTGCTGGCTTTCGGCCTTCTCGCGGGATCCGATGGCGGCTATGCTTTCGCCGACATGCGCGCCCATCCGCCCGCGCCGCTTATCGCGGCGATGGTTCTGGGCCTCGTCCTTTTCGGCGCCGGGTCGAAGGCGGGTCTCGTTCCCCTGCATGTCTGGCTGCCGCTGGCGCATCCGGCGGCGCCGAGCCATGTCTCGGCCTTGATGAGCGGCGTCATGACCAAGGTGGCCGTCTACGGCTTCATCCGGGTCGTGTTCGATCTGCTCGGACCGGCCGCGTGGTGGTGGGGCATACCCGTGCTGGTCACCGGCGCGGCGACGGCGGTGGTCGGCGTGCTGTTTGCGCTGATGCAGACCGACCTGAAGCGCGTCCTCGCCTACTCGACGATTGAAAATATTGGCGTGATCTTCGTCGCTCTTGGGCTGTCGCTTGGGTTTTTGGCCAGCGGTTTTTCCGCCGCCGCCGCTCTGGCGATGACAGCGGCGCTTTTCCATGTCTTGAATCACTCGCTGTTCAAGAGCCTGCTGTTCTTCGGTGCCGGAGCCGTCCTGACTTCGACCGGGTCGCGCGAAATGGGCCTTATGGGCGGCCTTTTGAACCGGATGCCGGCGACGGGTCTGTTTGTGCTTGTCGGCTGCGCGGCGATTTCGGCCTTGCCGCCGTTGAACGGCTTCGTCTCCGAATGGCTCGTTTTCCAAGCGATCCTTCTCAGTCCAGCGCTCCCAAGCTGGGCGCTGAAGCTGCTGATCCCGGCGGCTGGCGCCATGCTGGCGCTAGCGGCGGCGCTGGCCGGCGCCTGTTTCGTCCGGCTGTTCGGCATTGCCTTTCTGGGACGTCCGCGCGGTCTCGCTGCGCAAAACGCCGTCGAGGTCGACCGCTTCTCTCTGACTGCGATGGGCGCGCTCGCCTACCTCTGCCTACTGGCGGGAATCTTTCCAGGGAGACTGATCGACGCCCTTACGCCCGTCGTGCGCGCGTTGATCGGCGCCAACATGATCTCCCAATCGGAGATCCCATGGCTCTCGATCGCGCCAATCGCCGAGAGCAGAAGTTCATACAACGGCCTTCTTGTCTTCTTCTTCATCACCAGTTCCGCGTTGCTCGCGGCTTACGTAATTCACCGGCTTGCTTCCAACGTGATCCGCCGGGCGCCGGCCTGGGACTGCGGATTTCCCGATGCTAGCCCAGTCACGCAATATTCGGCCGAGAGTTACGCCCAGCCCGTGCGGCGGGTATTCGGCAATTTCGCGTTTCGCGCGCGAGAGCATGTAGAGATGCCGCCGCCCGGCGATCTCCGCCCTTCCCTTCTCAAAGTCGAATTGCTCGACCTTGCCTGGGATGTCTTGTACGCGCCGGTCATCGGCGTCGTGGGCAGATTGGCGGATTGGCTGAACAGAATGCAATTCCTCACCATACGGCAATACCTCAGTCTGGTCTTCGCGGCCTTGGTCTTCCTTCTTCTGGTTCTCGCATCATGGGGCTGATAGGCGATCTCTCGATCCAAATCTCGGAGATGCTGGTGGTGCTGCTGCTGGCGCCCCTGCTGACCGGATTTATCCGCAAGACCAAGGCGCGTCTTTTGCGGCGACAGGGGCCGCCCTTGCTTCAGCCCTACCTCGACCTCGTAAAGCTTGCGCGAAAAGAAGCGGTCGTAGCGGAGAGCGCGTCCTGGCTGTTCCGGGTCGCGCCTTATATAGTGTTTGCGACCACCTGGGTGGCGGCCGCATTGGTGCCCACATTCGCGACAGGCTTGTTATTCAGCTGGTCGGCCGACCTGATCGCCATTACCGCGCTGCTCGGAAGCGCGCGATTTTTTCTGGCCTTGGCCGGAATGGATGTCGGCACGAGTTTTGGCGGCATTGGCTCCAGCCGCGAAATGATGTTCGCCACCTTGGCCGAGCCGGCGCTGATCATGATCGTGTTCACATTGGCGCTCATCGCCGGATCCACCCAGTTGTCGACGGTCGCCACCTTCATGCTGTCACCCGTCGTTGGCCTGCGCGTCTCCCTGGCCCTCGCGCTGATCGCTTTGGTGATCGTGGCGATCGCGGAGAACGCGCGCATCCCGGTCGATAACCCGGCGACCCATCTGGAACTCACCATGATCCATGAGGCCATGGTGCTGGAATATTCAGGCCGGCATCTGGCGATGATCGAACTCTCATCGCAAATCAAGCTTCTGCTCTATATTTCCCTGATCGCCTGTGTGTTCGTGCCGTGGGGACTGGCGCCGGTCGCTGCAAGTTTCCCGGTGCATTTGGGCGGCGCCGTCGCCTATGTCGGCAAGCTCACCGGGGCAGGACTCATGCTGGCCCTGTTTGAAACAGCGGTGGCGAAAATGCGCGTCTTCCGTGTGCCGGATTTTTTGGGCGTGGCGCTGATGCTGGGGTTGCTCGCCACGCTCCTGCGCTTCATGTCGCGAGGCTTGTAATATGGACCGGCTAAATTTCGACATCGCGCATATGTTCGCTGGCGCGCTCGTCCTGGTCAGCTTCATGCTACTCTATCAGGACCGCCTCTATGCGCTGTTGAACATGTTCGCCATGCAGGCGTTGGTGCTTGCCCTTTCCGTGGCCTGGCAGGCCTCGATCCAGCATGCGCCGCACCTTTACATCACCGCCGCCATCACTTTGGTCTTCAAGGCGATCGTGATCCCTGTCGCGCTTCACCGGATCGTCGCGCGGCTAGGCATCCACCGCGAGGTTGAGACGGTGGTCAGCGCGGTGCCGACGATGCTGGCTGGCATCGCGCTGGTGGCGCTGTCCATGGTCGTCATGCTGCGTGTGACGCAGGGCGCGGACGCGCTGGCGCGCGAGGACCTGGCTTTCGCGCTGTCGGTGGTTCTGCTTGGGCTCCTGATGATGGTCACGCGGAGCAACGCCGTCAGTCAGGTGGTCGGCTTCATGTCGCTTGAGAACGGGCTCATTCTGGCGGCGACGGGCGCCAAGGGCATGCCGCTCGTCGTCGAGATCAGCGTCGCCTTCTCGATCCTTATCGCGCTCATCGTCGTCGGCATCTTCCTGTTCCGCATCCGCGAGCGTTTCGACTCGGTGGATATGCAGGCGCTCGACGAGTCCCGAGGTAAGAGCCGATGAACGCGTTTGTCGCGAACAATGTATATCTGATCCTGTTCCTGCCGATGCTGACGGCCACCGTACTGGCGGTCCTGCCGGGCTATCGCCTGTCGGCCCGGATCAACATGGCGTCGGCGTTTTTGACTTTCCTGGCGGCCTTGTCGCTGTTCATCGACAAGCCGGTGTCCGGCCACTATCTGCTGATCGACGATCTCAATATCGTCTTCGTGGTCCTGAACACCTTCGTGGCGTTCACGACCAGCGTGTTCAGCGCCAGCTACATAGCGCATGAACTGGAGACCGGCCATCTGACTGAAACGCATCTGCGCTTCTATCACACCATGTATCAGGTGCTGCTCGGCGCCATGAACCTTGCGCTGATCGCCAACAACATCGGCCTGATGTGGGTGGCCATCGAAGTCGCAACGCTGACCACCGTGCTCATGGTCGGTATCTATCGCACCGATCGGGCGCTGGAAGCCGCGTGGAAATATTTCATCCTGGGCAGCGTCGGCATTGCCTTGGCGCTGTTTGGCACCATCCTGATCTATATGGCGGCCCAGCCGGTCGTTGGCGAAGGCCTGAACGGCATGGTCTGGACCGTGCTTATCGCGCATGTCGCGGAGTTTGACCCTGCGCTGCTGAACCTCGCCTTCGTGTTTCTGCTACTGGGCTACGGCACCAAGGTGGGTTTGGCGCCGTTGCACGCCTGGCTTCCCGACGCGCACGCCGAGGGTCCGACCCCGATTTCGGCCGTCCTGTCCGGATTGCTGCTAAATGTCGCCCTTTACGCCGTGCTGCGCTTCAAGCTGCTGATGGCGGCGAACCCCAAAGCCATCGCGCCGGGGCCGCTGATGGCGACGCTGGGACTGCTGTCGCTCGTGTTCGCAGGCTTCATGCTGTACCGGCGCAAAGACATCAAGCGGATGTTCGCCTATTCCTCGATCGAGCATATGGGCATTATCGCTTTCGCCTTCGGCATGGGCGGGCCGCTCGCCAACTTCGCCGGCCTCCTGCACATGACCATGCACAGTCTGACCAAGTCGGCGATCTTCTTCGCCGTGGGACAAATCGCGCAGGCAAAAGGCACACAAAAAATCGCCAATATCCGCGGACTGACCGTCACCCATCCGTTGCTGGGTTGGGGACTTGTCGTCGGGGTCATCGCCATCGCGGGAATGCCGCCCACGGGCGTTTTCATGAGCGAGTTCTTGATCGTCAGCTCGACGATCGCCCGCGCGCCTCTTCTCGCCGTTCCGCTGGTGATCGGGCTTCTGGTCGCGTTCGGAGCCTTGCTGCTGCGGCTGCATGGATTGGCCTTTGGCGAACCGACTGGCAGTACGGCGCCCGTCAAGGCGTCATCCCTGCCCCTGGCGATGCATCTCGGTCTGGTGCTGCTGGCCGGGATTTATCTTCCTCCGCCGCTGGTCGCCTGGTTCCAGCACGTCGCCATCATGTTGCGCTGATCCCGGGGGCGAAATGCCAAACCTGACCGAAATTTTGAGCGCTTTTCCTCCGGTGGAAAACCATCGCCCGTGGCTACGGCGTGTGGTGGATGCGGACACCTGGCGCGCCCTGACCGGTCAGCTGGCTGCAAGAAAAATGTCGCTGCTCGGCCTTTGGGGCGACGTCGGCATGGTCCATATGGCTCTGCTCGATGGCGAGCCATATTCGGTCGCCGTCGCCAGCCTCGAATGCGCCAACGGGCGGTTCCCGTCAGTGGGCCGGCATCATCCGCCAGCAATCCGGCTTGAACGGGCCACCCGCGACCTGTTCGGCCTTGAAGCCGACGGCGCCGCCGACGAAAGGCCGTGGCTCGACCACGGCCGCTGGCCCATCAGCTCGCCGCTCGGCGCGAAAACTCCGGCCCCTCCGTCGCCGCCTCCCTATCCATTCCTGCCGAGCGTCGGCGAAGGACTGCACCAGATTCCGGTTGGCCCGGTCCATGCCGGCATTATTGAACCCGGCCACTTCCGGTTCACCGCCAGCGGCGAAACCATCGTCCGGCTGGAGGAGCGGCTTGGCTACACCCACAAGGGAATTGAAGGGCTGATGGCGGGAGCGCCAATCGACCAAGGGGCCAAACTGGCGGCGCGCTGTTCGGGCGACAGTACGGTCGCCTATTCGATCGCGTTCGCGCGCGCCGTCGAAGCGGCGCTGGGCGTCGACGTTCCGGCGCGGGCGATTTGGGTCCGGGCCTTGATGGCGGAACTTGAGCGTCTCGCCAACCATTTGGGCGACATTGGCGCAATCTGCAATGACGCCGCCTTCGCGTTCATGCTTGCCCATTGCAGCGTGTTGCGCGAACGCGTCCTGCGCGCCTGTCACGCCTGCTTTGGCCATCGGCTGATGATGGACGCGGTTGTTCCCGGCGGGCTGAGCGTCGATTTCAGCGAACACGGGCCAACCATTCTTCGCGACCTCGTCGCGACGATCCGGGCCGCCTTTCCACAACTCGTCGGGCTCTATGACAATACCGCTTCCCTGCAAGACCGAACGGTCGGAGCAGGCTATCTGAGTCCAGCCCTGGCCCGGCAATTTGGTTGTGGCGGCTTTGTTGGGCGGGCTTCGGGACGCTCGTTCGACGTCCGCCGTGATCTCGCCTATCCGCCTTACGATCAGCTCAAGTTCGACGTTCCGCTTCGGCAAGAGGGCGACGTCAACGCACGGGTCTGGATACGTATCGAGGAAGTTGAGCAAAGTCTGACTCTGATCGAGCAGATCCTTGAGACGTTGCCGTCCGGGCGCATTTTCGCTAATGTGCGTACGCCAGAAGATGGCGCCGGCGAAGGCCTCGCTATGGTGGAGGGATTCAGGGGCGATATCCTCGCCTGGGTGCGTATGGCGCCGGGCGGGACGGTCGCACGTTGCCATCTGCGCGATCCGTCCTGGTTCCAGTGGCCCGTTCTGGAAGCGGCCATCGAAGGGAATATCGTCGCCGACTTCCCGCTCTGCAACAAATCCTTCAACTGCTCCTATTCGGGGCACGATCTGTAGGCTTCGCCATGCGCAAAATTCTGCTTCAAAGTGTGCTGTGCGCTCCATTGACCGAGCCGCGTCCGGCTGCCGACGATGCTGAATTGCTTGCGCTGACGACCCAGCTCAAGCAAGGCATTGATGCTTTTTTCGGCCGCAGCCTGTCAATCCGCCATGTCGACGCCGGCTCGTGCAATGCTTGCGAGTTGGAGATCCATGCGCTCAACAATCCGTTTTACGATCTTGAACGGTTTGGCTTGAAATTCGTCGCCTCGCCGCGACACGCCGACGTGCTGCTGGTCACCGGGCCGGTGACCCGGAACATGCGCGAGGCGCTGTTGCGGACCTATGACGCGACGCCAGCGCCCAAATGGGTGATTGCCGTCGGGGCGTGCGCGCTGGACGGCGGCGTCTATTCGAGCAGTTACGCCTGCGTTGGCGGCGTGTCGGAAGTCATTCCGGTCGATCTCTACATTTCAGGCTGCCCGCCTACTCCGATCATGCTGATCAAAGGCCTGCTGGCGCTAATGGCGAAGGGGATGATCAAGTCGTAAGGGCCTGCGGTTTTTTGGCCCTCATGATGCTGCAGTCGCTCCATGTTCCAAGCCGGGGTGCCTTCGGCGCTCCCACAAGGCACAGTCGCCAGCGAGGTTTGCGAGCAAGCGCGTCATCTCGATCTCGGACCCGTATTTTGCCTCAAGCCGCGCGAGGCGGTATTGACCTTTTGGGCTGCACCTTGAGCACCCGAGCCTGACGATGACATAGGGGTATAAGGCGAGCGTCGGCATATTCAGAACGTACCGGGAACATACCCGATAAGTCCATATGTGGGTTCCCTGGGATAGCGAGGAAAACTCAGAAATAGCCCCGTCGCGTCGGCTTTCCCGAAATTGCGTGCAGACCACCCCCAAAGATTTGTAAGATCGATAGCATCGCGCCGCACCTACCTTCATGCGCTATACATAGGCTCGTGGCGGCGGGGTCAGGATGCAGCCAATACCGGCGGTCAGAATGCAAGAATGGGAATACCGACATGGCGGACGACAAGGGCACACGCAGCTCGGGAGATCGACGCGAAATAGCAGGCGATGGGCCTTACGAGGTGGCCGCTTTCGCCAAAAAGCATGGGATCACCAGGGACCGGGCGGAGATGCTGATCAATAAGTTTGGCAACGACCATGCGAAACTGGATTCCGAGGCCGAAAAGCTGAAGAAATAGGCCGCAAGCGGGTGTGCTGTAAATCGGCGTCGATGGCTGCCCCCCGGACACTAATTTTTCTTGCTACAAATCAAAAGCTTGAAATGTGACCCCGACGCCGATCGGCGTCCAAATCCGTTGCCGAAACACACGATACCGCCAGCGAAGCACTCGTCATGACGCCGAGCGTGCCGTTAGCCAGAGACTCGACTCGACTCGCCTTGCATGGAGATCTCCGGCGAATACGGTGTCGAGATAGTTTTGAATAAAATCAACGCGATTGATCGGACGGTTCATGGCACCGGTATCGTTGGAATGTGAGACCCGGGCTTTTCCCAAACGATCGCCGGCGCGCACAATCGAACGGCGCCGGGTTCAGGTTAGGCGACTGGAACCGGCGAAGCCGTGATCCGGCTGACGTCGCGCCGCTCAGATAATCGCCATGACCGTGGATCAGCGGGCTCATGGCGCGAGCTCCGAAGAATCGTGGCTCGGCGACGATATGTTGCGATCGACGTTCCTCGGCCGGCCGCGGCCACGTCTTTTTTGACGTGCAGCGAGCCAGGCGAGAGCACCCTGGACCGGGACCGGGCGGGCGTCGCCGGCCCGGCCCAGAACAGGCATGCCAGCGGAGACATACCGCTTAACGGTCCGCTCGTGGACGCCGAGCAAAACAGCGAATTGCTTATACCGCAGAAAAGGCGGGATTTCCGGAGATTGAGGCAACATGACAAGCCTGTACGGCTCGGCCGCGAGGCCGAAGCATGCAACCTGCCGCACACCCTCGTGGCTACAGGTCTACAGAGCTTTCACGTTTGCGCATCGCCTGATGCGGAGCGGTCGGCAACGATCTCAGCCGTTAACCCGCCTGAATCCCTATTATATTAAGTGTTTGGACCTGACAAGGGGAAATCATGGCCTGGAAACTAAGCTCGGACGACCGGCGGCACTTGGAAGAACTGCTCGCCACAAAAGGTGCGTCAGACACTCAAATCCGCGCCTGGCGCCGGCTTTTCGATGGCCTGGAGGCCGTATCGTCGATTAGACGAGGCCTATCTTACGAATAGTTGTTAGTCCTGATCATTTTCTGGCTTTTTGACCAAGCCAGAGACTCTAATTGCCGTTGGATGAAAGTTCGGAGGAAGGTCAACGCCGCCCTGGTTTCTTGTGTCTGGTCTCTCCCCACGTCCTGGGTGACCGCAGGCGAGCATGGCCGCGGTCTGCCCCGGACCTGGCGTCCGGACGCGACTGAAGTTCAGCCGGGTCTGAACGCCTTTCCGCCGGGATCAGGCTAGATCGAAGCGGTCGAGGTTCATCACCTTGTTCCACGCAGCCACGAAGTCACGCACGAATTTCTTATGCGAGTCGTCGCATGCATAGACCTCCGCAAGGGCCCGAAGCTGTGAGTTCGAACCGAAGACGAGGTCGACACGGGTGCCGGTCCACTTCAGTTCGCCCGTCGTGCGATCGCGTCCTTCGAATACGTCTTCGGCTTTCGAGACCGCCTTCCACGCCGTGCCCATGTCGAGCAGGTTCACGAAGAAGTCGTTGGTGAGCGTCCCAGGGCGCTTCGTGAAGACGCCGTGCTGGGCCTTCCCGAAGTTCGCACTCAGCACGCGCAGGCCACCGGCGAGAACCGTCATTTCAGGGGCGGTCAACGTCAGGAGTTGCGCCCGATCCACCAGCATCTCCTCCACAGAAACGGTGTATTCGGTCTTGAGGTAGTTGCGGAACCCGTCCGCGCCCGGCTCGAGCACGGCGAAGCTGTCCACATCGGTCTGCTCTTGCGTCGCGTCCGCGCGGCCCGGCGTGAAAGGAACTTCCACGTCATGCCCGCCGTTCTTCGCGGCCTGCTCGACGGCGGCGCAACCGCCGAGAACGATCAGGTCGGCGAGCGAAACCCGCTTGCCTCCGGACTGCGCCGCGTTGAACGCCTTC
>Ga0187884_10004100_pt1 | contig 10912 bp, 10 predicted proteins | sample June2016WEW_20_4_FD_132983 | JGI IMG/M metagenome (GOLD analysis project Ga0187884, IMG submission 132983) | Peatland microbial communities from SPRUCE experiment site at the Marcell Experimental Forest, Minnesota, USA - June2016WEW_20_40 | ecosystem: Environmental > Terrestrial > Soil >...
CCCGAGGAATGGGGACCCCATCGTTGCCTCCTTATATAATCGAGGTGGATGCTCACCGCGGAGGAGACCGAGGCGCGCCTCACCGAAATTCCTCAAGTCACTATCTTACGCAGCGTGCCGCTGGCGGGCTACACGCGGTTCGGGATCGGCGGCGAGGCCGATTGGCTGGTGGACGCCGCGAGCGTTGCCGCCTTCACTGCCGCGCTCGAAATGGCGCGCCGCGCCGGGCTGGCCTCGACCGTGGTTGGCGGCGGCACCAACCTGGTGGTTTCCGACGGCGGCTTTCGCGGCATGGTGCTGCGCTATCGGGCCGCGGCCATCCACGCCGAAAGAACGCGCGTGACGGTGGAAGCCGGGGCCGAGCTTCAGGAACTGGTGGACTTCACCACCGCGCGCGGCTTAAAGGGATTGGAAACGCTGGCCGGCATTCCCGGATGGGTGGGCGCCGCGATTTACGGCAATGCCGGCGCGTACGGTCACTCCATTTCCGAACGGGTGACGCGCGTCGAGTATTACGACGGCGCCGCGGTACGCTCGATGGACCAGGCTGCCTGCCAGTTCCGCTATCGTGAGAGCATCTTCAAACAACGCAAAGAATGGATCGTCTTGAGCGCCGAGCTGCACATGGACGACGCCGATGCGGCCGAGTTGCAATCCGCCGCCGCGGAAATCGTCGCCGTGCGCAACCAAAAGTTCCCGCCCAGCATGAAATGCGCCGGCAGCATTTTCAAGAACCTGCTGCTGGCGGAATTGCCCGCGCGCTTGCAAAGCGAGATTCCTGCTTCGGCCGTGCGGGAGGGCAAAGTCCCGGCCGCCTGGTTCCTGGAGCGCATTGGCGCTAAAGGCCTCCAGCGCGGCGGAATTCGGGTGGCCGATTATCACGCCAATCTGATTTACAACACCGGGAGCGGCACGGCGGCCGAGCTGCGCGATCTGATCGGGGAGATCGAAGCCAAGGTCGAGGCGTATTTCGGCCTAGCGCTCGAGCCGGAAGTGCAGTTTATCGGGTCGACGGACCAATCATCCGGCTAACCGCAGTCAGGCTCCTTGCATTAAAGCTGTTCCATTTCTTTCCTGCCCAAGAAGATTTCCTCCGCCCTGGCGTGGCGGGAAGATCGGTGTCCTATCGCTTGTGAAGTTTTGGACGACGCCTTTCCAAAGCTGCAGCAGAATCCCGGAGTTCACGTGGAAGAGGCACAGATCGATCTCGGCATACTTCAGGTCGGTGTCGTTGGCGAGCTGCGTCATCACGCGGTCGCCGTTGCCGAATGTGAAACGCACGTTATCGGAGGTGCCTTTGATGTCCTGCGAGATCAGAACGTCGGAGCCGGTCTCGCCGATCCCGATCAAGCGCGGCAGGTAAAGCTGGCCACCCACCGTGACTCGCCGGTCGGAGACATAGATGTCGGGGACAGCGGATTCGCGCACGCGAATGTGGACCAAGGGGATGATCTGCTGAACTTCGGAGAGCAGCGCGGTAGACAGGGCGTTGGAGGGGAACCGCAGGCAGGTGGAGTTGATCGTGTACGCAGGGGATTGCGTTGGATCTACAACCTCGATGAGGTTCAGTCCCACCTGCACCGCGTTGCGCAGGTATTCACACGAGATCGGGGTCTGCTCGAAGGTTACCAGCACGCCCGTGGTCGAGCCGCCCGGATTGGGGACGTTGTAGGTGAACGCTTTCCACGGCCCTTGCACGGCTTCCCAGAACGCCTTGAGCTGGTTCGCTTCGGCCCAGTTCAGGTTCTGGTGCTTGAACTGAAACTTGCGCGGTCCGATGCCGACGTAATACCGCTGCTCCTGCTTCGCGTCGAGGCTGCCGAAGCGATGGACGATCACCGGGCGTTCGACGGAGAAGCCGAACGGGTACTGCGTGGTGAGCGGGAATGTCTGGCCGGAGTTGATCACCGTGGGGACGGTAATGCGACCGATGGTGTCGGACATGGAGAGTATGGAAACTGGAATTGGCGAGTGCGACGTTCAGGTGCGCTGATAAGGATCAGATGCGAAACTTGGTCGACAACAATTGGACAACACGCCGTTTGTGTCAACCCGATTGTGTCAACCCGATTGTGTCAACCCGATTGTTGTCCGGAAGGTCGAGATGTGTTCTAATTCCAGCAAGGCTGTCCGGTAGGGACCGGGTAGACGGAGCCGATTCAAGTGGGGCAACCGAGTTTTCCGACCATCAAACGTCTATTTGCCGTTTCAGGAAATATCTGCGCCTTTCCCGAATGCCGCACACCTCTGGTTGATGAAACAAGTGGCAAGGTCACAGGACGGATTTGCCACATAAACGCTCAAAGCGAGGGCGGGCCACGATACGACGCGACCCAATCTGAAGAAGAGCAGCATGGATTCGAAAACCTGATCCTGATGTGCCCTGTTCATCACGACATCATCGACGCGGATCACCGCACGTATACCGTCGAACGATTACAGCAGATGAAGTTCGACCACGAATCTTCACATCCTCTCGGCGCAAAGGGCATCGATTTGCCGGATAATATCGCTCGCATGTTACTCGCTAGTGCTGCGCCAGCCAACCTGAGCGATGGCTCGATAGTCACATCGGTCAATCAGTCCGGCGGCCAAATAGCACACTCGATTACCAATGTTGATCGCCAGGTACTGCTCAACAAGCACTATGCGAATGAGCGGCTCACGCTCGACATCTTCGCGATTGATCGATCCAGATGCGCATATCAAGAGCACAGATTCGATGCCACCCGACCGTTCTGGCCAGAGAAGGCCAATCCCACAGCAGTCTGTTACTACGGGCAGAGCGATAAAATAGGCCGTTATGGCAAGGTGTTTGATTCCTGGGAGAAGGCCGAAGAGTACGGCGACATGCTACGCCAGAAGCACAATCACTACTCATTTTACGAGGGTGCGCCGCACACGATGTTCCTTGAACGGCTGGAAAAGGCGCCCAAAGGCAATCGGCCAAATTACCCTGTGTTTTACGTCTCGACGAGCAACCACACGAATGCTCATATCGTTCTCTCAGAAATTGCGGCTACAGTGCATAGAGTCACGCCTCTAACGGCGGTCGGTGAGTCCCACATGTTATTGCCATTGCGATGTTATGCAGTGAAGCTCGCGCCGACTGAAGGGGTGTATCGAACTCCGGCTGTGCCCAGCCTGAAAATTGAGTCTGGTGATGCGGCCGCATTTCATTTATTGCTCGAACCGAGCACAGGGAGAATGGGCGGATATAGTTGGTTGATCACGTTGAGGTTTGGTTTTGGTCGGCATTCAATAAGAAGCGATACGTTTGCTCTTGTGATGTAGCGTGATGCTACCGGAGACTGCACAACAACGGTCTGCTATGGTCCAATGGCGGTTACGCCACCTCCACCAGTTCGAGAGCCTGAACGTTCGTCCGCGCGATATCCGTGGCCTGCGCCCAGTTGCCACGGAACACCACCGTCACCCGCCCCTGCGGGTTGTTGCCTGTGGGATCGTAGTTGCTGCCAATCTGCTGGCCCGACGCCACATCGAACGGGTTGTAGAAGGCGAACGGCGTCAGGCCAGCGTTCTGGGACACCCAGAAGCTATACAGCGCCGAGAGCACCGATGCGCTCAAGCGTTTGCTGAGCCGGAACGTCCGCCGCGACGTCTGCGCAAGCTGCGACCGCTGGATCGTCCCGTCGTGATATTGATTCTGGAGTTGCGCGGACTCCCGCAGCTCCGTGAACGCGGTGCAGAGCGACTCCGGCATCACCCCGTTGGGGGCGGATTGAATGAGAATGCCTGGCACTTTGGATCACGCCACCGTCAGTCCGGGCAACTGCATGTTGGCCGATTGTTGCGTGCGCCCGTAGCTCGAATACTGCGCGGCCATAGCCTGGTCGGTCACGAACTGCGGCGTGACGAACTGTCCGGTCATGAAGTTCGCGGCGTCATTGCCGCTGATGTTCAGCGAGAGGTACGTGGCGCCGGTGCCGCCAGTCGTGTTCGGCCCGCCGGGAGTGGGATAGGTTCCGGTCGCGATGCCGCCGAGCGTCGGGATGTTCGAGGCATATGCGTGAGCCTGGCCATCCTGGTAGCTGGCTTGTTGATAGAGCTTGCCGCCCTCCTCCACAAGGCTCCCCGCGTATGGCGTCGTGGCCGACAACGGCATCTTCTGGCCGGTCGCCTCCGAGTACAGCATCACGAGTTGACGGACGCTTGGGGATCGCACCGCCACCGCGATCTGGCCGCCGAACTGCGACTGGGCGATCTGGACCACCTGCTTGATCGTGATGTCGTCGTGGGCCTTCCTCTGCGGCGACTCGATCCCGAGGAGCTTCTCGACCACTCCGGCAGTAAAACCCGCCGCCGCTCCGATTGCGGCTCCCAGTGGACCACCCATCTGCTCGCCGATCAGCGCGCCTCCGGCCGTATCTTCAAGAGCACCCGTCCACGTGCCGCGCTGCGATCCACACAGTCCGCTCGTCGCGAGCATCATCCCGGCGGCGCCGGCTGCGGGAGTTGCATCGGCGGAAGGCTCTGGCATAAAGACCGCCGCTTGCACGGAGCTTTGGTTGCGCGCCCAGGACCGGATGGCCCCCGGAAAGCTGAGCGGAGTTGCCGCGGACTGGATGCGGAATTCGGGCTGCCAGTGCTTCGAGAAGCCGCACAGAATTCCGGATTGTGGCTCGGAGGCGCTCATCGATGGGGATCCGCCCTGGTAGGTCCCACTTGTCCGGGCACAAGTCCTAAAGTAATTCCCGCATCGCGCCGATAGTTTGTGCTTAGACCGTGGGAGCACAAACACGATGTTCTCAGCCGATTTGTTTACCAGGGCCGCGCGCAGCCACGCCGCGCACCTGACGCGCGCGCTCGGGCCGGTGGCCGGCCGGCTGGAACGCGAGTTCGGCCGATGGCTGCGAGATCGCGGATATGACCCGGCACAGCGCCGGGCACTGGCAGGGGTCACGCCGCTGGCGGCAGCCCGCGCCGGGGGGCTCGCCCGCTTTGTAGAACAGGTGGAGCGCCATGGGAGAAGCCTGGCGCATTGGAACCTGCCGCCCTCGGAGGTGCAGGAGGCCCTGGTCCAATTCGGCCGGATGCTGGCAGACACACTGGACGGCCGGTTCGCCCCATCGCGCGAGCAGATCCACCTGGCCACCGTATTGGCACTGACGCGCGCCTATTACCAGGTGCGGGAGGCCGAGACCCAGGCTTTGTTTGCCATCCATCGAGCCGATGCCGAATCGCTCGATACCTCCCAATTCCTCGAGCGGCTGACCAGGATCCTGACCCGTGGTTTCGGCGCCCAGGCGGGCCGCTTGCTGGCGCTCGACCGGGCCGCTCGCGGGAAACTGGCCGGCCCGCAGTACGTCGCCGGCGGCCGGCGTCAAACCCCAGCCACGGCGCTGGTAGCGGATCCCTTCATGCGCTCAAAGTACGCCAGCTATTGGTCTTACCCGCTCGCCCCCTGCCACATTCTGCAATTAGGATTCGCCGTGGAACGCCGCCCGATGCCGCGCGAGTGGAGCCTGCTCGAAGCGGCATCGAAGCGCCTCGGTGAGGTTCTAAATCGCCGCCGCCTGGAGGAGGAGCTGCGCCGGGCGATGGCGCTCGCTTGCGAGGCCGAAGGAAAAGAACGCCAACGTATCGGCCGCGAGTTGCACGATCAGGCCGCGCAATCCTTGCTGGCGCTGCGGCTGGAAATGGAATTAATCGAACGGGAGCTAACCGGGAGATTGCGCCGCCGCTTGCGCCGGGCGCGCGCCATGGCGGAGCGAACCACCGCGGATTTGCGCCGAACCATTGCCGCTCTTAGTCCGGCCGTGCTGGAGCGTTTGGGATTGGCCGCGGCCCTGCGGCAGTTGGTCGCCGGCTTTGGACGCAGCCAGCCGGCCGAACCGCGGCTGCGGATTTCAGGCCGTGCGGATCGGTTGTCTCCGGCGTTTCAGGAACTGATTTACCGGGTCGCCCAGGAGTGTCTCCATAACGTGGCCAAGCATTCTCGAGCCAGGCATGTAAACCTTTTGCTGGTTTTAGCCGATAAGAGAATCAGACTGCGGATTGCGGATGACGGCATAGGTTTCGCAACCGGAGAGAGTTCAAAGCCAATGTCGTTTGGGCTGGCTGGTATGAAAGACCGGGCGTCCCTGCTCCACGCGAGTCTCGATGTGAAAAGCGGGCCCGGCCGCGGCACGGTCGTAACCCTCGAGTGGCCGCAAAAACCCGGACGGGCAGTAGCTAGAGCAGCAAGCAAGGTCATGGTAGGAACCAATGTCCAGAATTCGAGTACTTCTCACTGACGATCACACAATGTTCCGGCAGGGTATTCGTACCCTTCTCACCTCGGAGCCGGATATCGAAGTGGCCGGCGAAGCCGCCAACGCTTCCGAGGCTGTGACCTTGGCCGCGAATCTCAAACCCGACGTAGTGCTGATGGATATCGGCATGAGCGGCATGAGCAGCTTTGAAGCCACGCGTTTGATCCGCAAGGATCGTCCCGATACGCGCGTGGTTTTCCTTTCCATGTACGACGACGAGGAGTACCTGGCGGAGTGCGTGGAATTGGGCGCCAATGGGTTCATCTTGAAAGATAGCCCGGCCGACCAGCTCGTTACCGCAATTCGCGAGGTCCACCGCGGCGGCAGTTGCCTTAGCCCGCGCCTGTTATCCCGCCTGGTCGACGATTTTCGAACCCAGGGTCACGACGCGATCCGGCAACCGCGCTTCGCAACCCTCACCAAGCGGGAAAAAGAAATCCTGAAATTGCTCGCCGAGGGCAAATCCGTCAAGGAAATCGCCTGCGATTTCGAGTTAAGCGTCAAAACCGTGGAGGCTCACAAATTCAACCTGATGCGAAAACTCGATATTCACAATAAGGCGCAACTGGTGCAGTATGCCATCCAGAAAAAAATCATCCGGTTGTCCACGCCGGTAATAAACTGAGCAACGGACGCCAGAAAACGCGCGGCAACGCGCAGGGGTATCCGGGCCGCCGGCGCGGTGATTGGCGTGCATGAAAGTTTTCCAAACATGCGTAAGTGCGACCGCGTCGGGAACCAATACGGACAGCTCGCCGCCAAATGCCGCGTATTGGATCGGGTGTCGAATGGAGTTGCCTGGATGCCGCACGGATGGCTCTTTGATTTGCAAGGACAGCGCCGCTCCGCGAGTGCCTTGACTCCGGAGATGCCCACCGATTGGGGAAATGGCGGCGGTTTCTACGATGCGTTTGCGAAAGTGTCCCTGCTGGGTGACGAGCCTCAGAATGGATCGCATTGATAAAACGGAGCTAGGACTGCCGCACCCCGCAAGAAGAGTAATGGCGGTAGTGTGGTCCGGCGAACACGGAACCCCTATCCCTCAAATCGGCCCCATCGGAATTATCGATTTCCGCTCGTGTCGATAACACGTTACACTGAGGTCATCCCGCCGCACTCGTGGGCCACAGCCGCATTGCGACGACTCGCCGGGTGCCCACGCCGCCGAATACTTCTCAACTGTTTTTTCTAGGAGCGTTATGCGGGGACCGTATGGCGCGATCCTCGTTCTTGGATCGCTTTGGGGGGCGGCGGCCGTTCAAGCCCAGAGCGGCGATAATCCTCCCGATCCACAAACATCGGCATCTACTCCGGCGCCCGCTCCACCGCCGTCGCCTCTCCGGCAATGGGGCACGGAGTTCGACTTTCTCTTCGACGGGTACGTGGACGCGAACTTCAACCAACCTCCCTCGGGCTTTAACGCTCTCCGCGCCTTCGACGCCCGCTCCGGCATGCCGCACGTCGGCATGGGCATGGTTACGATCGATCATTCACCGGCGCCCGTCGGCTTTCATCTCGACGTAGGTTTCGGCGAGGACTTCGATATCGTCCACTTCGGCGCCCGCGATCCCAACGCCTGGAAGTATTTCCTGCAGGCGTACGTCAGTCTGAAACCCAAGTCGTGGCACGGCGTGGAACTCGATGCCGGAGAGTTTACCAGTTCCGCCGGAGCCGAAGTCATCGAAACCAATCAGAACTTTAACTATTCCCGCTCGCTGCTGTTTGTCTGGGCCGTTCCTTACTTACATACCGGGCTCCGCCTGCAATATCCCGCCGGCTCTCACTTCACGGGAAGCGTTCAGGTGGTCAACGGCTGGAATAATGCCGAACCCATCAACAGCGGCAAGACTTATGGTCTTACCGGCGCTTACGCATGGAAGAAAGTCACCTGGAGCAATAACTACTACATAGGCCCCGATCACCCCCACACTACCAAAAGGTGGCGAAATCTCTACGACACCAGCGTGGCGGTCAACCAAACCGACAATCTGAGTTGGTACCTGAATTTCGATTACGGCCGGGATAAGAACATCGGTCCCGGCGCGAGCCAGTGGACAGGACTGGCCGGCGCGGCCCGGTATGCCATCGGCAAGAAATATGCGGTCGCGACGCGGCTCGAGTTCTTCGACGACTGCAACGGACTTCTCACCGGAACCGCGCAGGATGTTAAAGAGTTTACCCTCACCGGCGAATACAAACTGACAGGCTGGCTAATGACGCGCGCCGAATTCCGCACCGATTGGTCCAGCAAGCCCGTCTTCGAGAAACAGAACCAGCCCGCCGGCGCAAAAACTCAACCCACGGTCCTGCTCGGGCTGATCGCATACATCGCGCCGAAAAAATAAGGGCGCGCCGCGATTCGGCCGCTTTCAGATGTTTTCCTCGACCGGCTCCGCCTTCGCTTCCCTGAACCGATAACCGATGTGACTGTCCGTCAGCAGATAGACGGGCATGGATGGGTTCTCTTCGATCTTCTTGCGTAACTGCCGAATGAAAGTCCGAAGATACTCGAGCTCGCCGCCATATTCCGGGCCCCACACTTCGCGCAGCAGGCGCGCATGCATCATAGGCAGGCCGGCATGAGCCATAAGACAGTGCAACAGGTCGAACTCTTTGGGCGTAAGATGAACCGGATCGCCGGCCTTGCGAACCAGCCTGCGAGCCGGGTCCAGCTCGATATTTCCAATGCCGATTACGGCGTTCGGCTCGGCCGGGGCAACCCACGAACGCCGCACCGCCGCCCGGATCCGCGCCGCCAGCTCGCGGATTTGGAACGGCTTGGTGATGTAATCGTCAGCGCCCGCGTCCAGCGCCGCTACCTTGTCTTCCTCACTGTCGCGCACCGTCAGCATGAGAATACCCAGCCGGGGAAAGCTTTTTCGGATCTCGCTGCAGGCGCGGATGCCGCCCATCCCGGGCATATTAATGTCTAGCAGCAGAACGTCGTATCGGGTTTCGCGGACAAGTTCCAGAGCCTCTTCGCCGGTGGCTGCATCGTCCACCTCGAAACCGATTCGCTCGAGTGTATGGTGCAGAGCGTGCCGAATGGAGATGTCGTCGTCCACCATCAGAACCTTGCCGCGCGACTGCATCAGCTTGCCTCCTTACTTATTCCGCGGGGTAGGGCGAAGAAGAAGGTCGTCCCACGAATTTCGTCGCTCACCACCCAGGTCCGGCCGCCATGCGCTTCGGCAGCCTTCTTTGCGATCGAAAGACCGAGCCCCGTTCCCGGCGCCCGGTGCCGCGATTCCTCGGCCCGATAGAATCGCTCGAAAACCCGCTCCCGGTCGGCGGTCTCGATCGGCGGGCCGTCATTGTGCACGGCAATCACGATCTCTCCCAGCTTCTCTTCCGCACTGACGGAAATGGCGGATCCCGGGGGCGAATACTTCGCCGCGTTGTCGATGAACTGCTCAAGCGCCGTCGAGAGGATCTCGCGGTCACCCCACACTTCGAGGCGGGATGCGGTGTCCGGCAAAGTTACGCTCCTGCCGCGAAGCTGCTCCCGATGGCCTTCGACCACTTCCTCAATCAGCGTGAGTACTGGGATTCGCTCCCGCCGCAGCCTGACTTCCGCGGCGTCTATCTTCGCCATCTGCAGCAGCTCGGTGGTCAGGCGATCCAGGTGTTCGGCGCGCTGCTCGATCAGCGCGGCCATTTCGAGGTCTTCGCCAGAGAGGCGCCCGGCTTCCAGAAGCCCCGAACTTGCCGTCTGTATCGCGGTCAGCGGCGTCTTGAACGCGTGGGCAAGCGAGTCCAAGACGGCGGTGCGAAGTTGTTCGGTCTCCCGCGCCGCCTCGGCCCGGCTCTCCGTCTCGAATGAACGGGCTCGCTCCAGCGCAATGGCGGTGAGGGAGGCGATCGACGCCAATGTGAGCCGCCCCAACTCCGGGCATCGGAGCGCGATCGCGCCCACCGGCTTCAATCCCACCCGCAGCACATTGGCCCAAGTGAACGCAGTTTCGCCCTCGAGCATGCTGTCCCGCAGATAAGCGGCCCGCGCCAGTGGTTCCAGGTCCTTCGCCCGCGAACCAACTCCATCCAGGCGTCCCTCGGCGGCATCGAACAGCGCCGCGGATTCCGTGCGGAAGACCTGCTCGATCAGAACGAGCACCTGCGGTCCGATTGCCCGGTGGCGATCGAGGAAAAGAATCCGGCGGCTCAGTTCGTAGAGTTTCTCAATTTCCCGCCTCTGCCGCGCCTCCGCTCTTGCCTGGCTCTGCACGCGCGTGGAGAGCCGGCTCACCGTCAGCGCGGTGATCTCGAAGGTCGCCAGAGCGACCCAGTTTTGCGGATCCGACACCCTCCAGGTGAGCACCGGAGGGACGAAGAAGTAGTTGAGGCAATTCACCGCGGCCAGCGAAGTGACGCTGGCTTCTCCAAACCCCCAGACAACCGAAACCATTACCACAATCAGAAAGTAGAGAGAGCCCGATGTGGACAGGTTCAGATGGAGCCGGAACGCGCAGAAGGTCACCGCGGCGACAGCCGCCAAACCAACCAGGCAGCCGCGCCAAATCCTCAATATGGATCGCCAAGAGCGCCGATCGTCCGTCCAGCGATTCGCCTTGATTCCGGCGGACGATTCGCTGGCCGCTCCGGTCGCGAGTTCAGTTTTGCCCACGGCTGCCGCGGTA
>Ga0187884_10004114_pt1 | contig 10886 bp, 9 predicted proteins | sample June2016WEW_20_4_FD_132983 | JGI IMG/M metagenome (GOLD analysis project Ga0187884, IMG submission 132983) | Peatland microbial communities from SPRUCE experiment site at the Marcell Experimental Forest, Minnesota, USA - June2016WEW_20_40 | ecosystem: Environmental > Terrestrial > Soil >...
CTTTCTCCTGGTCGTCATCAACGCTTACAGCGTGCGGCGTATCTCGTTGTTCTGCCGTGTCATCTCGCTCTGCGCACTGGTCATGGCGCTGGAGGCCATCGTGGCTCGCTACACCGGTATTCAGGCCGACAAACTGGTGTGGAGCAGAATCGTGGACGGCGAATTAGTCCAACGCGTCAACGGCTACGGCATTCTCAATGACGCCAACGACTTCGCCCAGTTCCTCCTGATCGGACTCGCCTTTCTGGGCGTTTCCTGGAGAAAGGGCGATCCCATCCGAAACTTCATCCTCGTGCTGCTCCCCGGCTCCATCCTGATCTATACCATCTACCTGACCGGCTCGCGCGGCGCGATCTTCGGCTTAGCGGCCATCGCCTTCGTGGTGATTTCGCGCCGCATGAGCATGGTCCAGTCGGCGGTGCTCGCGGGCTTGGTGGTGGTGACCCTGGTGCTCGGCAAATTCGGCCGCGGGGCCGACATCTCGCTGCATGAGAGCTCCGCGGCCGGCCGTGTGATGGCCTGGGGATCCGGCATTTCGCAGCTCCGCAGCGACCCGCTATTCGGAGTCGGCTTCGGCCAGTTCATCGAATACTCCGACATGACGGCCCACAATTCGTTCGTGCTGTGCTTTGCCGAGACCGGATTCTTCGGCTACTTCTTCTGGCTGGCGCTGCTCGTCACCAGCGCGCTGGGCCTGGAGGGCCTGAACAAACTCCCCGTGAACACACCGGAGGATGCCGACTTCGCGCGCTGCGTAACCGCCGTGCGCGCGGCCCTCTACACCTTTTTGGCCACCGCCTGGTTCCTGTCGCGCACGTACCATGAGACTCTCTACATCATTCTCGCCCTTGCCACCGTTCTGATCTGTTTGCGCCGGGAGGAGTTCCCGGCAACCGACCTGCCCTTGGTGCGCTGGGCTCCCCTGACGTTCGTGGTCCAGGTGGCGTCGGTTTTGGCGATCTACGCAATCATCCGCCTGCGCGCCTTCTAACCAGGAACCTGCTCACTTTACCCGGTAAATCTGCAGGTCTCCGAAAACGCTGGTTGGCGATGCCGATATAGTCCTTGTAGCGAATCATTTCGAAGTTTAAGGCCGTATTCTCAATCTGCAACTTCTTAGCGCGGATTCTCGCACGGTCGGGAACGGTTTTGGTCTGCCTGCGTGCAGGCGGCCCAAGTTTTCAGATCAGGGTGTTCGCAACCATCAGGGACGTCCATTCGGCCAGGAGATTTGCGGGCTGGGCGTCTGATTCGGCTGATCGTACGTGATGCGGTATACTCGCAGATCCCCGTAAAATGGATCGTCGATCCGGGCTGAGAGGTGGCCCATCCGGGCTACGAACGCGAAGGCCTGCTGGCGCTCCTCCGCAAAATCGTCATCCCCGTGGCCGGAACCGTGCATCATTACGCGATCACCCAGGATCATATATTCCGGTCTCTGAACCTGCGCGGTGTACGAAAACGGCGTCCGGTCGTACGAGTGGCACTCGCGATCGAATAAGGCAAACTGAAAAGTCATCGCGCCATAGCACGAGTGGCCAGCCGGGATGGCCGCTCTGAGTTTCGCAGTCACTGCCACATAGTCCGCCTTCCGCGCCTGGTTAAGTACAAGGGCCATACCTGCCACCTGACTCACGATACAGAGCGCACAGACGGCCATGGCGGCGCGGTGCCAACGCGTCCCAGCCAGAGCGGTCACCGCGAAGCCCATGGCGAGGCCAAACACCGGCGCCAGAATGGCGTAGTAGCGCGAACTCGGATTGGGCATCCGCAGCAGCCAGATCAGGTAGGTCGCAGCGGCAATCGCGAGCGGCCAGAAGATGCGCGGCTTGCGGCGCAACAGGACAGCGAAAGCCGCGGCGATCGCGAGGGCGATGTGCAGCCTGAGCGGAAGCGGAGACGGCAAGTGCAGCCGCTGGTTGGAAACACCGAGAAAATCGAGAATGCGCAGTTTTTCTTTGGCGAGTACTTCCGCCAACGTTCCGCCGGCGCTCCGGCCGTACATGTGCCTGGCGGCCTCGACGTGTTCCGGGGAACCAAACAACCAGATGGCTAAGGGCAGAATCGCAATGGCGAATGCGGCCACGTATGCATATCCGCGGCGCGAACGGAAGACATTGCCGCGCTCCTGATACACCAGCAGCAGGCCCAATCCCAGGAACCATGCCAGCCCCAGGGCGTGGAACAGGGACGCGGCAGCCACCGCCAGGCCAGCCGCGAATGCGATCTTCCAGGACTGCGTGTCGTGCGACCGCAGGATCAATAGCAAGCCGCACGAGGCACACAGCGTGACCCACGCTTCCGGACGCGCGGTGCGCGCCGCGAGGACCAGAAAGTTGTCGGAGGCCACCAGCAATCCCGCGATGGTTCCCGCCAGCGGATCGCCCAGTTCCCGGCCGATGGCGTAAACCACGAACAGCGTGAGCAGAGCCGCCAGAAACTCGCCGAATCGCGCGGCGGCGACGCTGAATCCGAACAACCGGAACGCCGCCGCCAGGCTCAACGGCATCAATGGTGGGCGGGTATCGACGCGCGACTCGTAGTCGGTCGCCGGCATCGCGGGATTGCGCAGCTCGCCGGTTCTCAGCAGAGTAGCCGCCGGCATCGAATACCAGCTCTCATCCTCCACCCAGCGATGCTGGAAATACGGCAGCGCCTGCACCGCCAGAAGGGCACACGCAACCCACAGCATCCGGCCGCTTCCGAGAGCCGTTCGGGATTGCTTCGCCTGAAAGTCGATGGGTTCGGCCATATGCTAGATGTCCGCCAAGGTCAGGCTGTTTCCCCGGCCGTAGAGCGGGTGAAACCCCCGCATACGCACCAACCCGCAGAGAATAGCGAAGCCCGTGGATTGGGGTTCCCGTGAGAGGGAATAAAGAAGCACGGCGGCCGCCCCGAATAGGGCTGCAAACGCTTCCGGCCGAACCGTCAGGCTTGCGCCGGCGCAATCACCGGGGCCAATAACTGCGGCGATGGGCGGTGTTGCCGGCATAGGCTGAGTTAGACGGGCCGCGCTTCCACGCAGTAGAGCTTACCCACCGTGTCGCAGGAGACCACCTGAAAGCCCGCGTCCTGCAGCATCTTATAGACCTGCGGCTTGCGGAAGAAATAGACCGGGCAGCCCTCCAGCGTAAGACGCACTTTGCGAATGGGCATGCGCCACGTCCAGAACCGGGGCCACGCGGAAAGAAACTTTTCGCCCGTGAATCCCCGGATGATGCGCAGGCGTTCCGGCGGGTCGGCGATATAGTCCCACAGCCCGATGGCGATCGAGATGTCGAACTTCTCGTCCGTTTTCCAATGCAAAACGTCCGCCAGGTGGAAGTTGCACACATTCGCCACGCCATCGGCCGTGACCAGCTTCTGCGACAGGCTGAGCATCTCCGGCGCGACATCCACTCCCGTCACCCGCGCCGCTCCTTTCTTGGCGAAGGTGGTGACGAAACGGCCCGAGCCGCAGCCGATATCGATAATCGACTTGCCGTGAGGGTCTCCCAATTTCCGCATCACCCAGTCGAAGCGCTGGTAGATATCCTTGCGCAGCCAGCGGTCCAGCATGCGCCCGACCGGGCCCTTCTTACCGGTATAGATAGCGTCAAAATCGTGCGCGATGTCGTTCCAGAATCGCGCCACTTGAGGCATGTTGTCCTTCATCCAAAGGTCCCCGCGGCTAAACTGAATTCTTGCGCGGCCGGCTCACCCGAACTGTCGCGGAAGCAAGTGAAAGGCATCGCATCGAGCAGCCGACGCAAGCGTTGATCCATCTTTCCCAAATTCGTGTAGTGGCGCAAACGGGACTTGAGCCCCGCCGCGATTCGCGGCTGCCCGGGATCGACTTCCCATGGATGCAGATACACGATCAGCGGCAATCCCTCCCGCTGGACGCGCCCGATTCCCATTTGCGTATACCAGAAGGGGAAAATCCGCAGATAGCCGCCGCCGCCCACCGGCATGTTCTGGCTTCCCAGGCGAAAGGTCGTGATGGGATACTCCACCAGAAGACCGCCCGAGGCCGTCTTTACCCGGAACGGCATCCGTGGCGCGTCCGGTATTCCGTAAATGTCGTGCCGGATCGGGAAGATGCTGGAGTCGTACCGGAATCCCAGTTCCGCCAGCACATCCAGCGCCCACAAGGAACGCCGTGTAATCGAGTAACTGGGAGCGCGATAACCGGACACCGCAACGCCCGCCGCCTGTTCGATGATGTCTTTCGCCTGCTTGGTGTCGCTTCGAAACTCGGCCGGGCTCAGCGAATAGATGAGGCGATGCCAGTAGGAATGACAGGCAGCCTCATGACCTCCGGCCACAATCTCCCGCACCAGGCCGGGAAACCGCTCCGCCACCCATCCCAGGATGAAAAACGTGGCGTGCGTTTTCTTCTCCGCCAGTAGGTCCAGCAGCCGCCGGGTGTTGGCTTCGACGCGGCACGTATAAGTGTCCCACTTCGACCGGTCCACCACGCCGGCGAATGCCTCAACGTGAAAATAGTCCTCCACATCGATCGATAGTATATTTTCCTGGGCTGTCATTACGGTAGTCTGAGCCGGTTAGAGCATAACATTTCCCCGCCTCCTGAGGCAACTTCAGCAAGCCACGCGCTTGACCGCTATGGCACAGTCTGGTTTAATCGACACTATCGGATACCCGTCGTGAATTCCTCTTATCAAGTAACGGCTGTGATACCCGTGTACAACGGCGCGGCCCTGATCCGCCGGTCCATCGAAAGCGCGCTGGCCCAAACCTATCCGGTCTCGGAGCTGATCGTCGTCGACGACGGCTCGACCGATGGAACGGCCGATATCGCGCGCAGCTATGGTTCGCGTGTCCGCTACCTGCACCAACCGAACAGCGGAGTCGCCGCGGCTCGCAATCACGGGATCAGGGAAGCCGCCGCCGAGTGGATCGCTTTCCTCGATCACGACGACCAGTGGCTGCCGGAAAAGTTACAACGCCAGGTAATGGCATTGCAGGCAAACCCGGGGAGCCGGTTGTGCTATTCGGCGCACTGGGTGCACAAGCTGGATGGAGGTAAGTATTACGCCTATCTTTCCCCCGGCGAGTTATGGCCGGCCGCGCGCATGCGCAACCCCTTTCCTCCGTCGGTGGTTGTTCTGCGAAAACGCGAGGCTCTGGAGTTGGGGGGCTTCGATGAAAGGCTCAAAGGCGCAAGCTGCGAAGACTGGGATTTCTTTGTCCGCTTCCTGTCGGCTTACCCTGTGACCGCGGTTCCCGAACCGTTGACCAACTATTTCATCGAACCGGGCGGAGGGAGCCGGAATTACCGGCGGATGCTGGAGAACACTCTCGCCATCACCGAGGGCTCGCTCCTTGCGGGTCTGTCGGGGTTCCGCAGGGCAATCTGGCGCCGGCGCATTAAAAGCATGCTCTATTACCGCGTAGCCATCTCTGCACGCGAAATCGGCGACCCGGCTCTCTGGTATGCACTGGAGTCCCTCTGCCAGTGGCCCTTGCCAGGCGGACCGAAGCGTCGTGTCAAGATGCTGCTGGTGGAATTGCTCGACATCGCGGCACGCAAGTTGGGCTGCGGTCGGGTATGCTGAGTTCTGATGGCTATTGAGTCCTGGGACCGGACAAGACGCTGCTCAGCCCAGTGCGCTCTCTCAGATGGGGAAATGGCGCGCTGCAGCGCCCGTGCGGTTTGGTCATACGCACGAACATGATACCCTCTGGTTTCTATGGTTAGAATTGCGATTGCCTCTTCGGGACTGGGGCATATCGGCCGCGGCGTGGAAAGCTGGGCGAACGATCTGGCCTTGGCTCTGCACCGTAGCGGGGCGGCGGTATCGCTCTTCCAAGCAGCCGGAATTCCTTCGGAGCCATGGCGGCGCACCCTCCCATGCTGGCAGCGCTTTGATCCGTGGACGCAGCGCCTTTCCTCGATCACCGGAAAGCTCGGCGGCTGGCGGTATGGGTGCGGCTCCGCATACGAAATCGAGCAGACCACTTTTTCCTTCCCCTTATGGCGGGCTATTCGTAAGGATTACGATATCCTCCATGTGCAGGACTTTAAAGTAGCGAGAATTCTCGACGTGCTGTACCACAAGGGATGGTCTCGCGCCCGGGTCATTTTCGGCCATGGCACGGAAGAGTCGGATTCTGAGTTGCGGAAGTTTCACTACTTGCAGCATCTCGCGCCGTATTACCAGCAGTTATGGGAAGCCAAAAAGCCAGAGGGGCAGCTTTCGTTTGCGATACCAATTTCTGTCGACACCGGTCTGTTTCTGCCGGGTGACCGTAGCAAGGCCAGGGCAATCTGGAACCTGCCCCGGGACGCGCTGATCGTTCTATGCGTGGCGGCGCTGAAAAAGCAGCACAAGCGCTGCGATTACGTGATCCGGGAATTTGACGCATTCCGCAAGACTCTGAACCAGCCTGCCTTTTTGGTGATGGCCGGCGCCTGGGAAAAGGAAACCCCGGAGTTGATCGCGCTCGCGACATCCTTGCTTCAAGACTCGGTGTTGGTACTGCAGTCGGTAGACCGTGCGAAGCTGCCATCGCTGTATCAGGCCGCCGATATCTTCACGATCGGTTCATTGCACGAGATGCTGGGAATCGTAATCTTGGAAGCGTTGTCCACCGGCTTACCGATCACCTGCAACCGGACTCCGGTTTTCGAATGGGTTGCCGGCCCATCTGCCGCTCCCGAGGACATCTCGCAACCCGGCGGATTGGTCCGGCAATGGCTCCGCCTGCTCGATCCGTCAGTCCGGGCACAGTGCTCGGCCGCGGCGCGCATCCATGCCGAAACGACCTTTTCGGAAACTGCCGTTTTGAAACAGACCTTGGATATGTATGCGGCCGTGATGAAAGATCCCCCCCGCCGCGGTAGGCGCGACCTGTCGGTGTCCGCCGCGGATTCATAATTCGTCGGCCGCGGTCGGGTACGCTGGGGTCACTAGCACGCCAGGTCTTCGCGCCCCAGCTTGAACTTTTCGAGATTCCCCAGCACCGTGACGGCGATCTGGCCGGGGTTGAAGAAACTCTGCGCGATTGCCTGCACGTCTCGGGCGGTGACCGATTCGATGCTCTCAACCAGTTCGTCGAGCGTGAAGAACTGGCGGAAATACATCTCCTGGCGGGCCAGATTGGACATGCGGCTGGAAGTGGATTCCAGGCCCAGCATGAGCGAGCCTTTGAGATGGTCCTTGGCGCGGCGCAGTTCCTCTTCGGCGACCGGCTGCTCTTTGAGGTCGCGGAATTCTTTCAAGATGGCGCCCACTACTTTGCGCGTGGAGGCAAGCGAGGTCCCGGCGTAAATGGAAAGGCAGCCGGTGTCGCGATAGGGGCTCAGTTCCGAGAAGACCGCGTATGCCAGTCCCTGCCGTTCGCGGATGTTCTGAAACAGGCGCGAGCTCATGCCGCCGCCCAGCAGGATGTTGAGCACATAACAGGCGAAGCGTTGCTCGTGCGGCAGCGGGTAAGAGGGCACGCCCAGGCAGAGGTGCACCTGCTCCAGCGCTTTCTTGTTGCGCAGGGAGATGCGCGCGTGGGTGCTGGGCACGCTGTCTTCCACCGCGGGAGCAACCGGCGCAAGCGATTCGAAATGCTGGCTGGCCAGCGCCACCAGCCGTTTGTGCGTCAGGTTGCCGGCGGCGGTGATCAGCATGTTGGCGGGCGCATAGACCGCGCGATAGTAACCCTGGATCGCGGCGCGGTCGAATGCCTTGACAGTCTCACGCGTTCCCAGAATCGGCTTGCCGAGGGGGTGATCTTTCCAGAAGTTGGAAGAGAAGATTTCGTGCACCAGGTAATCGGGGCTGTCGGCCTCCATCTTGATCTCTTCCAGGACGACGCCCTTTTCCTTCTCGATGTCCTCTTCGTCGAACCTGGGGTGCAGGACGAGGTCGGCCAGAACATCGAAGGCCAGCGACAGGTGTTGATCGAGCACCTTGGTGTTGAAGCAGACCAGTTCCTTGGCGGTATAGGCGTCCAGGTTGCCGCCGATGGAATCGACGGAACGCGCGATGTCTTCGGCGGAGCGCGAGGTGGTGCCCTTGAACAGCATGTGCTCGATGAAGTGGGAAATGCCGGTCTGGCGGGGCGCCTCGCGGCGCGAGCCGGTCGCGATCCAGACGCCCACGGAAACGGAGCGCACGTGCGGCATGGCTTCGGTGATTACGCGCACGCCGTTGGAGAGCGTGGTCATTTCGATGTCCCGTGCGGGACTGCCGGTTGCATTCATGCGGGAAGAGACGGAAAGGCTCTGCTTCTATTGTGACACTTCCTGGCGGGGAGGCGCCAATCGGCTACACTGGGCTAGGATGCCGCAGCCGCTGGTGGGGATGGAGCTTTCGGATTTGCGCGAGGCCCTGGGGCCGGAACGCCCCGCATATCGCGCGAAACAGATTTACGAAGCCCTCTACCGCGGGCAGGCGGCGGAACTCGCGCAGATTTCGACGTTGCCGGCGGCCATGCGGGCCGATCTGGCGGCGCGCCACGCCGTGGGCCTGCCGGAGATCGCGCGCGTCTACCAATCCACCGACGGCACGCGTCGCTACCTGTTGCGGCTGGACGACGGGAAGGCCGTCGAGACCGTACTGATGCCGGAGGGCGAACGCGACACCATCTGCATTTCGAGCCAGGTGGGCTGCCCGGTGGATTGTAAATTCTGCATGACGGCGCTGCTCGGCCTGGAGCGCAGCCTCACCGCCGGAGAAATAGTCGGCCAGGTGCTTCTGGTCGCGCGCGAGAATCAGCTCCGGCAGGACGGCGGCCGGCTCAACGTCGTGGTGATGGGGCAGGGCGAGCCGCTGCTGAACCTGGAGAACGTCACCAAGGCCACGCGCATTCTGCTGGACCCCGGAGGCTTCGGGCTTTCGCCGCGGCGCATCACGGTATCCACCGCTGGGATTGTGCCGAAGATTGCCGAACTGGGGCGCGAGCCGGTCCGGCCGAAGCTGGCGATATCCTTGAATGCGTCCACCGAAGAATCGCGCCGGGAACTGATGCCCATCACCCGCAAGTACCATTTGAAGGACCTGATGGAGGCATGCCGGCGGTATCCGCTGCGGCCGTGGGAGAAGCTGACCTTCGAATACGTGTTGTTGAAGGACGTGAACGACAGCGATGCCGACGCGCGGCGCGTGGTCAGATTGCTGGCTCGCCTGAACTGCAAGGTGAATCTGATTGCGCTGAACTCCGGCCCGGAGATTCCATATGAGACGCCGGCGGCGGCGCGGGTGGCGAGTTTCCAGCAGATTGTGCGGCGGGCCGTGCCGTGTTTTGTGCGCAAGCCGCGGGGCCTCGATATTTACGCGGCTTGCGGACAGTTAAAGCGGGCCAGCGGAAACTGATAAAAGTGGGGTGGCCAATTCTGGCCGCAGCCGGCTTCGGCCGGCTCTTTTCAACCGCACGGCACCCCCGGGCCGCGCTCTTCCGCTCACGCAGCCCTCAGATCTTCTGTACTCGCCTCAGCGTGTACAGCTCGGGCTTCATATTCTGGTTTTCAAACCGCTTCCAATCGTCGTTCACGTGGATCAGCTTGCCGCTGATGTGGTTGGAGCGTTGAGAGGCCAGAAACAGGGCCAGTTGCGTCTGTTTTTCGGGCGGGATGCCGCCGGTGATGCGCACCTGCTCGGCCTCTTCGATCTCCTTGCGGCCGGCTTTCTCTTCACCCGCCTGCAGGATCTCGTCGGTCATATGGCTGTAGACGCTGCCCGGCGAGATGCAGTTGACCTGGATGTTATGGTCGCTGACTTCGACCGCCAGTCCTTCGGCGAAGCGGACCACGGCGGCCTTGGACGCCGCATAGGCGCCGAAGTTGGGACGGGTGTGGCCGGAGCCGCCGCCGACAATCAGGATGATCTTGCCGGAACGTTTTTCGATCATCGGCGGCAGCGCCGCGCGGCAAGCGTTCACCGCGCCGATGAAGTTGGTCTGAATGGTGTCGGCCCAGGCTTCGGGCTTGGTGGAGAGCAACGGTCCGATGGGTCCTTGCACGCCGGCGGAGACGATCAGGACGTCCAGGCGTCCGAATTCTTTGAGCATGAGGGCCACCGCGTTCTTCATGTCGTCGAGGTTGCGGACGTCGGCGGGAAGGCGCAGCGCTCGGCCGCCGGCTTGTTCGATCTCGAGTTTCGCAAGGTCGAGTTCGGCTTTGCTGCGGGCCAGCAGTCCGATATGCGCGCCGGCTTCGGCGAAACCCATGGCCAGGCGTTTGCCTACGCCGCGGCCGGCGCCGGTGATGAGGACGCTTCTGTCACGAATGGTATCCACAGTGTGCACCGCCATTATAAGGCCGCGCAGGGGTTGATGCAGGTAGCTCGAAAGGACCAGCCGCTGATTCGCCAAAAGAATGTCGCCTGTCAAAGAATTGACCCCCGGACGCTTTTCAACCGCCTGATTTTAATGGTCTTGCGAGTGGGCTGAAAACTGCCCGGCAAATCGTCATGAACATCCATCCCCTTTCGGGAACCAACAGTCCTTACCTCCAATCTCTGCTCACCTCCGCATTGAGCGGCGCCACCTCGACCAGCGGGAGCACTGGCAGCACCGGCGGCGTCTCGTTCGGGAACCCGCAAGATTCCAACCAGCTTTCTCCCTTTGCCCTGTTGCTGAGTACCTTGCAGCAGCTTCAGCAGTCCAATCCGACGGAATACCAGCAAGTCACGCAGCAGATCGCGACCAACCTGCAAAGCGCCGCCAAGACTGCCACCGCGGACGGCAACACGGCGGCCGCGACCCAGCTCAACCAACTGGCCACGGACTTCACCACGGCCTCGCAAAGCGGACAGCTTCCCAACGTGCAGGATGTGTCTCAAGCGGTTTCGGGCGGCCACCACCACCATGGGCACCATGGCCACCACGGTGGCGCATCGTCCCTCGATTCCGCGTCCAGTTCCAGCAGTTCCGATTCCACGACTGGC
>Ga0187884_10004116_pt1 | contig 10882 bp, 7 predicted proteins | sample June2016WEW_20_4_FD_132983 | JGI IMG/M metagenome (GOLD analysis project Ga0187884, IMG submission 132983) | Peatland microbial communities from SPRUCE experiment site at the Marcell Experimental Forest, Minnesota, USA - June2016WEW_20_40 | ecosystem: Environmental > Terrestrial > Soil >...
GCATGAAGAATGGACAGGCCACGGCATCCTCGCGGGTGAAAGAGTAATGCCAATTGTAATGGCCACTTCGCATTGCAGCTACTCCAGTGTGCGAGCTCTTTGAAACCGCCGCCGCATCATGCGATGATCAGGCCTGGAGAAAACGAATGCCTGATGAGAGCCGAGTGGCTGCGCTGAAAGAACTTCTGGCCGCCAATCCCGACGATGCCTTCGCCCGCTATGCGCTTGGGCTGGAATACTCCGGTTCGGGAGACACAGATGCTGCACTGGCCGAATTCCAGCGTCTGCTGGCCTCGCATCCCGACTACACCAACGGATACTTCATGGCCGCCCAAACGCTCGCACGGGCCGACCGCAACGACGAAGCACGTGCACTGCTACAGCAGGGTATCGAGTCCGCACGCCGCACCCGCAATCAGCACGCGATGTCTGAAATGGAAGGCATGCTCGAGGAGTTGGATCGCATCTGAACGCTCGCACATTTCGTCTAAAGCTTGCAGCCATGGGCGATAATGGCGGGAGAATGTTCCCGCTCTCATCTTCAGTCGCGGTCGCACCTCGACCTTGGCGGCGAGCCTTAGGCTTGCTCGGCGCGATGCTATGCCTGGCTACTCTGGCTGTGGCGCAGGCGCCGTTCTCGATGAAGACACTTCTCGGAGCAGACTCTCAGAAGCCTCCCGCAGCGCTAACTCCGACGGCACCGGCCGCTGGCGCTCCTGCACCGCCCACTGCAATTCCGCTGCCCGACGTGGCCGCACGTTCGGAAGATCTGAAGCGCACCCTGCGCGATATCACCGACCATTTGCCGACTCAAGATCAGCTGGACGCGACTAAGGCGGCTTTAGATGAGCGCGACGAACAGCTGGAATCCCGGCAGAGAGAAGTGGAGAGCCTTCTGTCCGGCACTCCGAGCACTTTGGAACTACGCGAGGAAGAAAATTATTGGCGCGCCAAACAGAAGGAGACTTCCGACCTGCGGGCTCAGTTGCTGGAGTGGGCCAAGGCCGCGCAGGCCGGTATTCAGCAACTGCAGGCGCAGCAACCGGTATGGATTGCCACTCTGCAACAGAACCAATCCACCCCGGATCTCGGTCCCACGCTTGACGTCATCAATAAGGCGGTTGATGACCTGCAACGAGTAACGAAGCAGGCGCAGGATTCGTTGCGAGTCATTGTTAATCAGCAGATCAGGGCTGCCAACCAGGACCAGCTTGCGATCGACGTCTTGAGTCGTATCGCGAAAGCGCGCCAGAACCTCGATGGGCGACTTTTCGAACGCGACAGCCTGCCGCTGTGGCAGCTCGCCCAGCGCCGCGAGATTGGCGAAAATAAGGAGCTGTTCTCCAGCGCAGCCAATCGATTGCTGGGAATTCGGGCGTTTGTGATTCAGGCACGCGGAGCGATTCTTGCTCTGTTGGTGCTCTTGGTCCTGTCCCTGGCCGCGGCGTACCGTTTGCATCTGCAAGTGCGATCAATGGTGCCGGATACGGAAGCACAGATAAAAGCACTGAACATTACGCGGCATTGGATCGCACTCGGTGTGTTGCCGCCCCTGCTCTTTGCCTATCTTTTGGCGCCACTCGCGCCGTTGCCTCTCATTGGATTGGTTATCTTGGCGTCGTTCATTCCCATACTCATTCTTCTGCCGCCTCTCATTCATCCTCGTTTCCGCCTGCTTTTGTATTGCATCGCCGGAGTCTATTCATTCAACGCGATTGTCGCCTGGATCTCGTTCTCTCCTGCACACAAGCGTGAAATGCAGTTCCTGGCGAATGTTCTGGTGTTCTGCCTGTTCACGTATCTAGTCAGACCGAAGCGGATATCGGAACTCGAGAACGAAGGGCGGCTCCTTGGCTTGCAGGTTTTCGGAATCCGCGCTGCCGTCTTGATCCTGGGCATGGCCTTGGTGGCCAATTTGCTTGGCTACGTCAAGCTCTCGCAATTCCTCGGTATTCTTTGCATCTACAGCACATTCATCGCGATCAGCATGCTCACCGGCGTGCGTGTGTTCACTCGACTGCTGCTGGAAGGCGTGGATATGCCCGGCGCGCAGCGATTAGCTGTCGTTCGTCAGCACCGGGACAGCATTGTTCGCTGGGTGCCCCGTGTACTTCAGTGGATCGGAGTTGCAATCTGGTTGTTCGCAACCCTCAACTTGCTGGGTCTCAGCGATTGGGTGGCGAAAACCTTCGACGACGTTATCGGATTCCGCATCGCTGGTGGGTCCACCGGCATCACGCTCGGCGGAATTCTCGCGTTTTTCCTGATCCTGTTCGTCGGCTACGGTTTCTCCAGCGCTCTTCGTTTCCTGCTCCGCGAGGAACTGCTCAGCCGCTTCCATCTGTCGCGCGGACTGCCTGAGCTGATCTCCTCCATGCTCCATTATCTGATCCTGCTTCTAGTGTTTTTCTTCGCCGTGAATGCAGGAGGCGTTGAGCTTACCAAGTTCAACGTGCTGACTGGCGCGTTGGGTGTTGGTGTTGGCTTTGGCCTGCAGAACATTGTCAACAATTTCATCTCTGGAATCATTCTTCAGTTCGAGCGGCCTATCCACGTAGGCGACGTTTTGGACATCGACGGGACCACCGGCAAAGTCACGCACATCGGAATACGCTCCAGCACAGTGAAAACTTTTCAGGGCGCCGAAGTGATTATCCCGAACGCCAACTTCATCTCCGGAAAGGTGATCAACTGGACCTTGTCGGAATCGTTGCGCAGGGCTGATTTGCCCATCGGCGTGGCCTATGGCAGCGACCCAAAATTGGTAGCGAAGCTGCTCGAGCAAGCGGCCACCGTCCATGAGAGTGTGCTAACTTCGCCCGCTCCGGCAGTGTTCTTCAAGGAATTTGCCGACAGTTCACTCAACTTCGAACTCCAGTTCTGGGTCATGCAAGAAAGCAATGCCACCAAGGTCAAGAGCGAGGTGGCGCTGGTCGCGATGGAATTGCTCGACCAAGCTGGCATCGAGATTCCGTTCCCGCAACGCGATCTTCGGCTGCGAGCCGTAGACCCAGGCGTCACTGAGCTCTGGGCGAAGAATGGCCCCGTGCATACTTTGCAGAGTGACAAAACCGATCCCGTTGGCGAAGGACGGGGAGCGGGGAAGTAGTAACTCAGAGTGGGTTTGCCTTCCGTCATCCGCTTCTCGCACTTTCCGCATCGCACCGCGTCGTTCCCGCCTCTAATGATCAGTCCTTGTCTCCGCTGCAGCCGATAACCATTCTCCACGTGACGCGCATCACGCGCCTGTGTGACCGTCGAAAGCGTAGAATACGGACATTCGTACTCGTCACGCCCGCTGCATGCAAGGGTGCGGGCAGACCGGGAGGTATCCAGCCCTTGAGCAATCTTCCACAGACCCTGGCCGAACTTCGTGGCAGTCAGCAATTTTCCGAAGAGCGCCTCCGCAACCGTCGCGTGAAAGACGAAATGCGCGACAACCTCATTGCGCGGCTGCGTGGTGACGGCCCAATTTTTCCCGGCATAGTCGGTTACAACGACACGGTTGTGCCGCAGATCGTGAATGCAATTCTTTCCCGGCATAATTTCATTCTGCTCGGCCTGCGCGGACAGGCGAAGAGCCGGATCCTGCGCGCCCTGACGACGCTGCTTGATCCGCAGATGCCCTATCTTCGCGGCTGTGAGCTTCACGACAACCCGTACGATCCCATTTGCCGCCGCTGCCGCGACTTGGTCGTCAGCAACCCGGACGATGCTCCCATTGCCTATCTGTCGCAGGACGAGCGTTATGTCGAAAAGCTGGCGACACCGGATGTGACCATCGCGGACTTGATCGGCGATATCGATCCCATCAAGGCAGCCAAGGGCAGTCACGAACTCGGCAGCGAATACACCGTGCACTATGGACTATTGCCGCGCGCCAATCGCGGCATCTTCGCCATCAACGAACTGCCCGATCTCGCGGGAAAAATCCAGGTCGGCCTCTTCAACATCATGCAGGAAGGCGACGTGCAGATTAAGGGCTACCCGGTGCGGCTGCCGCTGGATGTGGCGATGGTATTCAGTGCCAATCCCGAGGACTATACCGCGCGCGGAAAGATCATCACCCCGCTGAAGGACCGCATTGGTTCGGAGATTCGTACCCACTATCCTGCGACCGTCGACGAAGCGATCTCGATCACGACGCAGGAAGCATGGACCGATCGCGACGGCCATCAACTGCAAATCCCCGATTTCATCCGCCAGGTAATCGAACAGATTGCCTTCGTCGCCCGTGATGACAAACGCATCGACAAACGTTCCGGCGTGAGTCAGCGCCTTCCAATCAGCGTGACCGAGAACGTCATCTCCAACGCCGAGCGGCGCGCGATTCGTTCGGGAGAGAAGCTGGTGGTGCCGCGCATCGGCGACATTTACGCCGCCATGCCGTCGATGACCGGAAAGCTGGAACTGGAATACGAAGGCGAACTCAAAGGTGCAGACAACGTTGTACGCGAGGTTATCCGCGCCGCTGTCGCGCGCTCGTACGACAAGTACTTTCACGGCAACAGCAACATGAACCAGGTAGTGCAGTGGTTCGATCTGGGCGGCGAGATTCAGCTTCGCGACTCGTCCAGCGCTCAGGAGATGCTTCATAAGCTGCGCGGTATCCAGGGACTGCTCGATAAGTTGAGCGGCCTTGGGCTCAGCGGCAAAGAGTCGTCGGAGATGCTCGTGTCGGGAGCGGAGTTCATCCTGGAGGGACTGTACGCGCACAAGCGCATCGGGCGCAGCGAGGAGCGGACATTCACTGCCGGCGAAAAGCAACCGAAGCGCGAAAAGCAGAATTATCGCGAAGAGGAAGAAGAGAAGGAATTCCGCCGTCAGAGAAGGCCGTTCAATTAACCGCGAATGAAATTCATTAAATACAAAAAATATGTCCCCGAGCCCGCCTCCGAAATGAGCATGGAGGACCTGATCAACACCCTCTCGGATTATCTGCTGCAGAGCGGATTTCAGCAGCAGTACACGGATTACTACGATCTGGACGACGCTGAGCAGACGCTCGACGATCTGCGCCAGGCGATCGCCGATGCATTGCTCAATAGTGACATGCTCGACGATCGCATACGTGAGCAGATGGAACACATGAGCGGCGAGCAGTTGGAGCAACTGGTCGAACAACTCATCGAGCGCATGGAACAGGAAGACTACATCACCGTCGACCAGCCGCACGACCCGTCACGCTCCTCTACTGCTGGCGGGCAAGTGGGCGATGCTCAGTCGCAGGCGCGCTTTGAGATTACCGATAAAGGCCTCGACTTCCTCGGCTTTCGTGCCCTGCGCGATCTGCTGGGATCGCTGGGTAAATCCAGCTTCGGACGTCATGACACGCGCGACACGGCAACGGGCATCGAGGCCAGCGGCGCCTCCAAGACCTACGAGTTCGGCGACACTATCAACCTGGACATTACGGCTACGCTCTCCAACGCGATTCAGCGCGAAGGCCTGAATCTCCCACTGAATATTGAATACAGCGATTTGCAGGTGCATCAGTGCGAGTACCAATCGTCCTGCGCGACGGTGCTCATGCTGGATTGCTCGCACTCGATGATCTTGTATGGCGAAGACCGTTTTACCCCGGCGAAGAAAGTCGCGATGGCGCTCTCGCACCTCATTCGCACGCAGTATCCGGGCGATTCGCTGTCGCTGGTGCTTTTTCACGATTCGGCCGAGGAGCTGCCGCTGTCGCAGCTGGCCCGCGTCAAGGTTGGGCCTTACTACACCAACACGCGTGAAGGTCTGCGGATGGCGCAGCGCATCCTGCAACGCCAGCGCAAGGACATGAAGCAGATTGTCATGATCACCGACGGCAAACCGTCAGCGCTGACGCTCGAAGATGGCCGCATCTACAAGAACGCGTTCGGCCTGGATCCGCTGGTGGTGAGCGAAACGCTGAAGGAAGTTTCGAAGTGCAAGCGTGCCGGCGTGCTCATCAACACGTTCATGCTCGCGTCGGACTATGGCTTGGTTCAGTTCGTACAGAAAGTCACGGAGATGTGCCGCGGCAAGGCTTATTTCACCACGCCCCACACGCTGGGTCAGTATCTGCTGATGGATTACATGTCGCGGAAGACGAAGACGGTGCATTAAAGACAGGGATCAAGGGCTACGGTTTAGAGGCCAGTCAAGCCGAATATCTGGTGCACTGTTAAAGGTCCTCCGATTCGGGCGCTAGAGTCAGCGCCCGCGCTCAGGAGGACACTCAAGGTTTAGATCAGCTCAAGGGTTGTGGAGCAGTTGATCTTGAGACTGGGCAGGGATTAGAAAAGCTTCGCTTGCTGCTGATCCCCGACCCCTGCCTCTACTGTCTCGGCGCGAAATATCCTCTACGCGCTCGCACGTGATACTTCTTGTTGTCGGCAAGGATCTCGATTTTGCGATACTTCCCATCAGCCACAAAGTCCGCAGGCTTGTACGACACCGCGTACTGACTGCGCAGCTCGTCGGAGATCTCGCTGAAGTCGTTAGCCACGTCTTCAATTTTGAACGGGAAGAAGGCCTTGCCACCGGTCTCTTCGGCAAAGTGCTCCAACACCTTGTCGCCGCGCAACTTCATCCCGCTGGTATTCGTGGAAATCGCGAAGATAATGACCTCGGCACGTTGCGCCATCTCGATCGCCTCTTCGCGTGAGACCCGGCTCTGGTTGTCTTCACCATCGCTCAGCAGGATGATCGTCCGGCGGGTAGCGATGACTCCTTTATCTTCTTTCATCAGCTTGTCACGGCAAGCAAAGTAAATGGCGTCGTACATCGCCGTGCCACCGCCCGCTCGGAGCATACGCACGCCCTTCGACAGCGATTCCAGGCTGTCGGTGAAATCCTGGGTCACTTCGGGGGTGGTATCGAATCCGATCACGAATGCCTTGTCATACTTGGGCCGGATAATCTGATTCATAAACTCAATTGCCGCCTCCTGCTCGAACTTGAAGCGATCGCGCACCGAGTTGCTGGCATCGATCAGCAGGCCTACGCGCAGCGGAAGATTGGTTTGCCGGCTGAACGACTGGATACTCAGCGCGGGCTTATTGTCGTCAATGACTCGGAAATCGCTTTCTTTCAGGTCCTTCACAAAGTGCTCGCGCTTGTCCGTCACGGTGAAGACGACATTTACCTCGTCAACCCGCTTGCGAATCACGGTGACAGTCTCCTCAGGAGTGTCGGAAGCTAGAGCCGGTGAGCCGGATGCCGCCGGCGGGGAATCATTGCCGTTGTTCGGCGCTGAAGCCGCGGGTGCAGCAGACGATGCCCCGGTCTGTGGTGTATCGGCCGGAGCTGAAGTGCTCGGCGGCGGCGCAGGAGGCGGCGGTGGATATTTGGAGGTTGAGGGCGCGTTGGGCAGCTGCTGCTGTGGCGAGTCTTGCGCGACCAGCCCCCACGGCAGCGCGGCCGCCAAAAACAGGATCAGCCAATTCTTCATGCGAGGCTTTATTATAGCTGCTACCAGCTTGTGTCCGGACCGCGTGGCCTACCTTTCCGTTGCCGCTACGTCCATAACTAAGTAGATGCTCGCGCGTGCCGTCAGTCTCTTAGACGGCGCAACGCGATTTCGCTATCAAGAAAATCCTATCTTTGATGAAAATCGTTAGCTCCTTTCGCCCAAGCGTCGTCCGCGGATTGGTCGCATTACTGTTGAGCTGCCCCCTGTTCGCCAGCACAGGACGGGCGCACGAAATCACCGATATTCACTTCGAGAACGTGACCCAGACCACAGTCGACGTGGTTTGGACGACTGCCCATCCCAGTACCTCGCAGGTCTTGATCGCGCGCAGTACCGACTATGAGCCGGAGCGTTTGGCCCCCGAGCAGCCCGACAAAACGTTGGTCACCGCGCACCGCGTCACCGTGGACCACCTGATCCCCTACAACCCGAAAAACGGCGACGGGACCTACTATATCTACGTAGCCTCAGTGGACGGAAAGGGTGACATGTCGACTGCACCGGGGCCACAGACGCCGGACGGCAAGAACCCTCTCACCACCATGCGGACGCGCGCCACGGACACCATGGGCGACCCGAAATTTGAGTTTTATACCCTCGGCCCCAACGAGGTCTTCGCCGGACATGACATGTACTTTCTGGTTCAGTCCATCCTGATCGCGGGGCCTGTTGACGACCTATACGTGATCAATCAGGGCGGCTATAACAGTGAGAGCGATGGCGTAGTGCAGTCTCTAGAGCCAGGGAAGGGAAATCCGGAGACGATCGGGGTGCACTTCAACTGCACCTGGAGCAACGCCAGCGGGGTCGACGCGGCTGAGCAAACCATCGATCGCAGCCGGAGTCTGGGCTACTGCCACGATCTGAATAACAACATTCGCGATCTCACGTTCCGCCTGCGCACCAAGCAGAACACCGCGCCAGGCAAGTATTCTGTGACCTTCACGCTTGAGACCGATGGCAAGAAACAGACCGGCACGTATGAGTTCACGGTGCTGATGCCGGCCACGGCCCCTCAGCATCCGCAGCTGGCAATGAAGTCGATTCCTGGCCTCGGGACTTGGGAAAAGCAGATGGTCGGGCTTGGCAACAAATGGTGCGCCTATCGCGACCAGCAGAACATCAACGGAAACTTCGTCGACAACTGGGGGTGGACCGGAGACGCGTGGTTCTACGATGGCGGCCGCACATTCGAGAATATCGACACCTACACCGCTGCCGCCGGACATCCAAATCATGCCTACTGGCAGCATTGCGCCATCAACCTGCTCGATCCCTATGCCAACTGGCAGGTAGCGAACAATGGCAACATGCAGGGCTTCTCGACGTTCACTTACGGCATGGCGATGAACTACCAGCGCACTCACGCCGATGTCATGCGGAAGGGCATTTCGATGCTAGCCACCGTAGGGCCGCAGCGCGTCGGCGTCGGCAACGTAGATCCATGGGGGATTCGCGAGAATTCATACCGCAGCAATGCCTGGATGACGGACGAGATGCTCGGCGCGCAGCGGTGGCCGCTGCTAGAGCGCAACATCGACAAGATTATGGGGAACATCAACATGGTTGGTCGTGGGGTGGGCGGTACCGGAGGCGCGGTCCATCCCTTCATGGTCGGCCTCGCGATGGAGACTCTCATCCATTGGTACGAATTGAATATGGCAGAAGGTCATCCCGATTATCGCGTTTTGCCGGTCATCAAAGAGGGATTGGACGGTCTTTGGAAGTACAGCTGGATGCCGAAGGAACACATGTTCGACTACAACCGCTTCCGGCTTCCCGCGAACCCAAATGTCGGGTATACCGCGCTGAACAACCTGGTTTCCGTGGCTTATGCGTGGTATTGGCTGCAGACGGGCGACAACGAAGAGCGCGATCGCGGTGATCAGGTCTTCGAGCACGCTTTCGATGATCCCGGCGGCTACAGTTGGAGCGGCAAGCAGTTCAGCCAGGAGTACGAGTTTAGCTTCGACTACGTACGCTTCCGGAAAGGTATCGACGGTTCCACGGTTCTTCCGGCCAACAATCCTTATACGGGTCGATACGCCGACACGGTGCCGCCCATCAGCGAGAAGGTAAACTGCGATCCCAACTATTTCAAGGGCTGCAAAGCCGGTTCCATCGGTAGCACGACAGCGACGATCTTCTGGAACACTTACAAGCCGTCGACCACGCAGCTGATTTACGGCAAGTCGACGGATTACGGGAAGACGTCACCGGAGGACAAGAACATGGTGCTGGATCACGTGGTGAATCTCACTGGGCTGCAGCCGGGCACGACCTATCACTTCCGCACCAAGTCTGTGGACAGTGTCGGAAATGTGGGCTCCATGCACGATCTGACGTTCACCACTACAGCGCAATGAGCGAGGGACGACCGATAAGAATCGGGACCGCCGGCTGGAATGTTCCACGGGATTGCGCTGCCGACGCTGGGGGCGAAGGCACACATTTGGTTCGCTATTCCCGCGTCTTGCATTGCGCGGAAATCAATTCATCCTTCTATCGTCCGCACAAACTGACGACGTGGGAGCGCTGGCGCGATTCCGTGCCTGCTGATTTCAAGTTTTCCGTGAAAGTGCCGCGCGCGATCACCCATGATGCCCACTTGCGTTGCGAGTCGGAAGTTTTACAGGCATTTCTGGGTCAGGTGGCCGCGTTAGGGCAGAAGCTAGGACCAATCCTGGTTCAACTTCCGCCAAGTCTGGAATTCGAGCGCGAGGTAGCTGGTGATTTTTTCAAACTGTTGCGCCGGAACTTTGCCGGAGACGTGGTGTGCGAACCGCGTCACAAGAGCTGGTTTGACGATCGCCCGGACGATTTGCTCAAGGAGCATGAGGTGGGACGCGTGGCTGCCGATCCAGCCTGTGTGCCTGCAGCGGCCCATCCCGGAGGCGCGTTAGACATTATTTATTTCCGCCTGCACGGCTCGCCTCGTCGATTCTATTCGTCCTATGACTGCGAATATCTGAAGGACCTTTCGGCCGGGCTGGCAGGTTCCGTGGATTGCGCCAAGACTTGGTGTGTGTTTGATAACACGGCTTCAGGTGCGGCGATGCGCAATGCGCTCGATCTGTCGCACCTTCTGTCTCCCTGATCAGAACCGTCTGCAGAGTTGATCAAAGCCGCAACCGCTCTAGAAACGCAGTTAGTTCCTCAGGCAAAGCAGCTTCCAGTGCCAGCGTCTTTCCCGTCCGCGGCTGCTTGAACTCCACAGCCGTAGCGTGAAGGAAATTCCGTCCCAGTTGTATGACTGCCGACGAGCCTGGCGGCGCCTTCATGTTCCAGCGTTTCAGCTCTTTTGGCGCTCCATACAAACTGTCGCCCACCACCGGATGCCCGATCGACGCCATATGCACGCGTATTTGGTGTGTGCGCCCAGTCTCGATCCGCACATCCACCAGCGCAAACTTCCCGTAGATGGAAGTGATCCGCTCGCGC
>Ga0187884_10004121_pt1 | contig 10873 bp, 8 predicted proteins | sample June2016WEW_20_4_FD_132983 | JGI IMG/M metagenome (GOLD analysis project Ga0187884, IMG submission 132983) | Peatland microbial communities from SPRUCE experiment site at the Marcell Experimental Forest, Minnesota, USA - June2016WEW_20_40 | ecosystem: Environmental > Terrestrial > Soil >...
CCGAGTGTGGCGACGCGGTTGTAGCAGCGGCCGAGGCGTTGGCGGCCGCCGGGGCGAAGGTGGACCAGGTGAGGATCCCTGAGTTGTTGCTCGGACTGCCCGCCTACTACGTCATCGCGCCCGCCGAGGCGTCCTCGAACCTGTCGCGTTACGACGGCGTCCGCTACGGCCTTCGAGTCGACGGGCCGGATGCGGAGACGATGAACGCCCGGACCCGGGGCGAAGGCTTCGGCGCGGAGGTGAAACGGCGCATCATGATGGGCACCTACGCCTTGTCGGCCGGCTACTACGACGCCTACTACGGCCAGGCTCAAAAGGCGCGCACGTTGGTCATCCGCGCGTTCGAGGCCGCCTACAGGGACTTCGACGTGCTGTTGACGCCGACGACGCCGTCTGTGGCCTTCCCCTTCGGGTCCAAGGTCGACGACCCGATCGAGATGTACATGTGCGACCTGTGCAGCATTCCCTCCAGCCTCGCGGGCCATCCCGCCGCCAGCGTGCCCTTCGCCTTGAGCCCCGAAGGGCTGCCGATCGGCGTGCAGGTTCTCGCCCCGGCCCTCGGAGAGGCGGTCATGATGCGCGTCGCGGCGAGCTTGGAGGCGGCTGCGCCTCGCGAAGCCCGAGGACCGGTGACGCCGTGACCGGCTATGAGACGGTGGTGGGCCTCGAGGTCCACTGTGAGCTCGCCACGGCCACGAAGCTCTTTTGTGGGTGCCGCAACGCTTTCGGGGACGAGCCGAACACGAACGTCTGCCCGGTCTGCCTGGGCCTGCCAGGCTCGCTGCCTGTTGTCAACCGGCGAGCGGTCGAGCTCGCCCTGAGGATCGGCGCAGCGCTCAACTGCAAGGCGCAGCGCTCGATCTTTCACCGGAAGAACTACTTCTATCCCGACATGCCCAAGGACTACCAGATCAGCCAGTACGACGAGCCCATCAACGTCGACGGGTGGCTGGAGCTGCCTGACGGGTCGCGCGTAGGTGTCGAACGAGCGCACATGGAGGAGGACACCGGCAAGACGACCCACGTCGGCGGCGGGGGCCGCATCCACGAAGCCGGCTACTCGCTCGTGGACTACAACCGCGCCGGGGTGCCGCTCGTCGAGATCGTCTCCCGCCCGGACATCCGCTCCGCGGCCCAGGCGAGGGCCTATGTCGACGAGCTGCGCTCGATCCTCGTGGCCACAGGGGCGTCCGACGGCCGGATGGAAGAAGGCTCCTTGAGGGTTGACGCGAACGTCTCGGTGCGCCCGGCAGGCGCGACCGAGTACGGGACGCGTTGCGAGGTGAAGAACCTGAACTCGCTGCGATCGCTCGAGCGAGCCATCGACTACGAGGTCGCACGCCAGATCGAGCTGCTCGAAGCCGGCGAGCGAGTGTCGCAAGAGACCCGGCACTGGGACGAGGGGGACAGCAGTACCCACTCGATGCGCTCGAAGGAGGAGGCGAACGACTACCGTTACTTCCCCGAGCCCGACCTCACCCCGCTCGTGCCGGACGTGGCGCTGCTGACGGCGGCTGCCGAGGGCGTCGGCGCCATGCCGGCCGAGCGCCGCCACCGCCTTTCGAACCTCCTCGCCGCCGGCTCGGAGCTGGCCACGCGCAGGGACGGCTCGACCGACCAGGTCGTCACCGTCGTCGACCTCGGGCTCGACGAACTGGTTCACGGCGCCGTCGCGGCCGGGGCAGATCCGCGGCTAGCGCTCGCCCGTGCCGCGAACGAGGCGGCCGCGAACCCAGACGCGGCGAAGCTGCTCGACCCGATGGCGTTCGCCGCTCTGCTCAAGATGGAGTCGTCGGGGCAGCTCTCGGCGACACAGTCCAAAGAGGTGCTAGCCGAGCTCATGGGCAAGGGCGGGGACCCAGGCCAGATCGCCAGGCGGCTCGGATACGAGCAGATGGACACTGCGTCTCTCGGGTCGATGGTCGATGAGGTGATCGCCGCCAACCCACAGGAATGGCGGCGCTACCGCGAAGGTGATGACAAGGTGGCGCAATTCCTCCTCGGCCAGGTCATGAAATCCTCGAAGGGGAGAGCGAACGGAAAGCTGGTCGCGGAGGCCTTCGCCTTCCGGCGCGATGCCTGAGGTGGTGTCGCTTCGGCTGCACATCGGGCGCTCGTAGCGGCCGGCTCGGCCATTCGGCGGGGCGACAACTAGTTTAAGGCAATGACCGACAAGATCCGCTCGCTCAAGATCCACAGCCAAGACGTGACCGAGGGCTTCCGGCGCGCACCATCGAGGGCGATGCTCCGGGCGGTCGGGATGACCGATGATGATTTCGACAAGCCTCAGGTCGGTGTTGCCTCTACATGGAACGAGGTGACGCCGTGCAACCTGCCGCTCGCCCGGCTCGCTCAGCGGGCGAAGGACGGGGTGCGTGCAGCCGGCGGGTTCCCGTTCGAGTTCGTCTCGATCGCGGTCTCCGACGGCATCGCGATGGGCCACGAGGGGATGCATGCGTCCCTCGTGAGCCGGGAGATCATCGCGGACTCGGTCGAAGCCATGATGCACGCGGAGCGCTTTGATGCCTTCGTCGGCCTCGCAGGGTGCGACAAGTCGCTTCCCGGGATGCTCATGGCCGCCGGTCGGCTCGACCTCCCGATGGTCTTCGTCTACGGCGGCACGATCCTGCCGGGCCACCTCGGCGATCGCGCTCTGGACGTCGTTTCGGTGTTCGAGGCGGTCGGCGCATGCTCGGCGGGAACGATCGACCTAGCCGAGCTGGAGGCGATCGAACGCAACGCGTGCCCGACCGAAGGCTCCTGCGCAGGCATGTTCACTGCCAACACCATGGCATCGGTGGCCGAAGCGCTGGGCATGGCGCTGCCGGCCGGGGCTGCGGTGCCGGCCGTCGACCGCCGGCGAGACGATCTCGCCTACGCGAGTGGCCAGGCAGTGATGGGGCTGCTCGAAAAGGGCATCCGACCCCGCCAGGTCATGACCAAGGAGGCTTTCGAGAACGCGATCGCGACAGTGATGGCACTCGGCGGCTCGACCAACGCCGTGCTTCATCTGCTCGCGATCGCGCACGAGGCCCGCGTCGAGTTGCATCTCGACGACTTCTCCCGAATTGGCCGGAGAGTGCCGCACCTCGCGGACATGAAGCCGCACGGGCGGTACCACATGACCGATCTCGACCGGATCGGCGGCCTCCCGGTCGTGCTCCGAGAGCTGTTGGAACAAGGCTTGCTCCACGGCGAGTGCCTGACGGTCACCGGCAAGACGATGGCCGAGAACCTGGCCGCCCTCGACCCACCCGCTCCCGACGGGTCGGTCGTCCGCCGTTTTGGTGAACCGATCCACGCCGACGGGGGGATCGCCATCCTGCACGGGTCGCTCGCGCCCGAAGGCGCTGTCGTGAAGGTCGCAGGAATCGACGGCGACCTCGCCTTTGCAGGCCGGGCAAGGGTCTTCGACGGTGAAGGCGCCGCCATGGAGGCCATCCTCGCCGGGTCGGTCACGCCCGGGACAGTCGTGGTCATCCGTTACGAGGGGCCGAAGGGCGGCCCAGGGATGCGCGAGATGCTTGCCGTGACCGGGGCCATGACCGGCGTCGGGCGAGGCGGCGACTGTGCGCTTGTGACCGACGGGCGCTTCTCCGGCGGCACCCAGGGCTTCTGCGTCGGCCACGTGGCTCCCGAGGCGGCGGTCGGCGGCCCGATCGGGCTGGTCGAAGACGGCGACCAGATCGTTCTCGATGCGCATGAGGGCCGGCTGGACGTGGTCGTCGCGCCGGTCGAGCTCGAGCGTCGCCATGAGCAGTGGAAACCCCCCATCCCGCGTTATGCCACCGGGGTCCTGGCCAAGTACGCGCGACTCGTCGTGGGCGCCGAGCGAGGTGCCGTCACCGAGCCATAGCCGCCGCACGCAGCCCGTTCTGCCTACCACCTGCTCGGTCGCGCCTTGCCGACCCGTCCCGCTGCCCGATCCGCCGCGTCGGTCCGCCTCGCCGCCACCGCGAAAGGTTGCGCCCGCCCGGCCGCTCTGCAAGACTTGCACTTGATGTCCGCAAACGACTGCCTCGTACTTATTACTTAGAGCGCGGCACCCTTTGCGGTTCTGCGCCTGCGACCTCCCCGAAGGGGAGGTCGTTTCGTTTTCCGGCACCGGCGCACCGGAGCACCGACGAAGGTGAGCAGTCGCACACCACACAACCACCCACAGACGCGACGAACGAGAGCGAGAGGTAGCACCGATGGAGTTCACCGGAGCGCAAGCGCTTGTGAAAAGCCTCGAGATGCAAGAGGTCGAAGTCATCTTCGGCCTTCCCGGAGGTGCGATCCTGCCCGTATACGACCCGATCATCGACTCGCCGATCCGCCATATCCTGGTCCGCCACGAGCAGGGCGCCGGCCATATGGCCGAGGGGTACGCGCAGGCGACCGGCAGGCCGGGAGTGGCCATGGTGACGAGCGGCCCTGGCGCGACCAACATCGTGACCCCGCTCGCCGACGCCTATATGGACTCGATCCCGTTCGTCTGCATCACCGGCCAAGTCGCCACGACCGCGATCGGGACCGATGCCTTCCAGGAGTGCGACACGACCGGTATCACGCTCGGTGTCACGAAACACAACTGGCTCGTCACCGACGCCGCCGACATCCCCCAGGTCGTGCGCGAGGCATTCCACGTCGCCACGACGGGTCGTCCGGGACCGGTGCTCATCGACTTCCCGAAGGACGTTGCGAACGCCACCATGGAGTGGTACTGGCCCGACGGTGTCGACCTGCCCGGCTACCATCCGCCGTCGCACGCTGACCCAGCGGCGATCCGAGCCGCAGTCGAGCTCGTGCTCGCGGCCGAACGGCCGGTGATCTATGCCGGCGGCGGCGTCTTGAAGTCGAGGGCCTCAGAGGCGTTGCGCGAGCTGGTGGACCTGACGGGCATTCCTGTCGTGACCACCCTCATGGCCCGCGGCTCGTTTCCCGACAGTCACCCGCTGTGTCTCGGGATGCCCGGGATGCACGGCAACTACACCGCCGTCACAGCCATGCAAAAGGCGGATCTGCTGCTTGCCCTCGGCAGCCGTTTCGACGATCGCGTGACCGGCAAGGTCTCGGCTTTCGCGCCGGGGGCGAAGGTGGTGCACGTCGACATCGACAAGGCGGAGATCGGCAAGGTCCGGAGACCCGAAGTCGCGATCCTCGCCGACTGCCGTTTGGCGACCGAGGCTCTCATCGAAGTGATCAGGGCCGCCGGGCCGGTCGATCACAGCCGGCTCGCCCCTTGGATCGCGACGCTTCAGCGCTGGCAGGCGGAGTACCCCTGCAGCTACGACCGCTCCGAACACGGGAGCGCCGGGGCCGTCACCGGTGGCGCAGGCCGCCGTCCGACTCTCAAGCCCCAGTTCGTCATTGAGAGCTTGAGGGCCTCGACGCCTCCGGACACGATCCTCGTCTCGGGTGTCGGCCAGCATCAGATGTGGGCCTCCCAGTATTGGTCCTTCGAGTACCCGAACACCTGGATCAACTCGGGCGGCCTTGGGACCATGGGCTTTGCCGTGCCGGCGGCCATCGGCGCCAAGGTCGGGCGGCCCGACCGGATGGTGTGGGCGGTCGACGGCGACGGCTGCTTCCAGATGACGGCGCAGGAGCTCGCCACGGCGACCGCCGAGCGCATCCCGGTCAAGATCGCGATCTTGAACAACGCGTACCTCGGGATGGTGCGACAGTGGCAGCACATGTTCTACGAGGAGCGCTACTCCGAGGTCTACCTCTCGCCGGACCTGCCCGACTACGTCGGGTGGGCCGAGTCGATGGGCTGCATCGGTCTCCGCGTGGAGAGCCCGGAGGAGGTGACACCTGCGATCGAGAAGGCCAACGAGATCGACGACCGGCCGGTGGTGATCGATTTTCGGACCGACTCGATGGAACAGGTCTTCCCGATGGTGCCGGGCGGGGCATCCAACGACGACATCGTCGTGTACCAGTCCCAGTCGGCCTCGAACCCGGAGGCGCTGCAATGAGCCCGCATCAGAGTCAATACGGTCCCCGCCACCGCCTGCTCTCGGTACTCGTGGAGAACAAGGCCGGGGTGCTCGCGCGCGTCGCAGGACTGTTCTCGCGACGCGGGTACAACATCTACTCTCTCGCCGTGGCGCCGACCGACGACGAGCGCTTCTCGCGGATCTCGATCGTCGTGGACGTCGAGTCCTCGCCACTCGAGCAGGTCGTGGCACAGCTCGACAAGCTCATCAACGTCGTCGAGATCGGCGAGCTTCACCCCGACGAGGCACGCGAAGCCGAGCTGTTGCTCGTGAGCGTCTCGGCCGATGCCGGGCAACGTTCACAGGTCATCCAGCTCGTCGGCGTCTTTGCAGGCCGCATCGTCGACGTCGGCCACGACGCCATCACCGTCATGGTCGCGGGCACGCCCGAGGCTGTCGACGACTTCGAGAGCCTCATGAGGCCCTATGGGATCGCGGGGCTCCAACGGACCGGTCGGATCGCGCTTCCTAAGCTGGACGAGAGATCCTCGGTGTCGGGGACGGCTTCGCCGGTCGCCGAGATCGCCTGAAGGCTCCATTTGGGGCCGCTCCGTAACGGCCAGAAGAGCATCGTCAACACCCAAGGCAACATTCCCCACGACCTACGACTTACAAGGACAGGAGCGGCATGGCCAAGCTCTACTACGAGAAGGACGCGGACTCCTCCCTGGTCCGGACGCGCAAGGTGGCCATCATCGGCTACGGCTCGCAAGGCCATGCGCACGCGTTGAACCTCCACGATTCCGGTGTCGAGGTACGGGTCGGGCTCAGGTCCGGATCGTCCTCGCGCGCCAAGGCGGAGGCGGCCGGCCTCCGTGTCGTCACCGTGGCCGAGGCCGCGGCGGACGCGGACCTCATCATGATCCTGCTTCCCGACACAGAGCAGGCGGCCGTGTACGAGGCCGAGATCGCCCCGCACCTCGCCGACGGCGACGCAGTGTTCTTCGCGCACGGGTTCAACATCCGTTTCGGGCTGATCACCCCGCCGCCGGGCGTCGACGTCGCGATGGTCGCGCCGAAGGGCCCGGGCCACCTGGTGCGCCGCACCTACACCGAAGGCGGCGGCGTGCCGTCGCTCATCGCCGTGTCGGCCGACGCCTCGGGCAAGGCCATGGCACTGGCGCTCTCCTACGCGGATGCCCTCGGAGCGACCCGGGCCGGGGTGCTCGAGACGACCTTCGCGGAGGAGACCGAGACGGATCTTTTCGGCGAGCAAGTCGTGCTCTGCGGTGGTTTGACGGCCCTTGCCATGGCCGGCTTCGAGACGCTTGTCGAGGCCGGCTACCAGCCCGAATCGGCCTACTTCGAATGCATGCACGAGCTGAAGCTGATCGTCGACCTCATGTACGAGCAGGGCATCGCCGGCATGCGTTTCTCGGTCTCGGACACCGCGGAGTACGGGGACTTGACCCGCGGGCCGCGGATCATCGACGACAGGGTCCGCGCTGAGATGCGGCGGGTACTCGCCGAGATCAAGGACGGGAGCTTCGCCAGGGAATGGGTAGCAGAGGACCGCGCCGGCAGGCCGCGCTTCAACGAGCTGCGGGCCGCGGGGAGGAGCCACCAGATCGAGTCCGTCGGTGCCGAGCTGCGGGCGATGATGCCGTTCGTCACCGCCGGGCGCCAGCGCCTGGAAGACATCTCAGGGGGCTAGCCGTCTCCGGTCGCCGTTCGCCCGCCACGCCGGGATCCGGGCCCGGCGGTCTCGCGCGTGCCGCCTTCCCGATCCTCGAATTCGACCCGGAGCGCCAGGCGCTCATCGAACCATCAGTTCATCTGTGCGCACCGTCGCGTGACGAGGTCGATGTTCCCGCACGCGCGGTCATGTGCTTCTTCGGCGACGTCGTCAGTGCGATCGCGTCTGTGCGGGGAGCTCGCCAAGTAGCGAGCCTGCATTCCGAGCACGGCGTCCACCCGATCTTCGAGCTCGAGCATCGCGGCGAGCGGGTCGCCTTCTTCCAACCCGGCGTCGGCGCGCCGCTCGCGGCGGCGTTCCTCGAGGAGGCGATCGACTACGGCTGCCGGACGTTGGTCGCCTGCGGAGGCGCCGGGGCGCTCGACGCCGACCTCACCCTGGGCCGTCCGGTCGTCGTGTCGGCCGCGGTCCGCGACGAGGGCACGTCGTACCACTATCTGGCCCCGTCCCGGCTCATCGAGGCCGCTCCGGCGGTCGTGTCGGTGATGGAGGCGGTTCTCGGACGCTCGGACGTGCCGTTCGCGACGGGCACCACATGGTCGACAGATGCCGTGTATCGCGAGACCAGGGAGAAGGTTCTGCTCCGGCGAGCCGAGGGGTGCATCACCGTCGAGATGGAGGCGGCCGCGCTGTTGGCAGTGGCCCGGTTCAGGGGCGTTGTTCTCGGCCAGCTCCTCTACGCGGGCGACAGCCTCGCCGGCGACTCCTGGGACCACCGGGACTGGGTGCATGCCCATGATGTGCGCGAAGCGCTCTTCTGGCTGGCCATGGACACAGCCGTGGAGTTGCCGCTCGCGCTTTGAAGGTCAAGTACCCAGGCCGCATTGCCGATGTAACTGTCATAGGCCCTTATCATCGGAGCATACGGCCTGACGTCGTGGGAGGACACGGACGTCATTCACGGTCTCGACCGGCCTTCGAGGACACCCCAGGCAACCTCAACCAAGGAGCAGAGCTGATGAGCACCTCATGCGCCGGCGCGCCGCGCGGCGCCACAACCACCTCGATCCGACACAGGGCCCGGGCCCTGTGGCTTGCCGGCGCAATGCTCGCGGCGAGCAGCTGCGTGGCGTCTCTTGCCGTGCTCCCGGCTGCGGCCCAGGCACGACACGAAACAGGATCGCAGCGCGCTGCATCCGTGCTGACCGGACTGAGCTCCACGCCGCACACGGCCATCTCGGCTTTCTGCGCCCACTTCCCGGTCTCGACTGTCTCCTCGATCGTCGGGGCAAAGGAACGCACTTTTGAGGCTGTCATCGAGAACTCCACGTACGAGTGCATCTTCCTCGGCACCACCGCTGCAGGGTGGGAGGTCATCATCTCGCGGAGGGCCGGCATCCCGGCTTCCGAGCTCGCCACGCTGGCCGCGGCCGAGGCGAGAGTCACCGCTGAGTCGGGCAAGGGCGCGAAGCTCATCTTCACGGCGCTGCCCTCCATCGGCAAGACGGCGTTCAGCTGGACTTACGCGCACTCGCTGAACGGGGGCCAGCTCGTCGGCGTCGCTGACAACATCAAGACGACCGGGTACGGCGCCGCCATGGGCCGTGGGGCGAAGACCTTTGGTACCGCGGCATCGCACGTGCCCGTCCTCGAGCGCCTGCTGACGCTGGACATGGCTGCTTGAACAGCGGCCTTGGGCATTAGCCTTGCCGTCTCGCCAAGAAGCGCCCGGCGCGGTACCAGGGGGGCTACCCCGAACCGGCCCCGGCGGCCGGTACCCTTCCGCGACGATGGGAGCACGCGAGGCGATGCAACCAGGAGGCCAGCTCGATCTGACGGTGGTGGTTCCGTACTACAACCCGGGCCCGAACCTGGCCGGTCACGTCGCGCAGGTTATCGAGCTGCTGCGCGACCGCGGGGTCAGCTTCGAGGTCATCGCAGTCTCTGACGGCTCGACCGACGGCAGCGATGTCGGCCTCGCAGATCTCGGCACGGAAGTTCAGGTCGTCTACCTGCCGGTCAACCAGGGCAAGGGCCGTGCGCTGCGTGTGGGCCTCGGGCTTGGCCGGGGCAGCTACCTCGGCTTCATCGACGGCGACGGGGACATCCCGGCCCCGGTGCTGGGTGAGTTCGTCAGCTGCATCCAGAACGAGCGTCCGGACTTCGCGATCGGGAGCAAGCGCCATCCCGAGTCGGTGGTCGTCTACCCACGACTCCGGCGCTTGTACTCCTGGGGATACCAGGTCCTCACTCGGATGTTGTTCGGCCTGAACGTCACCGACACCCAGAGCGGGATCAAGCTGGCCCGGCGGGAGATCGTCACCGAGCTGCTCCCGATCCTCGAGGAGGACGGCTTCACCTTCGACCTCGAGCTCCTAGCCGTCGCCCGGCGCCGCGGCTACACACGCGTCGTCGAGCTGCCGGTCGAGATCCGGAAGCGTTTCTCGTCCACGGTCTCTCCGATGGCGGCTTGGGACATGCTCGTCGACACCGTGCGGCTGACATGGCGGCTCCGGATCGCGCACCGTTACGACCGGGCTCTCGCCGCCCGACGACTTGCCGGGCAGCCACCTCGACCTCCCGAAGCGTCCCGTGCCGTCGTGCCTCCGCATACCACGCCTTAGGCCACAGGCCCGAGCCTTTCCACGACCCAGTCGACGCAAGCCGTCAGGGCCTCGACGTCTGCGGGCTCGATCGCAGGAAACAATGCCACGCGCAGCTGGTTCCTCCCCAACTTGCGGTAGGGCTCGGTGTCTACGATGCCGTTGGAACGCAGGATCGAGGCCACCTCGAGCGCGTCGACGGGCTCGTCGAAGTCGATGGTCGCTGTGACATGGCTCCGCTCGGCCCGATCGGTCACGAAGGGCTGCGCGAAGCTCGACCGCTCGGCCCAGCCGTAGATGATCTCGGCGGAGCGATCTGCACGTGACGCGGCCCACTCGAGGCCACCGTTGCCGAGGAACCATTCCACCTGCTCGGCGAGAAGGAGCAACGTGGCGAGAGCCGGTGTGTTGTAGGTCTGTTGAAGGCGCGAGTTCCCGATCGCGATCTTCAAGTCCAAGAATGCGGGCACGAACCGCCCCGTCGTGGAGAGACGCTCTACACGCTCGATCGCCGCCGGGGACAAGAGCGCGAGCCAGAGCCCGCCCTCGGACCCGAAGCACTTCTGCGGAGCGAAGTAGTACGCGTCGAATTCGCCGGCCTCGACCCGGAGCCCGCCCGCAGCCGAGGTCGCGTCGACGAGGACGAGGCC
>Ga0187884_10004129_pt1 | contig 10866 bp, 6 predicted proteins | sample June2016WEW_20_4_FD_132983 | JGI IMG/M metagenome (GOLD analysis project Ga0187884, IMG submission 132983) | Peatland microbial communities from SPRUCE experiment site at the Marcell Experimental Forest, Minnesota, USA - June2016WEW_20_40 | ecosystem: Environmental > Terrestrial > Soil >...
TCACCGTGCTGCCGCCCTGCGTCGAACCGAAGTTGGTGCCCGTGATCGTCACCGCCGTGCCCACCGGTCCCGAAGTCGGCGACAGGCTGGTAATACCCGGCGTTACCGTGAAGTTCGACCCGGTGCTGGCCTGGCCGCCTACCGTTACCACCACCGATACGCTGCCCAAGCTCAAACCGCTGGGCACGGTCACGGCGATGCTGGTCGCGCTCCAGTTTGTCACGCTTGCGCCGGTGCTGCCGAAATTCACCGTGCTGGTGCCCTGCGTCGAACCGAAGTTGGTGCCCGTGATGGTCACCGCCGTACCCACCGGTCCCGAAGCTGGCGACAAGCTGGCGATGCCCGGCGTTACCGTGAAGTTCGAGCCGTTGCTGGCCGCGGTGCCTACCGTTACCACCACGTTGCCCGTGGTCGCGCCGCTGGGCACGTTCACTACGATGCTGGTGGCACTCCAGCTTGTCGCGGTTCCCGCACTCGTGTTATTGAAGGTCACCGTACTGGTGCTCTGCGACGCCCCGAAATTAGTACCCGTGATCGTCACCGCCGTGCCCACCGGTCCCGAAGTCGGGGACAGGCTGGCGATACCCGGCGTTACCGCGAAGTTGGAGCCGGTGCTGGCCACGCTGGCTACCGTTACTACCACCGATGCGTTACCCAAACTCAAACCGCTGGGCACGGTCACCACGATGGTGGTCGCGTTCCAGCTTGTCACGCTTGCGGGCGTGCTGCCGAAATTCACCGTGCTGGTGCCCTGCGTCGATCCGAAATTGCTGCCCGAGATTGTGACCGCCGTACCCACCGGTCCCGAAGTCGGCGACAGGCTGCCGATTGTGGGCAAGGTTGTCACCGTAAACTGAGAGCCGTTGCTGGCCAGGGTCCCTACCGTTACGACGAGGTTGCCGGTGGTCGCGCCGGTCGGCACGGTCACCGCGATGCTGGTTGCGCTCCAGCTTGTCACGCTTGCGCTGCTGCTGGCGCCGCTGAACATCACCGTGCTGGTGCCCTGCGTCGCCCCGAAATTGGTGCCCGCGATCGTTACCGCCGTGCCTACCGGTCCCGAACTCGGCGACAGGCTGGTAATACCCGGCGTTACCGCGAAGTTGGAGCCGGTGCTGGACACGTTGGCTACCGTTACTACCACCGATACGTTACCCAAACTCAAACCGCTGGGCACGGTCACCACGATGGTGGTCGAGTTCCAACTTGTCACGCTTGCGCCGGTGCTGCCGAAATTCACCGTGCTGGTGCCCTGCGCCGATCCGAAATTGCTGCCCGAGATTGTGACCGGCGTGCCCACCGGTCCCGAAGTCGGCGACAGGTTGGTGATACTCGGCGTTGGCAGTACCGTGAAGCTCGAGCCGTTACTGGCCACGCCGCCTACCGTCACCACCACGTTGCCCGTGGTCGCCCCGGTCGGCACCGTCACTACGATGCCGGTTGCGCTCCAACCGGTCACGCTTGCGCTGCTGCTGGCGCCGCTGAACATCACCGTGCTGCTGCCCTGGGCCGCCCCGAAATTGGTGCCCGTGATCGTCACCGGCGCGCCCACCGCGCCCGAAGTCGGCGAAAGGCTGGTGATACCCGGCGTTACCGCGAAGTTGGAGCCGGTGCTGGCCACGCTGGCTACCGTTACTACCACCGATGCGTTACCCAAACTCAAACCGCTGGGCACGGTCACCGCGATGCTGGTCGCGCTCCAGCTTGTCACGGTTGCGCCGGTGCTGCCGAAGGTCACCGTGCTGGTGCCCTGCGCCGAACCGAAACCGGTTCCCGCGATCGTGATCGGTGTACCCACCGGTCCCGAAGCGGGCGAAAGGCTGGAGATGGTCGGCGTTACCGTAAAGCTCGACCCGTTGCTGGCCACACCGCCTACCGTTACCACCACATTGCCCGTGGTGGCCCCGCTGGGCACGGTTACCGCGATGCTGGTCGCGCCCCAGCTTGTCACCGTTGCGGTGGCGCCGGCGAAGGTCACCGTGCTGCCGCCCTGCGTCGCCCCGAAATTGGTGCCCGTGATCGTGACCGGCGTACCTACCGTTCCCGAAGTCGGCGACAGGCTGGTGATGCCCGGCGTTACCGCGAAGTTGGAGCCGGTGCTGGCCTGGCCGCCTACCGTTACCACCACCGATGCGTTGCCCAAACTCAAACCGCTGGGCACGGTCACCACGATGCTGGTCGCGCTCCAAGTGCTTACGGCTGCGCTGGTGCTGCCGAACTTCACCGTGCTGCTGCCCTGCGTCGCCCCGAAATTACTGCCCGTAATCGTCACCGCCGTGCCCACCGGGCCGGAGGTTGGCGACAGGTTGCCGATGCTCGGCCCAACGGTCACGGTAACCGCTACGCTTTGGCCGGCCGCGGAGAAGTTTGCATTGGTGGTGCTCGCGGTGATGTTTGCCGAACCGGCGTTGTTCCCGGCGGTGATATTGAAACCACCGGGTACGTTGCTTTGATTCTGAGGAACCGTCACGCTTTGCGGCACGGTTGCGGCAGCCGTATTACTCGATTGCAGACTCACAGACAGGCCGCCGGCGGGTGCGGGTGCTGAAAGGAGTAGGTTTATGGATTGTACCCCGCCCGCACCCACCGAAACGACCTGAGTCGAGAAACTGATGGTGGCGGGGACGACTTGGAGAATCGCCGTGCCACTGTTGTAGCCAGATCCACTGGCGGTAATGGTAGCCGCCCCTGCCGTTGCGCCGGTAACGTTAAACGTTCCGGTCGTTGTCCCTGGCGAAATCGAAACGTTGCTGCTGGGGCTGAAGGTGACCTGTCCCGCCCCGCTCGATGCAAGAGCAATCGTGGTTCCGCCGGGAGGGGCAGGCGCATCGAGCGTGATCGTTCCGCTAATGCTCTGACCGTACCCTACCGTCGCCAAACCATTGAACCCAACCTGTATGGAGGGTGTCGTTACTGTTACCCAAGCCGTTGTCGTCTGATATCCAATGGCATACGCGTTGACATCGCTAAGGCCTGCCCCTAATGGAGTAACGGTGAAATTGGCGCCGCTGGAGTTCGCCGGAACGGTAACCGTCGATGGACCACTGATGGTGTCGGTGCCGTAATATTTCAAGAAAACTGTGATTGGAGTAGGACCAGCCGCTGGACTTAGCGTCACCGTCATGGTAGCCGGAGAGTTGTAGAGCGTCAGCGGCGAAGGCGTGAGGGTGATCGTCAACTGGCCTGCTGTAATGGTGACTGTCGAGGGCGCGCTGCTGGTGAATTGATCGGAGACAATCAATTGCGCTACATATGTTCCAGCCAAATCGGCCACAAAAGTGGGATTTGGCGTGGCCGCTCCGGAGAGCGTTGCCGCGCTTCCGGCGGGAACCGTGTTCAGCGACCAGCTATAGCTTAAGCGATAACCGTTGGGATCGTAGCCGCTGCCTGCCAGGTTTACCGTGCTGTCCAGATACACGGTCTGATTCGGCCCGGCGTTGGCGCTCGGCGGCGTAGTCGTCGTTGCGACGTTCACAGTAGCGGGTGCGCTAGATAGATACCCGTTATTCACAATGAGCTGGGCAACGAAATTTCCGGTCACGTCGGCTACAAAGGTTGGGTTGGCGGTGTTAGCGCCCGACAACGTCGCATGGCTTCCCGACGGCAAAGCGATCAACGACCACGAGTAAGTTAATGGCAAACCTTGAGGATCCGTCCCGGAACCGCTCAGCGTAACCGTGCTACCTACCGCTACCGTCTGGTTCTGCCCCGCATTCGCCGTCGGCGCCTGAGCAGTCGTCGTGGTTATTGTCACTGTTGAAGGGTTACTGACCAACTGAGTAGTGGTATCGGTTACGATTAACTGAACCACGTATATGCCGGCCTTATCGGCGGTGAATGTGGGGTTTACTAGCGTGGAGCTACTGAGAGTCGCGGAGCTGCCGCCCGCACGCGAATTGAAGCTCCACGAATAAGTCAACGGGTTGCCATTCACATCGGTCGATCCGGAACCGTTCAGTTGCACGAGCGAGCCGACAGTAATATTGCTCTGATTCGGACCGGCATTGGCTACCGGGGGAGTACTGCCGCTGGTTACGGTGACGGTTGACGGTAGACTGCTGTTATGACCATCGCTGACAACAAGCTGAATAATATAAGTCCCGGGGACGTCGGCGACAAAATAGGAATACACGGACCGGGCGTCCATCAAACCGGCAGAACTTCCATTGGGAATACTTACGACACTCCACTGGTAGCTAAGTGGATAACCGTCTATGTCGGTGGATCCGCTGCCATTTAAAGTAATCTGCGACCCCACCGCAACGGTTTGATTGGCGCCCGCATTAGCAACCGGAGGTGTGTTGACGGTGCTGACGGTAACAGTCTGGGTGTCGCTCAGGCCGTTGGTGTTGTTGCTAACGGTAAGCTGAATGACATACGCCCCCACCCTATCGACTACGAATGTTGCCACCGCCGTGTTGGCATTCGACAGTACTGCGTTCGACCCTGCCGGAACCGATTGAAACGACCAGCTATACGTCAGCGAGCCGACGCCGCTGGGATTCGTCGATGCGGTCCCGTTCAGCGTAACCGTGGCGCCAACCGGCGCTGTCTGATTCTGGCCGGGGTCGGCAAACGGGTTTTGAAACGACCATTGGAGGGAACTATATGAGAAAAGGGAGCCACGCTGGATCTCAACGGTGAAGGTGTCGTTGCTGGTCACCGTGCTGTTCGCCGGCACGGGCGAGAAGTGCACCGTGCTCTGGCCAGCTACCGTCTGCACGTTGGTGGTGCCGGCAGTAACGCTTACGGTGGCCGTAACGCCAGGGAGAGCGGACCCGCTGTTGTTGAGGACCGCCTGGTACGTGGCGTATACCCCTGTTGTAGTGGCGACTTGGCTACCCACCAGCACGTAGTTCACAACGGACAGGCTGGAACTCTGTCCAAGCGCCACGGATGGAGCTAACGAGGAAATAGCAATGGCAATTGCGGCAGCAGAATACACGTATCGCATAGCGACCTCACTGGAGATCCAAATAGACGTATTTTTTTCTAAAACCTACTTGGGCCGTTTAAACCGGATGGCGACGTACGGCCCGCCAAACACCACCCGCCGCCACCAGCAAGCCAGCCAGGGAAAGCGTCCCGGGCTCCGGCGCCATGTTGACGGTGGTCCCCGAGTCGACCAGCGCGGGAGAGCCTCCCGAGGGGCTGAACTGGTAGAGGTAAAATTGTTGCGGTCCCGGCGTTCCGGTACCGATATAGGTGAAATCCACCGTGAACGGCCCTGTCAGCGCCGGATTGTTTACCAGTGCCAAGGCGTTATAGTCTCCGTCGAAACCAGGCGGATTGTTCGGTTGGTACAGCGTGATAGTGAAATTTGTAACGGACGAAGCGTTGGAAAGAGCTCCGTACAACGCTACCGGAAACACAATTTGCAGTTGCTCATTCGCTTGCAGCGTAAAACCACTAATCACATACGCGTACTGTTCCACTCCCAGCGTAGAGGTGTTACTGATCTCATACTGAATGCTTCCGGCGGCGGACGTAGCTACAAACAAGAGCGCGCAGACGGGCGCCGAGATCCAGAATCGATTGATGCTCATAGGTTTCTAATGCTCATCCTGTTTTCTCTCGCTCTTGTTAGTGGCTGCGCGACTCGTCCTGCTGGCGATTCTCTGTCGCCGGGTTCGCGGACGCCGCCGCGGTTCGAATGCTCGTCGCTTGGAGCTCTTCGTCGATTACAGCACGAATTTTTTCGTAATTAGTGCCGCTCACAGCGCGGCCATTGACGAAGAAGGTGGGCGTCCCCGAAATGCCGAGCGACTGAGCTTCCGAGGATTCGGCCTTCACCTCGCCGGTCATCTTGCCGCTGTCCAGGCAGGAATTGAATGCCGCCGTGTCCAACTTCAGGTCGCTGGCATCCTTCTTCAGTGAATCGACATCGAGCTTCTTGCTGGCAAACAGCAGGTCATGATAATCCCAATACTTGCCTTGCGCGGCGGCGCAGCGGCTGGCTTCCGCGGCCTTTTCGGCATGCGGATGCATGGGAAGCGGAAAATCCTTGAAGGCGAATGCGACTTTCCCTTTGAATTCCGCTTCGATTTTCTCCAGGACAGGTTCGGCTTGCTGGCAATAAGGACACTCGTAGTCCGCGTACTCTAAAAGCGTGACCTGAGGCGCGCCCTCTTGGCGCAAGGCCACGTCCTTCATGGAAATCGGAGCCCGCGGCGGCGCCAAAAGAATAAGGATGGAAGCATGGCTGCGAAGGGACTCCAAGTAAGCTGTCTGGGCCTTGGACACGCGCCGCGCCCGAATCGAATCGAGGATCTTGCCATGCATTGCTTCATAGGGCTGCGTCGTGTCCACGCCTTCGTAATACACGTGCAAGGTTTCTTCAGAAGGATCCGGCGGAAGCGTGGAATTTACATGCCTCTCCAGCAACTGCTCGACGGGGATCCCCTCTTTGGCCGCTTGTTGATCCAGCAGCGTCTGATCCGCGAGGTCCTGCAAGACCTTGCGTTCCGCCTCATAATAATTGTTCCGGCTCTGGAAGAGGGCTCCGGCACGCTTGTGCTCGATATCCCCGGCCGTTATCTTTGCTCCGTTAACTTCCATCAGAACGGTGTCGCTGCTAATGACAGCGCTGGGTCCACCATTCTGAGCGGCGGCGGATAAACAAAAACCCGCCGACACTACACCCACTACCCTAAAAATCTTATATCGTGCCACGAACTCTCCTTTCAGCATTTGGGATTGTTTGGCTTACTGCCTTGGTTGTTGCGAAAACCCCGGGTAACCGGGGCAAAAACCGGTTACCCGGAAAAAGTTAAGCTGGAACCCTGAAAACTACATCTTCTCGGCGCCCAGCGCACCGGCAGTGCACGGCCCGCAAAGACCCGCGTTGCTGCCATTGTTGATGAGGAAAGCGCACCGGGTGGAAATGCTGTTCAGGTCGGTGTTAGCAGTGGTAAGGGAAGTACCGCCTGGAGTGACCGGGATGAACGGTGTCTCTACAGTTGCGTATGCACCCGAGGTGTTCGTCAGTGCGAGAGTGGTACCCCAGGCCACCATACCGGTGGCAAGGGTAGCGGTGCCCACAGTCAGCGCACTACCGGAGCAACTCGTGCCCGTGAAGCCCGCCGTAGGTTCCGTGGCAACGAGCTTAACGGTCTCGCCCTTGGCCGGCGTTACGCCGGTCGCGGTGTTCTTCAAGATTCCGTTGATGTCGAGAGCCACAGATCCGTTCGGCGTGATCAGGCAGGAGCAGCAAGCGATTTCCTGCTCGTCATTGGCGTCGAACGCGAAGACATTTACGCAGATGTTGCCTGCAGCTCCCGCGGCGGGACCCTGCAGTTCATCGCCGTTATAGCCGTCGTTCATGACGTTGATGTAACCGTCACCGTACGACTGAGGCGCGAAGTAATGGACCTGGACAGGAGCGTCCAGGCTCGCGATTGATTGAGCAAAGGAGGCCATCGCAAGAACGATAGCCACCAAGATTACGTTTCGCAGGTACATATGGGTTAATCCCCCTTTGCGAACAGTACCACTGGCGAATCCGAATTGGCAATAGATCTTTTTTCGATATGGTAATAGTCAAAAGGCGTAATCCAACGGGCACGTGATAGGGTATTCGGCCTATTGCGGCCGAAAAATCCTCGTACTGGCCATGCATACATTGCCCAGCCGGTCGATGCCCGCGCAGCGTAACGTACGATTACATGCTGCCTGCGGGATGCAAGGAACCGGCCCCCGCGCAGCCAGAAACAGGTGAACCGGAACTCCGGTTCGGAGAGTAACTGTCATTTTTTCATCAAGTTGAATGAAGCGTTCCGCTGCCAGAGACGAGCTTCCCTTTGGGAAACCTCCGCCAGCCGGACCCTCGGCCAGCTTCCCGGACTTAGGGCTTTCGGGATGCCAATCATCACGCCAAGGCCTCCCGATGTCAACAGAGGAAGAGTACTAATTAGCTAGGCAGTGTCCTGGTACCTATGGCTAGTACTTGAGATAGAACCCACTGTACCGCTTCGGGTGCTCCATGGCGATCCAGCCGGCGAGCAGGCGAGATTCATGCCGCATAAACCCAGCGAGAGACAGAAGCGCAGGCTGAAGGCGCCCCGCGCCGGGGCCGAAATTACGGCCGCGACCCAACCATGAGGCCGGTGATTCCCGGCAACCGCACGTGGCCGTGCTTAACGGCCAGGGCTCCGAACTTACCCGACCGCCGCACTACAATCGCGACCGCTCGATCCACGTAGATGGGCGTCCACTGCTCCCGCGGGAAACGGCCCGCACCGGAGAGCGGGCCGCTTCGATGCAGCGACAACACGGCCCAGTCGACACCGGCCACCAATCGATCCCAGTCCGGCTGGGATTGATAGGCTTGGTGTATGTTCGCAAAGAACTTGGGCGGATAGGCCTGAAACCGGCCGTCCTGAAAAATGTGCACATCGGGGTACAGATTCCAGGCGAGATAACCGCCCAGATTGTTGCTGTTAAACACAGGGCCTGTCAGGGCGGCCGAGCGGATGAAGGCGTTCGCGCCGGGCGAAAGGAGGTCACGCGGCTCTAGGTAATTCGATCCGATCCCAAGCTGTTGGAAGCGTCTTGCGAATGGCACCGGCGACAGCAGCATGCCAATTAACAACATTGCCGGTACGAGGATTGGTCCCTTGGCGATTCTGGCACGGGTATCGGCCAGGCGCGCAGCTACGATCGGAGCGGACACGCAAAAGAAAAGGCTGGTGAAGCGGACGTGCCGCAGCGCGAGGAAACCAAACGATCCGAATACCAACATCTCCCACAGCGTGACTTTCCGCCATCTCAACAGGAGTAAGGCCGCTCCACACACGAGATACGCGAAAAAGGGAGCATAGACGGGCAAGTAGGCCGGGCGGAATTCCGCGATCTGCACCACCTCCGACGCGTTCGCGTTCTCCCATAGATACCGGAACAGGCCCGTTCCGTACGGATTGGCCATATTCGCCACTGTACCTGCTGCGGCGATCGTCAGAGCGATCCAGGCCCGATGCCTGGAAAGGACTTCCGGATGAAGAAACTCGCCGGCGGCGAAGATTCCGATGTAGGCTGCGCCGAAGAGAGACTCTGCATGCGTGTTACTCCACAGCGCGATTAATGGGATCGCCCACAACAGCGGGGTCGCGGTCCGCGAGGCTCTAGCGCGTTCTACCAACAGAGTGCACGCCGCCATCATCATCAAAGAAACCAGGTGGGGCCGGGGTACCGCTCGCGGCTCGATCAGGAATAGGCCGAGCGCCTCAATGGCCAGCACTAACGGTACCGTTGCTCGATGCCTGCAAGCGAAGTAGACCAGAGCCAGCGTGAGCGCAATAACCAACGCCTGCCCTACCTGGATGCCGGCCGCACCCGCCATTTTCCAAACGCCGTAGGCACCCAGCTCAAATAGCCAAGACGTAAATGGTTGTGGATAATTCGGGTATGTACCGCTGAAAAGATTGGTCGTTACTAACCGTCCGGCCGCAATCTCGCGCCCCTGCGCCAGGTGCCACCAGAAGTCAGCTTCATAAATCCAATGGAAGCTCAGCAGTGCACCGCCAGCTAGCGCGAGGGCGATCGGAGTAATTCGGCCAACCAGCCTAGACCGCGGCGTTGCGCGGGCGGCTTTCTCGACTGGAGCGGGCCATGGGTTCGATGGCTGCTTCTCGGAGTTCTTCGCTAGTTGCCCTTTCGATTTAGTCCGTGACATTGTTGAGCCTCGCTGGAAAGACTGCGTTGCGAACCCGGCTTGTGCGGCTTTCCCGGCGCTCGCGGTTCGGAGAAATGACGCTGCCGCCCGAGAGTATGCCCACGTAGAACTCAGCGCCCGGCGCTGGATTTACGCGCGAGTACAGGATGCGCACCTCGACTCCGGGCTCCCGCCTTAATATCAACGGTGTGGCCACGAGAGCAATTACGAAGCCTGCGGCCATCGCCCACAACAGCGAGTTGGGCCGAAATGCAGCCTGCCACGGAACTCCGGTCCTCTCCTGAAGCGCCATCCGCGCGCCGCCTGGATCGCAAATTCGCTTACACGGGGCTTTCCGCAAATAGTGGTCCACCTCGGTCGGCAGACGCGCCGGAGTTTTCGCTTCGTGTCCGAAACCAGCGGGCAGCTCTGGATCGAACGCAAGGACAGCAGCCAACGGCTCGATTGCAACCTCGCGATCCAGTTTTGTATTTCCCCCGGGGTACACTCCACCAACGCGCCTGGCGCCCATGGACACAAAGATCTCATATTGGCCCGAACGAGTTTCGGTGAAGAGGGGCATCGTGTGTTGAACGATTCATTCTAACCGTACTCAGTGCGGATAGGTGCCCTCCATCGCCCCCCGATAACTCAAACCTCGAAACTCCCCATCGCCTGCCGCAGACTCGCAATCGGGTCGCGCCCAGGGGACGGCAAGAAGGCAAGTATTCGCGAGCCAGGTGACCGGTGAATCCCGGATCCGCGATCTGACGAGAGAAGATCTTGGCGTGCACTGGGAGCGCTACGTCCAACTCACCCAAATCGAGGCCGCGTTCAAAACCATGAAGATCGAACTGGGGTGCGCCCGATCTACGAGCGGCTCGGCCATGAGGAGTGCTCTCAGCTCCGCTTAGCGGACTGTCGTTACGGCCGGGACCCAACCATCAGCCCGGTGATTCCCGGCAACCGCAGGTGGCGGATTTCGTGGAAGCCTGCCTCAACCAGCCATTCGGTATACTCCGGCTCGCTGTAACTCGAGCCCTCGCGCGTGCCCACCAGCATATTGAGGGCGAACATCGCGGCGAAGCGGGGAGCGGTCTTGTCGGCCTCCAGGATGAAGTCCTGAATGACGACGCGGCCGCCGGGCGCGAGCGCTTCGTGGGAACGCCGCAACAGATCGAGATTCTCCGCGGGGCTGAGCATGTGGCAGATGGCGGAGA
>Ga0187884_10004134_pt1 | contig 10860 bp, 8 predicted proteins | sample June2016WEW_20_4_FD_132983 | JGI IMG/M metagenome (GOLD analysis project Ga0187884, IMG submission 132983) | Peatland microbial communities from SPRUCE experiment site at the Marcell Experimental Forest, Minnesota, USA - June2016WEW_20_40 | ecosystem: Environmental > Terrestrial > Soil >...
CAGGGGCAGACTCCGCAGATGCGCGGCGTGATGCGCGGCATATCCTCCACGGGCCGGCCGATGCAGAAGCGTTCGAAGCCGCGCAACTCGATCACGTTCACGCGCGCGGTATCCACGTTGCCGCCATCGTCGAGCTGGATGGTCACCTTGGCGTGACCCTCAACGCGCGTGACGGGCTGAATCACAAGTGTTTTTGCCATAGCTCACCTCCGGGGCGCGGGTCGTAGGCGGCCGGCGCCAGCAAAGCGGTTGAAAGTTGCGGAGCGATCGGGGATCTGCTTGGGGTCGAGGCCGATACTGGACAGCGCTCCCATCATGTCCACCATCGGGTTGGCCGTATCGGAGAGGGGGCCGAAGCAACCCTCGCAAGGCATGTAGGCGCGGATGCAGCGCGGCGTGCCGGCGCTGCCCCCGCAACCTGAGCGGGTGCCCGGTCCGTGGCAGAGGATGCCCTGCTCCATTAAGCAGCGCATCTCCGTCAGGGGCCGGCTGGGCGTGAACTCCGCCGCCTCCAGGCGGCGCTTCAGCGTGCTCGTCGCCTTCTTTTCCCGGATCGTCGGGCACTCGTCGCAGACGCTCTTGGAAGGAAGCGGGAAGGGCTTGCCCTCCAGCAGCGCCGTGAGCGCTCCCGCGACCATCTCCGGGGTGCTGGGACAGCCCGGAAGCTTCATGTCCACGGGAACAACTTCGCTGACCGCGTACACCCGGTCGGTGAGGGGGGGAATTTCCTGATTCGGGATACCGTCCGTGTCGGTGCTCTTGCTGCCCCGGTAAACTTTCTCGAGCAGTTCCTGGGTGGTATAAAGGTTGGCCAGCGCGGGGACGCCGCCGGTGCAGGCGCAGGAGCCGAGCGCGATCAGGATTTTGCACTTCTTGCGCATCTCGTGAGCGAGCTTGCGGTGCTCCTCGCTGCGGATGCCGCCGGCGATGAGGCCTACTTCCGCCTCCGGGATTTCCATCTCGGTTTTTTCACCTGTTTGACCGAAGAGCTTATGGTCCATGAGAACAGGCATATGCATAATGTTGACTTTTGCCAGGATATCCAGGAGAGGTTCGCCGATGTCGAGGATCGTGACTTCGCAGCCCCCGCATATGGCGAACCATTCCTCGTTCAGTCGTACCGCCATGTTTCACCTCCTTGAGAATATTCGGTAGTCGGTCAGTTTCAATTTCCGGAAGTTGCTTTCGCATGGCTTCCGGTAAGTTTGTTGCAAAATCTTTGAACTGCGTTTCTTTCATCTGCTTCATTGGCTTTCAGGTAATCGTAGCCGGGAAAGCAATTCAGCAGCCACGTGCCTTCTAGGAGCAAGTCGCGGATGATCTCGTATTCTTCTTTGGGAGGGTCCGTGCTCGCTCTGTATTTCACAATGACAGGATAATTCTTTGTATCATTCAGATATTTGACAGCCTCGCCGACACGAAAATCTGTACAAGCTTTGAAGTTTGCGAGACGGTAATCGTCCATCCTTCCTGATAACCGCTGCGTTTGGCCGACGTAGAAGGGATTCTCCATACCGTCAGCAACCCAGAAGAATAGATATATGAACCCGTTAGCCGGTCCAGGTAGCGAACCCTTCGCTGGCGGAAAATCTACGGTGCTGAACTTTTCGAAATTCATCGTCCTCATCCGAAGCCGCGTTAGCGGCGACATCCTGTGGCCCACGGCGCCAGCCGTGGGATTACGCAGCTCAGAGCGGGGAGTGAGTCCCGATCTGATCGGGACGACATCAGAAATCCGCCCGGTCCGCCGTGATGATGTCGCCCCTGCCGGGGCTCAAGAAATCACTCCTTCTCCCGATTTTCCCACGGCTGGCGCCGTGGGCTAAATGATGACGCCCGTCAGCTGACGGGCTTTCGGGCGCCTCCCGCTTCCTGCCTACTGCCTACTGCCTTCTGCCCTACGAAGTCCGGTAGGGGCTGGCCCCCAGCTTCTGTACTTGCTCGGTAAACTCTCGCACCACCTGCGCGAACCTCGCCCCTTCCGCCGCCGAAACCCATTCCAGGCGAAAGCGCTCCTCTTCGATTCCAAAGTCCGGCAGCATCAAGCGAATGGCCTCGGCCCGCTTTTCAGCCTTCAGGTTGCCTTCCTGATAGTGGCAATCTCCCGGGTGGCAGCCGCACATGAGCACGCCATCCGCCCCCTGCGTGAAGGCCTCGATGACCAGGTTGGGGTGGACCATGCCCGAGCACATCACCCGGATGATCCGGATGCTCGGGGGATACTGGATTCTGGAGACACCCGCCAGGTCAGCGCCCGCATACGAGCACCAGTTGCAGCACAGCGCGATAATCAAAGGTTCGAAGGTCTCGTTCATGACGCGGCCCCCAGGGCAGCGTGGATCTGGGCCTTAATCTGGTCCAGCGTAAATCCCTTGATGAGGATGCCGCACTTCGGACAGGTCGCCTGGCAACACCCGCAGCCCTTGCAGATGGTCTCGTTGGCCTCCACGAGTTTCTTCACCGACCCCTGCCACAGGTACTCGAACAGGGTGATCGCCTTGAAGGGACAAGTGTCCACACAGTAGGCGCACCCGTCGCACTTCTCATCGATGACCTGCGAAATGTTGGCGCCCAGCTCGAGGCTGTCCTGGGAGAGGATAGTTGCCGCCCGGGCCGCCGCCGCTTGCGCCTGGAGAATGGATTCCTCGATCGCTTTCGCGGAATGGGCCAAGCCACAGAGAAAGACGCCGTCCGTCATGAACTCCACGGGGCGAAGCTTCATATGGGCTTCAAGGAAGAACCCCTCGTTGTTCAACGGGACCTTCAGGAACTGTGCGATCTGCCGGTTGCCTTCGTCCGGACAAATGCCTGCGGACAGGACCACCAGGTCGGCGGAGATCGCGAGCGGCATCCCCAGGGTCTGGTCGAAGACGGACACCTCCAGCCCGTGGCCATTTCGTGACACCTCAGGTTTGCGGTCCTCCTCGTAGCGGACAAAGATGACGCCTTGCTGGCGCGCCTGCGTGTAGTAGCTCTCCTTGAACCCGTAAGTCCTGATATCCCGGTAGAGGACATACACCGGCGTGTGAGGCGAGAGGGTCTTTATCCTCAGGGCATTCTTGATGGCCTCCGCGCAGCACACCCGCGAGCAGTAGGGCCGCTCATTGTCTCGCGACCCCACGCACTGGATCATGACCACGCTTTTCGGGTTCCCATCCGCCGCTAAGAAGCCATTTCCTGAAGCCAGGCGTTCCTCGATTTGCCGCTGCGTCACGACCCTCTCGTCCTGCCCGTACAGGTACTCTTTGGGCTGATACTCTCGTGCGCCGGTGGCGACGATGACCACCCCGTGCGCGACCTCGTTGGTTTCGCCGTGGGCTGAAATCTTTGTCTTGAAATCGCCGATGGTGCCCTCGATGCTCTCGATGGTCGCCCCTGTGAACAGGCGGATCCTGCCGTTCTGCCGGACCTGTTCTTGCAAGCGCTTCAACTCGTCCTGAGGTTTCTCTCCGTTGAGCAGGTAGTGGATGTGTCTCAGGTTGCCACCCAGCTCCTCCGTTTTTTCCAGCAGGCAGGCATCAAAGCCCTGAGCGGCCAGCGCCAGGGCGGCGGTCATGCCGGACAGTCCTCCGCCGATGATCAGGGCGGATTTCTGTATCTTGATCGAGCGGTTCTGGAGCGGCTCGAGGAGCCGTGCCTTGGCCACCGCCATCCTCACCAAGTCCTTGGATTTCTCGGTGGCGCGGTCGGGCTCGTGCATGTGGACCCAGGAGCACTGGTCCCGGATGTTCGCCATCTCGAAGAGGTAGGAGTTGAGCCCCGCCTCCCGCAGGGTGTTCTTGAACAGAGGCTCGTGAGTCCTGGGCGTGCAGGAGGCCACCACCACACGGTTCAGCTTGTGTTCGGTTATCTTCTCCTTGATCCGTTCCTGGGTGTCATTGGAGCAGGTGTAGAGATTGTTCTCCGCGTACACGACATTGGGCAGCGTGTGCGCATACTCCACCACGGCGGGCACATTAACCACTCCAGCGATGTTCGTTCCGCAGTGGCAGACAAAGACTCCGATGCGGGGATCCTCTCCCCTCACCTCTCGCTCGGGCGGATAGGCCTTGGGCGTGATCAGGGCGCCCCGGGCGTCCTTCAAAAGGGAAAGCACCTGGGCCGCGGCCGCCGAGGCCTGCAGGACAGTTTCCGGGATGTCCTTCGGCTCCGCGAACGGCCCCGCCACGTAGATTCCTTCCCGCGAAGATTCAGCGGGTCTAAACACAGATGTCCTGCAGAAGTCGAACGGATTGAGTACGACGCCAAATCGTTCGGCGATCGCCTTGACTTCTTTGGGGGGCTGCATGCCCACGGACAGGACGACCAAGTCGTACTCCTGGGAAACCTTACTGTCGTTTTCGGCCAGATACTTGATAAGGGGGTTCCTGGTCCCGGGGATCTCCTCGACCACTGGCACGCGGCAGCGGATATACCTGACCCCGAGCTCCTTCGCCCTGCGGTAGTACTGCTCAAAGCCCTTGCTGAAGGCACGCAGGTCCATGAAGAAGATGTCGCACTGGAGATCCTCGCCCAGATGCTCCTTGGCGATGATGGCTTCTTTGGTGGCGTACATGCAGCAAACGGAGGAGCAGTAATCCCTCTCGAAATCCCGCGAACCAACGCACTGGATGAAGGCGATGCGCTTCGGCTCTTGCTGGTCGTATGGGCGCAGCACGCGGCCTGAGTATGGTCCCGAGGCTGAAAGGATGCGCTCGAACTCCAGAGCCGTAATGACGTTTGCGAAACGGCCGTATCCCAGTTCCTTCTTGATGCGAGCATCGAAGATCTCATATCCGGGCGAGAGGACAATGGCGCCCACCTTCAGCTCATGTGTCGCCTCTTTCTGTTCGTAATCTATCGCCTTGGCCTCGCACACCTCCTGGCAGATGCCGCAATCGTCGTAGTTCAGATGGACGCAGTAGTCCTTGTCGATCACGGCCTTGTTGGGAACGACCTGCGGGTAGAGGATGGAGACTGCCGGTCTCTGGTCAAGCCCCATGTTGTGGAGGTTGGGAATCGGTAAGAAAGGAGCGGAGCTGGTCAGGGATGAGACCTTTTTGCCGGTCGGGCAGATGAAATTGCAGGCCCCGCACGTCCAGCAGATGGGATTGTGCTTGCCGAAGGGCGCCTCGAGTTTCTTCCTCGGACCCCTCCCGGAGAAACCGATGGCGTCCCTTCCCATCCTCTCTTGGCACATGCGGACGCATAGGCCGCAGTAGATGCAATCATCGTGCTTCTTTCGTATCCGCGTGTCTCGCACGCCTAGCTCGGCGGCGATTCTTTTGACGGCCTCGGCCTCGGGACAGCGCGCCAGGAGAAGCTCGGCGACGATGCGCCGGGTGCGTGTCACTCGATCCGTGTGGGTGAGGACGCTGATCCCGTCCAGGGCGGGATAAGAGCAGGAGGCCTGAATGGCAGGCGCCCTGCCAGGAGCATGAACCTCCACAACGCAGAGCCGGCAGGCGCCATAAGGGGTCAGCGCCTTATGATGGCAGAGGGTCGGGACCTTGAGCCCGGCCTTTTCGATGGCTTGCAGGAGCTTCGTCCCCTCCTCCACTTCCACGGGCGTACTGTTAATGGTAAGGCTCGGCATTTTCGTTCTCGGTCACCGACTACGGGGTCCGCCGCACCCCGGTTCCTGTCTCCGCGGCTCTGCGCGCGCGCCACTCGCGCACGGGGATCGGGGAAGGAAGCGACTGGAGTTCCTGGGCTTCCTTCCCCGAGAGTTTGACGACTGCCGAAACTTTGGGCGGGCAGATCTCGAAGCACTCGCCGCACTTTGTGCAGACGGCTTGGTCAATCACATGGACGTGCTTGGTCTCTCCTTTTACAGCCCCGGCCGGGCAATTCTTAAGACACAAGGTGCAGCCAGGGCATTTGTCAGGATCGATGTAGTACTTGACGAGGGGCTTGCAGACTTTGGCGGGGCAGTTTCTGTCTTTGATGTGAGCAACGTATTCGTCCCGGAAGTGCCTAAGTGTGGATAAGACGGGGTTGGCGAGCGTCTGGCCAAGCCCGCACATGGAGGCGTCCTTGACGGCCTGCCCCAGCTCCTCGAGGAATTCCACGTCGCCCTCGCGCCCCTCTCCGTTTGAAATTCTTGTCAAGACCTCGAGCAGCGCCTCGCTCCCTTCCCGGCAGGCGCTGCACTTTCCGCAGGACTCATCATTGGTGAACTGGATGAAGAACTTGGACACATCGACCATGCAGGTGTCTTCATCCATGACGATCATGCCCCCCGACCCCATCATGGACCCTGCCTCCTTCAGGTGCTCGTAGTCGATCGGGAGATCGATGAGGCTGCTCGGGATGCAGCCGCCCGAAGGCCCGCCCGTCTGCACGGCCTTGAATCGCTTGTTGCCAGGAATCCCGCCGCCGATCTCGTAGATGATCTCCCACAGGGTGATCCCCATGCGGACCTCGATGAGGCCCGTGTTGTTGATCTTCCCCACGAGGGAGAAAATTTTGGTTCCCTTGCTGGCTCCGGTTCCGAGGCGGAAATACCATTCCGCGCCCCGGTTGATGATTACGGGGATGTTGGCAAGTGTTTCAACGTTGTTGATGACCGTGGGGCAACCCCAGAGACCGACTTGGGCGGGGAACGGCGGCCGCTGCCTGGGTTCGGGGATTTCCCCCTCGATGGAATGGATCAGGGAGGTCTCCTCGCCGCACACGAAGGCGCCCGATCCTTCTCGAATCTCGATGTCAAAGTCGAAGCTAGATCCGAGGACCCTCCCTCCCAGGAGGCCATACTCGCGTGCCTGAATGAGGGCCCCCTGCAGCCGCTGGATTGCCAATGGATACTCGCTCCGCACGTACACATAGCCACGGGAGGCCCCGATGGCATAGGCGGCGATGGTCATTCCTTCGATGACCGAGTGCGGATCGGACTCCAGGAGGCTCCGGTCCATGTAGGCTCCGGGGTCTCCTTCGTCGCAGTTTCCGATGATGTACTTGGGCGTCCTCTTCTCCCCGCGGCACACTCGCCACTTAATGCCGGTAGGGAATCCAGCCCCGCCTCGGCCCCGCAGCCCGGAGCATGTGATCTCTTCGATGACCGTTTCCGGGGTCAGTGCTGTCAGAACCTTCTCCAGCGCCGCATAGCCGTCCCTCGCGATATAGTCCTCAATCTTCTCCGGGTCGATGATGGCCTTGTTCCTGAGGACGACGAGCGCCTGCTTGCTGAAGAACGGAAGATCGTAGACCCAGGGAACCTGTGGTGCGGTTGGGGAGGGCGCGAAGGTCAAACTCTCGCCTGCGCTTGCTTCGAGAGCCTGCTCTGAACCGACACAAATCGCACATTCGGCGACCATGTGGCCACCCGCAACGTGTTCGGCCACGATCCTGCGGACCTTTTCGGGGCTAAGATCACCGTATTTCACGGGTGGTAGATGCCGCATTTCAACTGTCATCATTGGTTCGCGCGAGCAGAAGCCTGCACACCCGGTGGTCACAACCTGAATGTTTGTGATACCCCTTTTCTCCACTTCATCCCGAACCGCTGCCAGGACGTTTTGCGCCCCGGCGGCGACGCCGCACGTGCCCATGTGGACCAAGATCCTGCCCGTGAAGGCACCGTCTTGGAGGCGGTGTGCTGCCCGCGCAGCGTCCCTCTTCTCGCGCAGCTCTTCGATCGTGAGCCTCGGCATGCTACGCCGCCTCTCGGTATTTCTGCACGATGCCCGGCAGGTCCTTGCGCGTCAATTTCCCGTAGAACTCGCCCCCCACCATGATCGCCGGGGCGAGCCCGCAGCACCCGATACATCGCACGCTCTTGAGAGTGAACTTCATGTCGGGGGTCGTCTGGTCCGGCTGGATGGCGAGCAGGTCGCTGACTTTCTCCATCAGCCTCTCGCCTCCTCGCACATAGCAGGTCGTCCCCATACAGACGTTGATGACATGGCGTCCTCTGGGCACGACGCTGAAGGCGCTGTAGAAGGTCGCGATTCTGTAAAGGTGAGAGAGGGGATAGCCTGTTTCCTGAGAGATGTACTGCAATACGCTTTCGGGGAAGTAGTTGTAGGCCGCGTTGACTTCCTGAAGAATGGGCATGAGCGGCCCGTCTTTGGTCCTGTGCCGCGCCACAATATCCGCGACCTTCTCCCTGTACGGGAGAGCGATCTCGACCCTAGGACTCTCGAGGGGTTGCACCATGTTCTCTACGGGACAATTCGCCACGCAAGTCCCGCAGCCGGTGCATTTCGCCTCGTCTACAAAGCGTGGCCGCCGCTTCACAGTGACCGTGAAATCACCCGGCTGCCCCTGGACGCGTTGCACCTCGCTTAAAGTGAGGATCTCGATGTCCCTGTGCCGGCCGATCTCGACCAGCCGCGGGGCCATGGTGCACATGGCGCAGTCGTTGGTGGGGAAGGTCTTGTCAAGCTGGGACATGACTCCGCCGATGCCGGGCTTGCTCTCGGCCAAGTAAACCTTGATGCCGGCGGCCGCAAGATCGAGGGCCGCCTGCATGCCGCCGATTCCGCCGCCAACCACCAGGGCAGCGCCGATGGGATGGGTCTGGGGTGCCTCAGACGGCATCGGGAACAACCTCCTGGGCGGGTGCCTGCTGCCTGGCTCTTTCCTTGACCGCCTGAAAATACAGCGCCAGCGGGCGATAGACCATGTGAGACCACTTTCCGAACGACATCTCGACGACGAGCATCGGCGTGGCGATGACGATGTGAAGCGCGTAGACGAAGTGGCAGGCGAGCTCGAAACCTGCGTATCTGAGGATGTGAACGGAGATTCCACTCAGTGCCGTCAGCAGGAGCAGGATCGGAAACATCACATCCTCAAACCCCGCGGTCTTGCAAATCTCCTTCTTCCCCCTGATGTGGCAGATGAGCATGTCACCGACGCCGTACAAGATGAACGCGGTTGCCAGATACCCCAACCATCTCTGGGGATGGTAGAGGGGATAGAGATTGTCGGTTTGGAACCAGCGCAGTCCGAAAACCTTGATGGCGAGAATCATGACGACACCCGAGGCGAGGAGCCAGTGTCCCGCCCACCGTCCCCTCTCCGGGCACTTCCGCATGAGCGTGTGGGCCACCGAGTGCCGCACGTAGGTCCCTGCCTCTGCGACGTAAGCCGACAAGGGGATTCTCTCCCCACGCATGGTGAGCCGCCAGATGCGGGAGACACGGGAGAGCAAGAGCAACAGCGGAAGGAGGATCACCGTGAGCGTGAAGTACGTCATGGTGGGGAACATGTGTTCCAGCCCGAGGGGGGTCGTCACGAAGTCGTGAAACGGTAGACCTACGTGGAATAAGTGATAGAGCAGGATGAGGAGCAGGACCAAGACCGACACAAGGCATAAGGAACCGACGTGCCAAGCCCTCGAGGCGAGGATCTTTGACGAGATACCCGTCCAGTCGTACTGCGCGGTCAGGAACCGCCGCACCGTCATCATCGATATCCGCGGCTCCGCCTGACGCGGGCAGATAAGGGAACAGTCGCCGCAGTCATGGCAGACCCATGGCTCCAGACTTTCGACGAGCGGCCCTCTCAATCCCAGCAGGGCATACCGGATGATCTTGCGCGGAAAGCTCACGGAGTCCGTTACCAGCTCACAGGAGATCGTGCAGCTTCCGCACTGGTAGCAGCCTGTGGTGTCAAACCTGCCGTAACGCCGAATGTCAGCTAGCAGCGTCGGATCGCTATGAATGCGGACGGTGCCGTGGTTCTTCATGGCGTGTCACCCGCAAGCTCTTCCTGCTTCAGTTGCCTGGTCGCGACCGCCTGCTAGAGGGCAGTGGCCACAACCCCCTTGACAGCCCTTCTCGTGTAAATGAGGACCTTCCCGCCTTCTTCCACCACTCGGACCTCAAAGCCATCGTTCTGACATGCTTCCCGCACTGTCGAGGCTTCTTCTCTTGTCGTGTAGAGCCGCCCGTCCCACATGAACTTCTTCCCGTCGCTGACTAGGGAGAGATTCGGGTTCATGCGGACTCCTCGTCTCCGAGCCGCCGGGGAAGAATCACTTTGGCGGGGATAAGGTTTGTAGCAGGGAGCAAGGTACAGGCTGCCTTGCGTCTGCCGGAGAGAAAGCACGCGTCAGGCGAGGGGCTACGTGGATGCGCGAGGATTGTGGAATTGCTCAGCAGTCCAATGATGCGAAAATCCACAGTGCATATCCCCGGTAAAAAGGTACCCCACTTCTGGAAAACTTGCAGATTAATTAAACAGGTGAAATATTGACCTGCTAAAGCTTTTGTGTCAAGAGACATTGTGTCCCTGTCGAGAATTTGTTTGCTTCGTTGCGGGGTTGAAATAATCGGCCGGCTTCGGTCCCTCAGCTTCACAAAAACAGAGACGCTTCCAAAGCCTCGAGCTGAAGATAGATTTTGGATTTGAGACTTGACGCCCCGGGTTCCGCCTCGCTCTTGACCTTGGCATCTTGGTTGGGGGTAAGCTGAGCTGGAACTTTCCCGAATTATGTTGTGGGGCGTACACTGCCAGCTACCCGGGTTTGCAAAATGGAAATCCTGGGTCAAGGCTGGATAACAGTTTCGTAGATTGCGCGATGGGAGCCTGATTCACCTCGCCACTTCCGGTGGTGGCGTTGTTTTTCGGCCAATTATAAGAGTTATAGGCTTTGCACCCGCTTCGAGTACAATAGGCGTTCGTAAGAATGGGCTGGGCCTTTTACGGAGGTCCTTCTGCTACAAGAGCCCGTAGGAGCCGCTTATGTCTTCAGCCATGAAAACGCTCTTCCTCAACCCGCCAAGCTTCGAGAATTTCGACGGCGGGGCCGGCGCACGCTGGCCCGCCACGCGCGAGACCGAGTCCTTCTGGTATCCGGCGTGGCTCACCTACCCGGCAGGGATGCTTTCGGACAGCAGGCTGCTGGACGCCCCTCCGCACAAGGTGACGCCC
>Ga0187884_10004135_pt1 | contig 10858 bp, 15 predicted proteins | sample June2016WEW_20_4_FD_132983 | JGI IMG/M metagenome (GOLD analysis project Ga0187884, IMG submission 132983) | Peatland microbial communities from SPRUCE experiment site at the Marcell Experimental Forest, Minnesota, USA - June2016WEW_20_40 | ecosystem: Environmental > Terrestrial > Soil >...
GATGAATCTATTGTTGTGCCCACATTGGGCACACGATATCATTGGCAGCGTGAGAGTGATCGCTCGAAGCACGCTCCGCGAGTTTGCCGAGTCTCTGCAAGGGACAAAGGTCTGCGCAGCGGTGAAGTCGGCATTGGATGCTTGGTTTCACGAAGTGTGCAACGCGGCATGGAAGAGCCCCGCAGACGTAAAGGTGGCTTACGCGAACGCAAGCATAGTGGGCGGCGACCGCGTCGTCTTCAACATCAAAGGCAACGATTATCGATTGGTGGTTGCAATCGACTATGCGCGTCAGGTGGTTTTCATTAAATGGGTCGAAACTCACGCGGAGTACGACAAAATCGATGTAGCGACGGTGAAATATGCAGGTAAGACCAATCAAAACTAACGATGACCACACAGCGGCACTTCAGGAGATTGAGAAACTGTGGGGCGCTGAGGTTGGCACATCCGCTGGAGACCGGCTGGATGTGCTGATCACTCTGGTTGACGCCTATGAGCGGGAGCACTTCCCAATTGACGTGCCGGACCCGATCGAGGCCATCAAGTTCAGACTTGAACAGAAAGGTACAGACTATCGCTCTTTGGTCGGAGTGATTGGGCAGCGAACCCGTGTATACGAAGTTATGCGCCGGGACAGACCCTTATCGCTAGCAATGATCCGCAAGCTTCATGAAAAGCTTCAGATTCCTGCGGAGGTCCTCATTCATCCGGCGAAGATCCGCCGGAGAAAAAGATTCGCCGCGAAACCCATCAGCCCACGACGCAAAAGCGCCTAAACTCTACCCTCTGGTATCTCAGCTTCGCTTCACCCTTGGGCAGTAAGAAGCTTTCGCGGCCTGCCACCGAGGCGTCCATTTGCCTTCGCCGCAGCCGATTTTGCCAGGCTCTTCGCATGGCCGCCTGCGGCACCAAGCCGCGCAGCCATCCACTTCTTCGATCCGAAAACGCCTTCCAGTAGGGCAGGTATATAGAAGTCGGCATCAAGCCTCGGGAAGTAAATGCCGAGACCCGAGGGAGTGATCTCAACTTCTTGAAGTTGAGATGGAGTTGCGGTTTCCAAGGCTTCGGCACTGTGGGCCGGAAAACGAAACTCAGCCCCCGAGTTGAACGCGATCACGACACGCCGGGTTCTACGGTCAAAGCGGGCGGCAACAGCGATGGGAGTAGCCTTCAGTATTTCTTTCGCTCGCCTGTTCGCCCGTTCGAATTCTTCACGACTGACCATGTATCTTCTCCCACGCATTGCACAGCACCACCACATTCTTTTGTGTGCCTTGTTTGATGCGCGTCACCTCAGATAAAGAAAAACCGTAGTTCTCAACCAAAGTTACAGGCCCCCTCGGGCAATTGAGCGCGAATTTCGCTTCGTGTGCGTTCCCAACCACATGTATGTGTGGCGGAGAATGATCATTGGTTCGAATCATCACCCGTAGGTTGCCCAACCACAGGACCGTCGGCATGATCTAATATAGCATATAACCCAAGCGCTTGGGTTTATAAGGTAGGAATCTCCTTAATTTAGTTTCGAATCGCTCAAATTGAACTGCTGTGAGCAGTGCCACAAGGCCGGATCAAACAAGAGATCGCCATTATTTTTATGGAGTAATTTACGTTTTCGTGATCATTGGAGCGAATTGATAAAAGGCAATAATTCTTTTCTGGAATGATTTTTCTGACCTGTTCTTGATTTGGATGGTTTTGCGAAGGCTTGGAGGGTTTTCATGATCAATAGCGGGCAATCAAAAGGAAACTCCCGTCTGCGCTTCGCTCTCAGATACGAGCCCATCTTTTCTCTATCGCGAGGGGCAGTGCGCCGTCGGGCTGTTCACCGTCGGCGATGCGTAGCCGTGGTGAAGATTTCGACTGCACACTTTTCCAGGAAACCTGCCTCAGCCGCGAGTCGCGCGTAATCGCAACCTGCAAGAAGGTGTTGGTAGAGGTCGCCGAGTTGTTGTCCCCTTGGAAGCTGCCGAGCGCCGCGCGTAAGCGGCGACAAGTGCCCCCGGCGTGTCAACGCGGCGGCCCTAAGTATGTTCCCGGCACGCTCTCGCTTGCCTGCAGCGGCTGCCAACGAGCACACTCGCAGCACTGACTCCAGATCGGAGGGCGGCTGCTCTTGGTATTGTTTTAGCATTTGGTTGAGGCCCGCCTTCAGTGCCGTCCTGCCTCGAGCCGTGAGCCGGAATTCACGCTTGTTGCGAACCAGACGCTCACCGCCAGAAACGAGGCCGCGCTGCTCCAGGCGTTTGAGGGCAGGCAGCGTTCCGCCAATCGACAGTCCAGCTTTTTCGCGCAACCCGTAGGCGGTCGCGATGCCGGGCTTGACGAGGACCAGCAGAAACATGTCCAAGCTCGATGCAAGTTGGTTCATGGCACTTGGTAGTCCCACGCATTGTAGCGGTTGTACTCCCGTCCCGGAAGGAAATACCCGCTGACGTTCGGCCCAAAGCTTTGGGAATCCCGCGTCCCCCACAACCGATTGGCTCTCGTCTGCGCCGTTCTTCGGCCCGATGAAGTCCCACACCGCTTCGAGCCCCGACGTGAAAGCGGTCCCGCCGGATCGCCGAACGACATTTTGAGAGACTGCCGAAGCGCTGGCAAATAATTGGGACTCCTACTCGCGCCGGTGGTTGCTCACAATTCACGACTGGCATGGCAAACGCGGCCAACGATCTGTTCGGCGGGCAAGCGGCCATCGCTCCCAATCACGATTAAGGCCAGTGAGAATTGCTGGTTCTGCGGACGCAGAAGTAGCGATCCATCCTGGCGTTCGATGTAACGGATCAGTACGCGCCCGGCGTTGTGGACAGCATAGAGGTTAGCGTTCATGCGGCGGTAAGGTTGGAGCGAGTTGTAGTGGCGGTCGATAAGCAAGATAGCGCCGGGTGAGATACAAGGTGCCATCGCATCTCCGTTTTCAGCATCAGCTTCGATACACAAGAATCGCGACCATTCTTCGCGGGGACTGGCCATTCCCGGGCGTAGCCGACGCAGGAAACTCTTTTTGAACGTTACGCATTCGAGAATTGCGGAGTGCGGGACAAGCCGACTAGGTGCAGCCGCAGGTTTCACGAGTGGGATGTTTTCATATCCCTTCGGAGGCGAAGCAACGTGGGCTCTGGCTTTGATTTCAGCCGGATCGAGGAGGTCTGCAACCGAAAGGTGCAGAGCCTCAAGGATGCAATCCATGGCCTGAAGGCTCAAGCCACGCTTCCGATGCAGGAAATTCGAGATGTGCGCCTGCCGGAAACCCGTTTCTTTGGCGAGAGACGCGCCCGTAAACTCGTGTTGTCGGATTCTATCGGCTACTACTCGCCGAAGTGATTCTTGTAGTGCAAGGAAGTCCATAAGGTCGTCCTGTCGCAAACATCCCTCAGGTCACTTCATCATACCCAGAACAACCAAGATCGGCCGCGATTTCAACTCCCTCCGCCAACACGGAACTGCCAGACCGTTAGCTGCTCCCGCCATGATTTCCGTTCGCTTCTCGAAACCAGACCATTTTCCAGAATCCAGACAGTGTCTCAGCGTTCGTCACCAGCCCGCAGGCGCCATAACCCACTGCAAATCACCACAAAATGAGTCCGCGGCGCATTTCCACTGTTGGAACGCGGATTGCTAATTCTAAGTACCGAAGACTTAAAGATGGCAGCCGGCCCGGCTCGGCTGTGAAGCTGGAGGACTCTATGTCTGAACGAGAGAGTGCGGTGCTGTCAGCGCTGCAAACGCTCGCGATCGAACACAGTTCGCTGGAGCCGGATATTTGGCATTCCATTGCCAGCGAAGCGATTGCCGGCAGCGCGCCGGCGCAATACATCGTGGCGATCGCACTTGAAGACCTGGGCAACATGGCGCAGGCACGAGAATGGTTCGAGCTATCCGCGGCGCAAGGGTACGCGCCGGCGCTCGCCATGAGCGTTGCTACAACCGTCAGCAGAAGATCCTCGATCTAGAACACTATCTCGATGTGCTGCGCAAGAAGCCCGGTGCGCTGGCAGGCTCGACACCACTGGCACAGTGGCGCCAGGCGGGACGTTGGCCTGAGTGTTTCGATCGGTTGTGGCAGGCACTGAACATGCGGCATGGCCGGCAGGATGGCACGCGACAGATGATCGAGTTGCTTTCACACGGTTCCCACGAAGGCTGGGACCGGCTGCGAACAGCGGTGGAACAGGCACTTTCACTCGGTTGTCAGGATGTCGCTGCGATTCGGCACTTGCTGGCTGCCGGGCGGCTAATCAAGCCACCCGTGGCTGCCATCGAGATCGGTGTGCTGGCTCGCTATGAGCGGCCGCAACCGGTGCTGAGCGACTACGACCAGCTCTTGGCGAAGGCGCAGGCATGAAGGCCGCCACCGAGAACCTGGAGAGAGCCGCCGTGGAGCAACAGTGCCGGGCGCTACGTTTGCCAGCCGTGGCCGAGCAGTGCGCACCGCTGGCGGAAGTGGCTGTCAAGCAGCGGCAGACCTACTTGAGCTATCTGGAAGCATTGCTGGCCGTCGAGTTGGAAGAGCGCGAGCGGAACACCATCGCCCGGCGCATCAAGGAGGCACACTTGCCACGGATCAAGACCCTGGAGGAGTTCGACTTCAGCAAAGCGCCGCAGGTCTCAGCCACGCAGATCCAGGAACTGGCCCAGGGAGGTTACATCGACCGCGCTGAACCAGTGATCTTCATTGGCGACTGCGGCACCGGCAAGACACATCTGCTGACCGGCCTCTGCGTTGCCGCCTGCCGCCAAAAACGACGCGTGCGTTTTGCCACCGCGGCTGCTCTGGTCAACGAACTGGTTGAGGCCAAACAGCAGTTGCAACTGCAGCGCGTGCTGGCGCGTTGGGAACGCTATGACTTGATTGTCATCGACGAGGTTGGCTATGTGCCGATGGCCGACCTGGGAGCTGAGTTTCTCTTCCAGGTGATCGCCGAGCGGGCCGAGAAAGCCGCCGTCATTCTGACGACGAACTTGCCATTTTCGGAATGGACACAGGTGATCCCAAACGCACGGTTATGCAAGGCGCTGCTGGATCGCATCACGGATCGGGCGCACATCATCGAGACCGGTACGGACAGCTACCGCTTCCGGCGCACGGTGGAGAAAGGCGGGAGTAAGAAAGCAGGCTGATCGATCGCACTCGATGTATCCCAGGCTTTCGCTACGCTTCAGCCTGGGATACATCGCATCTCCAACCCCGAATCCGGTCCAGTAAGCTTCCGCAGCCGGGCCAGAGTTAACTTCCGCAAGTGGGCCAAAATAAGTTGCCAAACCGACCGCAGCCGAGCAGGGCAGCCATGCTGTGCAGAAGGAAGGCTCCAGAGGACGTAGAATGACACTCCGTAGAATCTGTTTTCGTGAACATTTGCGGCTCCAGCGCTCACGAAATGACCGATTCGAGCATTGGGGATCATCGTTCGATCAAGCAAGTTTAGCACTTCTCCGGCTAAGAAACAGACAGCACGGTAGCTAGAATGCGCTTCTGGGCCTGCTCCGTTTGCGTACCATTCAGCCGAATTACGAAGGTAATGGAACTTCCAAAGCCGCAAGTTTTTCCGAGCGGCACGGCGACCGAACTCGCCATTTGCGGCTGTTCACCGACCGCGATTCGTCCGAGGCCAGTCGATCCGCCAGCGCCCTCCTGCCATTGGTACCCAGAAGTTTCGGCGGTGTTCGAAGGCACTCACGTTCGCCGACGAGCAGCCGCTTGTCCACATAGGGACTGCTTCAGAATTACCGCCTGTCTACAACAACTTATGGGCCATTCGGGGATTAAGGGGCTTAGCTAGGGAAACGGCAGAGTTCCGCGCCGACTCTCACCTTTAGCACGGGCCACCAACTTTGAGCAACAGTTTTGCTCAAATTGGCTTCTGAATTGCCAGCGACTCATGCGAGGTTCCTATGTGTAGCTTTCGAAGCGTCCGCAAGCGGCAACTGATCTTGGGGCTGCTCGCTCTGGCGTCAATCCTTGGTGTCTCCGTACCCGCTTTGGCTGTTGGGGTGATCACGGTGACCTCGCCAATGAACGGAGCTACCGTAACCGTCCCCTTCGATGTGCACTTCACGTACAGCAGCACTGATACCTACACGAAGCTCTGGATTGATGGGGTTCCCATCATTTCAGAACACAACGGGAGCACCTTCGATTACACGGTCACGTCGCTCGCCACGGGAAAGCACGTCTTAGCACTTCAGGCGCACGATGCCAGCAGCAACACGACCGTCACCGACGACATAACGATCACAGTCTCTTCTGGTCCGCCCACGATCACCGTCAGCGTCACACCGACCTCGGTGACGTTGCCGCCGAATGGCATTCAGCAGTTCACTGCGACAGTTCAGAATACGTCGGACACTGCCGTGGACTGGTCGGTGGACAGCATTCTCAACGGCGATAGCAGCGTGGGAACGATTAGCGGCAGCGGTACAACCGTTACGTACATGGCTCCGGCAACCGCCGGGAAGCATTCGGTAACCGCAACCAGTGTGGCCGACAGTAACGACTTTGCGAGTGCGACTGTGACGGTGGCGTCGGCAACGAGCTTCCCAAGTTCGAACCACGTCTTCGTCATAATGGAGGAGAATCAAGACTTTTCCCAAGTGTTTCCCAACGGAACCGCGAGCAACTGTTCTGGCTCGGGAATGCCTTATCTTTGCGGTTTAGCCTCTGCCAATGGCTTGGCCTTGCACTTCTACTCCAACGTTCATGGCTCGCTGTTGGATTACCTCTGGGATACCTCGGGAGCCGACTGGACGGGGACTCCCTACGACTGCGGTGGCAGCAGTTGTGCGAGTGAAGGCATCATCACGGGCGACAACCTCGTTCGTGCTTTGACGAATGAGGGGAAGACGTGGCGAGGCTACTTTGAGGGGATGCCCTCCCAAGGTTATATGGGGGGAGACACGGACGATTATGTGCAACACCACAATCCATTTATCTGGTATTCCGATGTTGCCGATTCCTCGACCCAGCAAGACAACATGTATCCATTCAGTCAGTTCGCTAAGGATGTACAGGCAAATTCATTTCATAACTTTAGTTACATCGTCCCTAACGTCGTGCACGATGCCGATGGAACTGGAACACAGAGCGCCAGCGCGTTGCTGTCCTCGGCAGATAGCTGGCTGAAGACGAATATCGCGCCTCTATTGTCCACGCCCTCCTTTGGAGCAGGCGGGGATGGAATCTTGATAGTCGTCTTTGACGAAGGGAAAGTGGCGGGAAAATCCGGTGACACATCCAGCGATGACTCCTGCTCCCCAACGCAGACCTCCGGCTGCGGTGGACGCATCGCCTTCGTAATGATTGGCCCCAAAGTAATGCCGGGTTCAACTACGAGTAACACCTATCATTTCCAAAATATGCTTCACACAATCATTCACCTTCTGGGCATGTCCGACTACATGAACAGCGCCAGCGGAGCGGCAGATATTACTTTGTTGCCGGGAGCCAATTGAACCGGAGCCCGATGCGAGATGACGGACACAAACGCAAGTACTCCACGGGAATGTTGGGGAACTGATTCAGAAAGCAAACGGCGCACGCCGTAGTATGTGGGGTGAGGATGGCAACGACGTGCGCCTTTTTTAAGTTGAATGCAGAGTAGAACTTCGGACATTGTCGAGTCGGTGATACCAATCACACGCCTGAGTTCGCCGCACACACCCTCACGCACGCATCCCACCCCAAAAATCCGGATCGCCTCCCCGCCGCGCTCGAACAGTTCCTTCCGCCCGACTTACTGGCTGTAGCTGCGATTGCGAATCTTGAGCCACTTCGGCTCGTGGTCGGGAAAGCCGCTCAATCCACTTTTTCAAATGTTGTTACGATCACGCTGACCTTCCCATCGAATGACGCAGGTGCAGGGATAGTAGTGGTAACGAGTTTTCGCCCTTCAAATTTGACATTTCTTACTTGGTTCGTACCCGTCCAAATCTGGTTGAAAGAAATGTCAACGTGATGTGTGATTGCCTTACCGTCGAACTTATAGGTGCCACTGTAAGCGACCATCGTCTTGAACAGATCGGCACGCTCCTGATCCGTCATAGTCGCCAAGCCGCTAGGTGTGGGTCGTCCGTCTGCTACATAGAACATCACAAACCGACCGTCGCGACCATAAATTACATGCCCTTGCGGGGCTTTGCCCATCGGCTCCGTAGTCTCCCCGGTTGCCACTACCGTTCGCTGATAACTTATCATGCGATATGTTCCAGCCAGTTGGTTTGTGGTTTGCGCTTGTGTACGACGGCTAAAACCAATGGCCGTCACGAGAACTACGACCGCCATAACGGACACAATTGCAATTTGTTTCCTGTTCATGAGGAATCTCCTTTTCGAACATCGCGGTTTTTATTACTGCACAATACTGCACAGACTGCTGGGTTCTTGCGACATCACAAAAGGAACCCTGATTTAGGGCTTACTGGCTCACTCGCGTTGTCTGATATGCAACGCACTTCCATGTGCCTTTCTGCTTCACCCAGACCCGAATGCTGCGGGTGGTGCCGATGTGTTGCTGCCCGTCTCTTATATTCTTGGAGGACGACAGCGACGTGCTGACCGCCGTATGCCCGTAGACGCGTATCTTCAAGTCCTGCACGTCGTTCGTTTCATACTTGATAGCACCGGACTTATATTTCTCGATCTCTTGAGCCTTCGTAAGCATTGAGCCGTCACCACGGACTCCTGTGTAGTCGTCGGCGTAAAGTTTCTCCAGAGCGTTGCTGTCTCCTTTCAACATCGCCGCGTAAACTTGGTCGATAAGTGTTTTGATTTGCTGTTCGGCATTTCCGCCTTGGCTCCACGCCAGCGGCACGACGAGCAGCGAGACGGTAATGAGCGTCAAAGCAATCCGCTTCCACTTCATTGAAAGTCTCCTTTTGCATGGCGCGGCTTTCATCACCGCGCAAATAGTTGTTAACGACACCACGAACGGAACTCGGAGCCGAGATTTCCATTTTGACTTCGGGAACGCCAAGCGCCTATTGCTTGATCGGGGTGTTTTGGTATAGCACACTCTGCCAGACGCCGCCGCGCTTCACGAAGACTCGCGAAAAGCGATTCTTATTGTTGTAACTAGCGTCTATCACTGTGGATTTAGCGCTTATCACCCCAGTTACCACTGCCGTGTTTCCATACATGTGTATCTTCACGTCTGACAAATCCATCTGTTCAACCTTGATTTTCCCAGTCTTGAACCCATCCACCATGTCAGCCTTGGTAAAGATCGATCCATTGCTGGGTATTCGCACCATGTCATCTGCAAGGTATTTATCCATTATTGTGGCGGCCTCGGCACCGCCTTTCAGGTTGGCTTGCGTAAGTTCGTCTAGAACGGCGCGAACTTCCTTTTCTGCCTTGCTGTTCTGCTGCGCCAACATAGAAGGTGGGACTGTCAGAGCGAGGATTACAAGTGTGACAACCGCTAAACTTCGCTTCGTCATGGTTTCTCTCCCTTTGTGGAAAATCCCCACGGAAATGTAAATGCGAATTTCTTTTTTAGCCCGAGCCCCTGAAAACGGATAGAAGAAAAAAAACCTTGGGCCGATTGGTTAGGGCCGATTTGGTCGGGGGCCGATTGGGAACCTAGTGGCGGATGCGGTTGGCTAACGGGGGAGAATCGTGTCACTCGGGCTGGCAAAAGTCAACACTTCAGAGCCGGTCATCACCCCTTGTCGTTTCCATTTCGGACTGAGGGGATTGCAACCGCGTGCTGTCGCTTGGCAGCGCAAAGGCTGTCGGGAAGGCTCCGCCTAGCTCTTCGTTGCCGCCCGACTCCCTGCGTCACCGTTTGTGCAACCACCAGCCGGACATACTTTTCCCGATTGTTCGTCGGTCAGGCGTGGAGACCACAGAGGGGTTATCGCCGCATCGGTGTAGTAGTCCTCAAACATTTCAAAGCCTGTGGCGGGCACCGACAGCAGTTTCCCGAGCAAAGTTTCGGATTTTGGCCCTTCGTCCCCCGATTTCATCGTTCAGGACCTTCCTTCGGCCAGCGCAGCAGAACAGAAGTAAAGCAAATGTGTTTTGTTGATGCAGAGGCTACCACTGTTCTGCGCGTGGGCAAGTCTGAGAACGTGCTAGACCTACTTATTTTGTCCCGAAGTTCCAAAACAGGAACAAGCAACAGGTTTCAGATAGCGGACCCGTGTCCAAAAAGAGCGATTTTTTCCACCCAGCAGTAGGGCGCTCGAAGCGGAACCCATGTTCTGCGTCATGGCCGGGACTCACGGCTGGGCTGGGCACGAGCTTTCGCCCGACTATGCCCCACAAACCATTTCTGCTTGCGAGGCTGGAGCGGAATATGTGCTCCGGCGGGGGTGGCCGTTGCTCGGTTCGGACAGGAACCAGTCCGAAGTGGTGAAACAAGGCGGCGATGTTACTGTCGCAGCCTAGCGATGGTCTTGAAAAGCGGCAGTCAGAAGTTGCGAGAACGCCGAAACGAATTCAAAAGGCAAACGGCGCACGCCGTATCAATTGTGGAGAGGAGGGCACACGACGTGCGCCTTGAGAGGCTGAATGAATCGTAGCTATTTGAAACGCTCGTAGCAGTGATATTCGTCACACACCAAATTGACTCGGCCCTTCGGTACCTCAAATCAGGTTGCCGTGTCCCAACAACGGTTTGTTGAGCCAAAAACAAAACCCCAAACCAATTCCCGCTATAAACGGGTCGCTGCGCTGGACGTTGCAACCAGCACCACCGCCTTCTTCGCCCCCTTGGGCATCGAGGCGTAAGCGGAATCGATATTGATGCCCTTTTTGGCCAACTTTTCGGTCAACTCTGCAAGGGCTCCCGGCTTGTTCGCAAGCTCAAATTCTTCGACTGTCCCTTCAGTGTAGGGAAGTAGTGCTTGCTCCAGA
>Ga0187884_10004143_pt1 | contig 10848 bp, 8 predicted proteins | sample June2016WEW_20_4_FD_132983 | JGI IMG/M metagenome (GOLD analysis project Ga0187884, IMG submission 132983) | Peatland microbial communities from SPRUCE experiment site at the Marcell Experimental Forest, Minnesota, USA - June2016WEW_20_40 | ecosystem: Environmental > Terrestrial > Soil >...
AAGAACTCCCTTTTCCTCGTCAAAACGTCCGACAAAGAAGATGGTCTTTGCTTCGCGAATGTCTTCTCGCGGGGCAAACAGCTGCGTATTGACGCCGTTAAAGATAATCTTGGTCTTTGCCGCCAAACTCGGCGAGCGATCTGCGAATGTTCCGCGCAAAAACGCGCTGCAGACAGCGACACCCTCCAGTTGCGGCGCCAACGCTTCAAGCTGGGCTGCCGTCCAGTGCCCCAGATGGTTGTTTTGAAGGTGCAGCCAGATTGCCCCCTCATAACCCATCTGGCGCAATTCACGAACCCATTGCGGACGGTTATGGATGTGCACCACATCGAGCTGGCGCAACGACTTGATCAAGCCACGCAGCCAGAGCGTTTCGTCCCAACGGCGCAGGAACGGGATCTTGGAGATCAGATCGCAAGCTCTCCACACGCCGCTGGTACGGTGAGACAGGTTGTACAGATGTTCGGCGGAAGTGGGAAAGCCAAACACCGTCACTTCCATACGGTCCTTTAAGCGGCTGTAGACTTCGTACGTCCAGCGTGCCAGCGCTCCCCCGTAGAAGGGACTGAATTGTTCTCGGCTGGACAGAAGAACCCCTACTTTGAGTAATCGCGATGATGGCACCGCTTCGAGTTTCCTTTCCCGATCCGATCCAATTGCATTTTCTCACCTTTGCTGGAACCCGCATTGAGCGTCATCCAAAGCCCTCGACCTCTCTTTTCAGTAGATTGCGGCCGATGGTGGCCCAGCTAATCGCATAAACTGCGCACCCCAGACCGATCAAGGCCAGCGGCGGCAAGTGCTTTGGAAGCGCGACCCATAAGACAGCCCCCATGAACAGACTGGCGATCACGGCAACGCCCAGCAGCGGAGTCTTCGCGGCAGTGCGCACCTCCGGCGGACAGAGCAAGAAGGCACAAAGCGCAACCCCGAACTCGCCCAGCACGAAGGCGACACAGGCGCCGGCGATTCCGAACAAGGGCGGCAGGATCAGACAAAGAACTACGGCAGTGACCGCGCCGGCCAATGTGGAAACGAAATAAGCCCGATGACGGCCCATCGCGTAAAGAATTGTTCCCGAAAACAGCACCGCTGCCGGCGCCGTAATCATATACGGGGTGACCCATTGAAAGGCGCGCACCGCCTCCTGGAACTGAGCGCCGAGTAGCCATGGAACAACAACCGGCGCCGTTACAATGCCGCCCACAGTCAACGGAACACCGAAGCAAACCAGGATGGAAGCGGCGATCCTTGTGAGCCGGGAAAGTCCGTCGGCGGAATTTGCGCGCAAGGCCATTCGCGGCATCAATACATTCTGGGTAATCGAGAGGAAGCCACGCAGCACATCGGCCAACCGGGCAGCAGCGGCATACAAGCCCAGGGCGTGCTCCCCGAGATACCATCGAACTGCGATCTGTCCGCTGCGATGATACAGAGTGGACATGAGTGAAGATCCCGCATAATGCAGGCTAGGCACTAGGATCACGGCCCAGCGCCGCGGTGCAATCGCAAACCGGAATCGGTACCCCTCCCGCCACATAAATGTCCAGCCAATCAGGCTCGTCAAGAATGAAGAGGCCAGGATACTGACTGGCACCCAAATTACGTCCTTGGGAGATCGAACCATCGTGAAAATGCCGATAGCATAAAGACTTTGCTGCGCGATCGAAATGAATGCCTGCGCATGGAACAGTTCGAGCGAAGACAATAGATAATCCAATGACAGACTACCGGTTAATAACGAGGCCACCCCGTACAACTTGAGAAGGAAGCGGACATCCTGCCGGACTTCAAAACTTGCAACCACCAGAACCGCAACCGCCGCAACTCCACCGGCCAGAACGCGAAGCACCAATACATCGGAAACGGTCTCAAAAGCTGCCTGGCGTCGGGCCGCCACCTGCTGGCCGGAATACGTAGTCAGCCCCGGATTCGCCAGCAGGCCGGTGAAGCCACACACCGCAACCACGTAGCTCCACAGCCCATAGATATCGACACCGAGACGCCGCACCAGGAAAGGAAAGGTGGCGGCCGTGAGTAACGTGCCCACAACGCGGGCAGTGGTGACAGAGAGTGCAAACCCTCCGTAACGCAACAAAGACTTAGAAACGATCAATAACCCATCCTAATGTCCCTGGTTCGAGACCGACTCCGGTTACATCTGTTGTCCGACCATGCCCGGCCTACTCTTCGGAGTAATATCGGCCTTAGTTCAGGACGGCCTCATGGCAACGACGCGAAAGAACCAGCCAACGAAACAACGCGTTGCTGTGATCAAAACCCGCCAGATGCTGACGGAAGAGTTCTCTCGTCGGCAGCGGATTCAGCAGGTATGTGAGTTCTCCCCTGTCTCCGTCGAGACTCTTCTGCATTTGTTCCTTAAGTTCACCGCGAAGCCAGTTGCACAGCGGAGGAGTGAAACCGCGTTTCTGGCGCCAGCGAATTTCAGGAGGAACCCAGGGCGGGAGCGCATCCCTCAGGATTGCCTTGCCCATGCCCGCTCGAAAGTGATACTCGACGGGCAAGTTCGTGGCAAAGTGCATCAGGTCCGGATTCAGGAAGGGTGCGCGGCATTCCAAGGAGGCGCGCATGCTCGCGCGATCGACCTTGACCATGATCTGCTCCGGCAAATAGGACGAAGCCGTGGCTTCGAATGCAGACAGCGGATAGGGAAGACGCGCGTGTTCCAGCGCCCGCGCCTCAAGTTCGAGCAATCCGCGTTCCGCCGCGCTCCGGTGATCAGGCAGGAAACAGGAAGTGACTGCATTCCAACGCTCGTCTGGATGCAGCAATTCCCAATCCTTCTTCGACAAAAAGCCGAGCAAGCCGACGCCTCTCCAGTTCCTTCCCCAACAATGCCGGAGGCGTTTGGCTGCGCCGCTGGCCCAAGCTGTCCGCCGCACTCCGTGCCAGCGATAATAGCCAAACATCTCTGAGTATCCGCCGAAGCACTCGTCTCCTCCATCACCGGAAAGCATGACCTTGCAGACTTGCCGCGCAGCACGGCAAACCGCAAAGGTCGGGAACATCGAGCAATCGCCAAACGGCTCATCGTAATGATCGATCAGCTCGTAGAAAATCGCCAGAAGATCTGGCGAGGAGAAATGCACTTGGTGGTGGTCTGTTGCCAAATGTTCGGCGACCAGACGCGCATAAGGCGCTTCGTCTAAGTGCTGGTCGTCAAATGAGGCGCAGAACGTACTGAATCTGGCTGCTGGCTGTAACTCACGGACGGCAGCTGCGATGTAAGTCGAGTCCACGCCCCCGGAAAGAAATGCTCCGATCGGCACATCGCTCCTCAAACGCAGACGAACGGACTGCAGAATGCGGGCGCGGACGCCCTCCACGGCAGCTTCCCGGCTCGGAGGTTCTATTCCATTCAGCTCAATTCTCGGCTGCCAATAATGCCACGTCCGCAGCCCCGCGCCCGGCTCCAGCGAAAGTGCTTCACCCGCCATGAGTTTGCGCACACCTTGAAAATGGGTCCGCGGCGCGGGCACATATCCCAAAGCCAGAAACTGCGCGATGGCAGGCACATCGAGGTGGTCATCGAGACCGGGAAAGGGAAACAGCGCTTTCATCTCCGAGGCGAACACTAAGCCCCTGCCTTGGTTCAAAGGCGCGTAATACAAGGGCTTCTCGCCATAGCGATCGCGGGCGAGGAATAGCTGTTCCTTCTTCTCGTCCACGATGGCAAACGCGAACATGCCATCGAGATCCTCGAGGAGAGAGTGGCCCTTCTCTTCGTAGAGATGCACCAGCACTTCGGTGTCACTCTGGGTGCGAAAGCGGTGTCCTTGAGCAATCAATCTTTCGCGGATCTCGATGTAGTTGTAGATCTCGCCATTCAGAATCACCCAAATGGTTTCATCTTCATTGCCAATCGGCTGGGCGCCACCTTCAAGATCGATGATCGCAAGCCGGGAATGGCCAAGCAGGCAGCGTCCACCCATGCATGACAAGCACCTACTTCCGTCGGGGCCGCGATGCCGGAGAAGCCGGCCCGCTTCTTCTAACCACGGCCGGTATTGCGCCGCACCGCCTTGGCCGCCATACACTCCATAGATTCCGCACATTTAATGTCTTCTGCGACGCTTCCCGGCCGCCTCCACAAACACGCTTTCCCAATCGCGCGCAACTTTGTCCCAGTCGAATTGCAAGGCATGCCGAGCAGCCGCGGCAGACATTTTGAGTCGCAAGTCCTGGTCGGCGAGCAGCAAGCCCAGCTGCTGTGAGAATTCGCTCTCCGATTTTACCAAGTATCCCGTTTCACCGTGGATAACATAGTCCGGCCGATACAAGTCCCTGGCCAGCGCCGGCAGTCCGCACGCGGCCGCTTGTCCAAGAACTTGCGGATGTCCCTCCAACACACCGGGGAAAAAGAACACGTCTGCCTTTCGCATTTCCTCGGCTAACCCTGGCTGCGAAAGATGGCCAACGAAAGTGACGTTGCGGCACCCCAACTCCTTCACCAGAGACCGGCACGCCTCTTCCTCTTCCTTTTCCCCCTTCCCCACCAATCGAAACTCAACCGAAGGGCGGTTCGCTGCCTCGCGAATGACGACATTCACTCTCTTCCGAGCCTGAAATGACCCCGCATAAAGCACCGTGAGCTTTGATCCAGGCCGGCGAGCCTCCGTGGGCGGATGGAACAACTCGCGTGTGATCCCGCTGTGAATTGTTTCCGCGGCAATCCCGAAGCGATCTTTAACCGTCTGCGTTACAAATCGCGAGTTCCCGAAAACCAGGTCGGCCTCGCGAATCGATCTTGCCATCTTTGGCCCAACGCCGCCATCGAGCGCCACCACGACATAGGTCACAAGAGCAACTCGAAGTCGCAACGAGCGCCTAAGAAACAAGAACAGGGTGTCCAGAGGTCCTTCGCGCGGGAAAAAGTAGATGTCGATTTTGGAGAGCAGCACATGAGTGAGCCATCGTGGCGTATTTCCATGCCGGGACGACGGCAGGATTTCCGTATTTTCGCGAGCGAGAATCCGCGGATCAGGAGATCCGTCGCCAAGAAGCACGACCCTGAACCGATCCGCCGGAAGACGGCTCACAACCTCTTTCACGGTCAGGTTCTGCGCGTTCGTGTTCGCTTCATCCGCGAACGATGGAGTGAATACCTTAATCATGGAGGCTTCTGCGTTTACGCGTTCGTTCCGCTACTCTTGTTTCGAGACAGTCAGCGGTACTTGGGGTCGAAAAAAGTCGGAAAGTTACCCCTCCTGCCGGTAACGATCAACTCCGAGTCAAAGTGCCCGTGCTGGTTGACTCCGAACAGACGGTGGCGAATCTTGCTCTCTTTCAAGAAAGGCCAGCGGATTAGCGTGCCCAGTCTTTGTTTGAAACTTGGATGAGGCATGGAAGGCACATGGAAACGAATGTCGTCGAAACCGCAGATATCTAATAGCGATGCCAGATTCCCGCTGCTGAACCCGTACTCGTGCGCCAGGGTCACATACAATGACGAATTTGCGCACGGTCCCTCCATGTTCGGCGTGCGCAACATCAGCACGCCTCCCGGTTTCAGCGCCCGGTACAAGGCGTCGACTACCCATAACAAGGAGTACTTAGGGATATGTTCAATCACATGGGACATGTGGATAAACTCGTATGTCTCCGGTTTGTCCGCCAGAAAGCTCCCGATATCGACTTGGATTTCATACAACTGTACAGCGTCCGGCGCCCACGCTTTTACATAGGCTTTGCTTTCGATGCCGAACTCGGCGCCGGAGAGGTTGGCGTACCCCAGGCGCAGGCAGGCTGCCAGGAACCAGCCCTCACCAAAACCGACATCGAGAATCGCGGCATGTTTGTCTTGGGGCAGAAAACCGCGCACTTCATCCACGGCCTCTAAGACCCGCGGTTCGTCCTTTGCTTCCGACCAGGACCGGACACGCTGCTCAGCGAGATGGCGCAAGCTCATGCGGCGATAAACTTCAGCAACAAATGCGTGAGGGTCCACTCGATTTCCGGTCCGGAATCTTCATCCTACTACACACGCTATTCGATCTGGGCAAACGACATTACCGACCCAAACGAGCAGCGCTCAATGCGAAATTCGCGCAACTTCAGAGATTCTAGAACCGCAATTGACTCCCCATGCCAATCTTTCAGATTCAGTTCGTCGAACGCGATAACAGCCCCCTTATGCATCCGTGGCAGAAAATGCTTCAATGCAACAAGCGTTGGTTCGTAAATATCGAAATCGAGGTACAACAGGCCGACAATCAGTTGGGGATTATCTTTCAAGTAGGCCGGGATGGTCTTGGTCGCGTCGCCACGAACCAGTTCTACCTTCGGCACGTGCCCCACAAAACGGTTCATGTCGTAAAGGTCAACACATTGCTTGAGGTGATCATAGGAGTCGACCGCCAAACCGCCGGGCCTAGCGTGGTCCGACTCGCTTGCTTGATCTTGCTTCGATAGTTTTGGGAAGCCGGTGAAAGTGTCGAAGCCCACTACCCGCCGCTGATGGTTCGTTGGTTCGAGGATTGCGCTGAACTGTGCCCACGCCATCAAGCCGCCCCCGCGCAACACCCCGCACTCAATAATCGAGCCTTGAATCTCGAGCACTCGCTTGAAGATCTCATATCGAACCAGGAAGTTCGTCAGATCCTGCCGGGGCGTGTAGAGTGTGAAATTTTGCAGCCGCTCGAGATTTGAAAAGGGACTGTCGGCGATGCATCGCTCCATCTTTTCCGCGTAGTCCTGTTCTTTCTTGGAGCGCGTCGTACTGCGATGATGCTTGGGCTGACCTTTTCTGGGCATCCTAGAAATCCTCGGGGGCGATTCCCTGCTTAGTCGATCCGTTCGAGCAGGCGCGCTTCCAATAACCTGGCAATGATCGGCAGGCAAGTCTCCGCTGGCACGGCAATCCGATCTGCGATGGAAACCAAGTCGCGCTTTCCATCGGCGTACGCCAGAATATTCATCATGGTGTGCACTTCCAGGCCAGCGCCACAGGGCTCGCTGAGTGAAGGATATAGGCCCCGCCGGCCCAGTTGCGGCTCGCCCAGACATGTCACGCGATAGGTAGCGTTTGCCTCGAGCAATGAAATGCAGCGCTGCAGAGCGCCGAATGCGCCGGCCAGTCCTGAGGGCGAAATCAAACTCAGATCGTCCAGGGAGGTATGGTACTCCGGGTAGGTTGCGTACTTGGAGCGCATCAGGGACACGACCGGAAGATCCACGCCAGGGCTGCAATATTGCCGCTCATCGCTTCCGCGCTTAAGAAAATCGTAAGTGACACAAGCGGGATAGTGATGCTTAATAACGTGTTTTGTGATCGCGTCAGCCAGAGTATTTCCCTCGCGCGAGCCCAGGAAGGAATAGGCGCGATCGTCGCCCACACAAGTGACTACATATCCCGCGATGGTTTTGCGCTTCATCTCGTCCAGGTGCTTGCTCAAATAGGCAATCGCGCCGATGGTCTCGGGAACAAACACGACACGGTACGTGTATCGTCTCCGCGGTAGAGATCGCAGCCAGCGAACCAGTGCCGCGGTCACGACCGGGCCTGAGATTTCGTTGTTCGCCATCGAAGGATGACAAACATACGTGGACAACAAGACCTCGCGTTGATCGCTACCGCGCAAGATGATCTCGCCGTAACTCAAGGATCCAGGAGCGAGCGCGCTGTCAATTAGAACGCGGTATTTCCCTGGGCGCAGCTTGTCCCGCTGGCGTTGGCTGAGACAAAATCCCCAGCGTTTTTCGTAGTAAGAAGTGACATACGGGATGGCGTCGGGCATGGCAGGCAGGGAATGAAGATGCGGTTGCAATTCTTCAAGACTCATTTCCGCGGAGACCGGCTCGGAGTAGCCAACCACGTGGAGATTGTTCTGGCGGAAATCGACTATCCGAGTTCCGGAGTCGTTCGCAATGAAAGCGTCGCGGATGTTCCACTCAACCGGCACCACCCAGTCCAGCACCTTGGTACCCGACGGCACTTCGCAGATCTCCAACTTGGGCAGCAGTTTCTTTAGATAACCGAGCGTCTGCCGGACACCGTCACCGGTGATGCTCCGGCAAATCGGAAACAGGTCGCGAGCCCATCCATACATCTGGTCGCCGATGCTGGCGTCGTTGCTGGCATCGATGTTGACATCGGTCATGAAGGGATCTCCGCCAGGGTCGCTCTCGAGCAGATTCGCCTGAATTCTCAGGTACGCACTCCTTCTGCGATGAGGGAGCGAGCGTCCTCATCCAACATTTTCCACGCCGTGTCGAAAAGATCGCTCGCGGTCACGCCCATGATTCGTGATCTCCCAACCACCACAGTTCGCGACCGCCCGTCATCTGCAAGGCGCTTCTGCAACCGTCGAAGATCGGCTTCCGACTTCCGCGCCAGATCCCGCACATTGTAAATAACCGAGCATTCGCTAGCCTCGCCGCTGGCTGAAATAACTGTGCCCGAGAAGGTCTTCTTGTATCGATAATCCACACCGTAGGCGGTCTCCACATAGTGCACGAACGTTCCTCCACGGTCCATCGAGCAACCCAGGTCAATGATGTGGGCATTCAGCCGATGCAAGGCGGCAAATACGGACTCACCGCCGAAGCATTCTTTGACAGGGATGGCGCACAGTTCTCGCGCCAGCGGCCCCCTGCTGGCAAAACTGAAAATTGGATCAGAGGTTCGGAGAACCCCCGGTTGCTTGCGGAATCTCTCGCTAACCATGCCGACGGCGCTCGGAGTGTTACAAATGTCGAATGGCTCACCTTTCGTAAAGCTGTAGCTGAAGGCAGGAATCACGAGCGTCCCTTCGCGGCCAACCGCCGCCTCCATGGCTTCGATCAGAAGATCCAACCGCTGCTCGTTGGGCATGGCCGGAAACTGAGCTGCCACAATGGCATCAGAATGGACCAGAACAACATTTCCCGGCCTGACGCCGACCAAACGCAGCGCTTCGGTGACGGCCGATGGTGCGATGGGCGCCGGACTCACGCTAGTCGCGTCTCTCACTTGCTGAAAATCACCCGCTTCAAATCACTCGCTCCAGGTTTCCGAGATCGTTTTGATCGTATTTATCTTTATCATAGCCTATCGTGCTTCTCATGCTAGGCTGCGACTGCTAAGATTTTCTCATACCAAACGCATCCGCAATTGCATCGATTCATGAAAATTCTGCTGCTGCATCCCGACGACTCGGTTGAGGTTGGAGCATGGGCCAAGACCCGATGGGATTGGGTGGTTGATTTGGGCTGGTCCGGCCGCCATGAATATGCGCGACAAACCGAACGCCTGGGGTTTCGCGTGTTCAGTCTTTATGACCTCCTGGACCATGAAGAACATCGCCGTCGTCTGCACGAGCTGCTGGTCCTGGGGTTGGATCAATTGGTGGATTCGGAGTCAGTGGATTGGTGGGACGTTTTTTCTGCCTATGCTTACCCACAACTCGAGCAGCTGATGTTATTGTCGGCCCTAGCCGAGCAAATCCCCGAGGACGCTGAGACTTTCGCGACCCGATCTCACTTTGCGTTGCCCGCGCTGTCGCTGTTGTTGAGGCGCGAGATCAAGGGCTTTTCTTCAAACTCGCAAGACGGAAACCTTAGGACAGGTTTTCGAGCAAGATCGCGCCGGTACTTGAAGGCCGCATTCGCCTTGCGCCCCTCGCAACTGATCGAAATAGCTTTCGACAAGTGGGATACTGACTACCGTCTTCGACGCCATTTCGGCCGCCGAACTAAGACACCGTCAACACCAGCCATCTTGCTCCCGTCCGCATACGCCAACGTTTCTCGGGCTCAGGTGGCGTATGCGCGGATGCTCCCGCACCGGCATTTTCTAATGGTCGTCACGCGCCCCAGCGGCCGTCTTCGAGAGCTTCCTGGCAACGTAGAACTTCGCTCGCTCGCCTCCTATGCTCCGCGCCGCTTGCGCTCAACCGACGAAGAGCGCGCCCGATTGCTGGCGCGATGGCAGGAAGCGCAGAACGATCTGTTCGAGACGAACCATGTCCTCGCAATGGCAAGAAAACTACATGTGTTCGACGGGTTTGCGGGCTTCCTGAAACGTGGATTGCGTGTCCGCGACGCATGGCGTGAGGTTTTCGTCAGGGAGCTCATCACGAGCGTGCTCTCCGCGGACGAGAACAATCCATACACACGACTGCCAATACTGCTGGCGAAATCCCGAAGACTGCGCACAGTGTTTTGCGATCATGGCGCGCTGAACATGAGTTTCGGAATCCGCAGGGCGTGCTCCGATACCTATCTCATGAAGGGCGAGATGGCACGGGACTACAGCGTTCGATGGTGCGGCCTTTCCGCGAGCAAGATCGTTGTTGGCGGTCCTGCGGAAGCACACAATCCGTTGCCGTCGCCGTCTTCAGATCGGACGGGAAGAGATTGGATTGTTTTTTATTCCGACCAATACGAGCTGTTCTCAGGCCGCACTCAAACCTTGTATGCGGAACTTCTGCCGGAGTTGTGCTCTCTCGCCAGCCGGACGAATCGCAAAGTCATCGTTAAGCTACATCCCTTTGAGAGTCTCCGCGTGAGAAAACTCTTGGTCAACAGAGTGCTGTCTGCGGACCAGCGGGCCTTGATCGAAATACGCCAAGGACCGATCGCCCCAGACCTCTTCGCGCGAGCGTGGTGCAGCCTTACAGTAGAGTCCAGCATGACCGTCGAGAGCACGATCCACGGCGTACCGTGTTTTTTGTGCAGTTGGTTTGACGCGTCCTGGTGCGATTACGGCAAGCAATATGCTCAATACTCCGCCGGTTATCCGCTTGAATCTCCCCAGCGGATTCGCGAGATTCCGGATTTGCTAAGACAGTTTCAGATCACCGAAGCCACGTGCCGTCGCCTTCATACCTCAATCAGCTCGGAACATCT